>Ga0209322_10000792_pt1 | contig 18450 bp, 22 predicted proteins | sample Rifsed19ft1_FD_184013 | JGI IMG/M metagenome (GOLD analysis project Ga0209322, IMG submission 184013) | Soil microbial communities from Rifle, Colorado, USA - sediment 19ft 1 (version 2) | ecosystem: Environmental > Terrestrial > Deep subsurface > Rock core/Sediment | place: Rifle, Colorado... | reverse complement strand
CGTTCGGATCGGTGATTTCTGGCAAGCCGCTCAGAACCTGAGCGAGGTCCTCGGGACCGATCTTGCCCGCTCACCCCGCGCAGTGGGAGAGCTGGGTCAAGCGCACCGCACTCCTGGACATGGTTCGCCTCCTTTTCGGTCCGGATCGACTTCGGAGATCCCGCATCGCGCCGGTGATTGCCATGCTATCCTTCCCGGGACCATACTGGAAATGCATTATTTTATTCGTTACCATTCGTTTCTTTTTAGGTAGCCGATGAACCCGAATCACCTCCGCACCTTCCTCGCCGTTCGGCGACACCGGAATTACACCCGGGCGGCTGAGGAAGTCTTCCTCACCCAGCCGGCGGTCTCACGGCAGGTGCGTCAGCTCGAGGAAGAGCTCGGCGTTCGTCTCTTCGAGCAGATCGGCAAGTCGCTTCACCTGACGGATGCCGGTGAAACACTTGCCGTCGAAGCGGAAAAGCTGCTCGGGGCGATGGAACGGACCACCGAGGCGGTTCGTTCCCATCGTTCCGCAGAACGCGGTTCCATACGGATCGGAGCCAGCACGACCCCGGGGTTCTACCTGCTTCCGGACCTCCTCGGTCAGTTCCACCGCCGTTTTCCGAAGGTGGCCCTCCACTATACGGTGGAGAACTCTCTCCGGATCGAGCAGATGCTTGTCCGGAACGAGCTCGACCTGGGTTTCGTCGGCGCTAACCTGTCGAGCAGGGAACTTGAACTTAAACCGCTCGTGGAGGACGAGATCGTCTGCTTCACCAGCCCGTCACATCGCCTCGCGAAGGTGCGACGCATCGCCCCGAGCTCGCTCGAGGAAGAGATGTGGATCATCCGCGAAAAGGGCTCGGCAACGCGTCTCCTTTTCGAGGATTGGCTATTATCCAGGAAGGGCGCGATCCGGAAGTCCATCGAGCTTACCTGCCCCGAGACGTGCAAGGCACTGGTCAGGGCTGGCATCGGAATCTCCTTTATGTCGGTCCATGGACTACGAGCCGAAATCCGGGCCAAATACCTCGTGAAGATCCTGGTTACGGAGATGTCCCTGAAGCGACCGATTTACCTCGCCAAGCACTCCGACAAGCGCAATTCGCCCGTAATGGAGAGCTTCCTTGCGATCGTGGAGATCGCGCTGCCGAAGCTGACAACGCCGAGAGGCTACGGAGGGAGATAAGGCCTCCCGAAGGGATGTCGAGGACTTCCTGGACACCCTTAGAAAGCTTTCGGCCAAGCGAAAGAACAACATCATGGTCCCGGTCAAATGCATTTTCAACGACGCCAGGCGACGCGGGGATATCAGGGACAACCCGACCGAGATGATCCGCCGCTTCCGGGAGGAAAAGCCCAAGATCGATCCGCTCTCCTTTCCGGGACATCGACATGCTCGATCCGCTTTTCACGGTGCTATCCAACCATCGGCAGCAATCCGCACCGGAAGGGAGATACGTCTTCCCAAGCCCCGAAGCAGCTCCGCTCGAGGTGAATAACCTGCGCAACCGCGTCTGGTATCCCGCGCTGGAAAAAGCGGGCCTTCGGAAACGCACGATGTACCAGACCCGGCACACCTTCGCGAGCCTGATGCTTTCCTACGGGGAAGATCCGCTCTGGGTGGCGCGGATGATGGGACACACAAGCACCGAGATGCTCTATCGCCACTACGGCAAGTTCATCCGGAACCGGAAGGGGAAAAAAGGACGGACGGCGTGGGCACAATTTGGGCACAAAAGGGCTATGCACTTGAATCCAGTGCCCTCAACTAGTATTTCATGTCATGGAGGACTACCCCCACACCCTCGCCGAATTCGAGGACCGGTTTACGACGGAGGACGCCTGCCGTGCATATCTGGTTCAGATGCGCTGGCCAACAGGGTTTCGCTGCCCCCGATGCACTGCGATCGGGGGATGGGCTACAAAACGAGCGTTCATGATGTGCAGCCAGTGCGGACACCAAGCCTCCGTCACGGCCGGAACGATCTTTCACCGGAGCCACCTTCCCCTGCGGACTTGGTTCCGCGCCATGTGGTGGCTCACCAACCAAAAGCACGGGGTCAGCGCCCTTGGACTGCAGAGGTTGCTCGGGCTCGGAAGTTGTCGGACGGGTTGGGCTTGCCTCCAGAAGCTCCGGCGCGCCATGGTTCGAACCGGTCGGGACTCGCTCTCCGGCCAAGTCGAAGTGGACGAGACGTACATCGGGGGAGTCGAGGCCGGGGGGGGCCGCAGACGCTTGGGAAATAAGGCTTTGGTGGTGATCGCCGCGCAGGTCGATGGAGAGGGGATCGGGCGCATCCGCCTCCGCCGGATTCCGGACGCTTCCGCCCGAAGCCTCACGGGCTTCATAAAGAGCGCGGTCGAGCCGGGATCCATAGTGATCACGGATGGATGGGAAGGATACGAGGGACTCAAGGGACAAGGATACACGCACAAGCTCCGTGTGATCAGCGGGAGCGGGAAGACGGCGGTGGCCCTCCTGCCCCGGGTGCATCGGGTGGCGGCCCTGTTGAAGCGCTGGCTGTTGGGCACCCATCAGGGGGCGGTATCGCGAGAGCAACTCGATTTCTACCTCGACGAGTTCACATTCCGCTTCAACCGCCGAACGTCTCGGCACCGGGGGAAGCTCTTCTACAGGCTCGTGGAACAAGCCGTATTCCTCCAGCCGACTCCCTACTCGAAGCTTGTCATTCATACGGACCCCAACAGGTAGTGGATGCTGGACTCAAGTGCATAGCCCTTTAACGTCATTCCCGTGCCCGGTGAAATCGGATTGGAAAAAGAGCTCGGGAAGGGCTCTTCCACTACGTTACGGGAGGACCGATTACCGGAGGCGGGTCAGGGTGTCCTGGAATATTCTGCTTTCGATTGCACAACCGGAAGGATCATGTCTAATTCTTGAAATCTTTTTTGCCTGATTTCCTCAAAAACGGGATTAAATCTAATCCACCTGATATGATCGAATTGTCCTCTCATTCCTTCGGCTTGGCGTTCCGCTTTGGAGGACCTGATTTGGGGGTATCTTCGATAATATTTTTCCATTTCACGGTTGGTGTCCCGACCGATCTTTTCCAGAGTTCGGTCGTTCGCGGCTTTTCGTAAAATTCCAAATTCTTCCCATTGAATCTCTTGCCTTACTTCATCGAGCTGGTCTCTCCAGAATTTTTTCCCTTGAAGGGCTTCTCTTGCTTTATTGGTCAGGCCATAGATTTCACCATTCTTATTCACTACAACCCGACCAGGCGAAGAGAAGTAAAGGTAGTGAAGAACAACGATCAATAAAATCATTAGTGCCAGGAAAACCTTCTTCGCTGTTTTCAGCATCATTTCCACTTCTTTTACATGCCTTACCTCCTCCCTGAGACATTCGTTGACCTCTATCACTCTTTCAACAAGCTCTTCTTTTGCCCCATTTTTCTCGTTAATGCCCATAAATTTCCCTTTATCCACGCTCCCCAACGACCTCTCAATTCTAATGGAGCAAAAAATATTCCGTGATGCGTGTCTCTTAAAAACCATAGAAAATACAATGAGTTAAAATGGAATCCAACCATCATCCCCTCCATGCCCTGTGGAAAAATTTTCCTAATATAATGACCAACCCGCCTCGATCGGACCACCCATATCTTTTCACTCCCGTCCCCGAAGTTCTCGTTTCCTGCCTTAAGAGTTCCATCCGATTCAGGCATGTCTCGATATGTACGTGAACACCCACTCCTGGCTGAGGATGCAGCCGATGAGCGAACCGATTACGTCCCTCTCCGCCTTGGCGGGCGACCGTCGATGGCCCTATTTGCCATACGCCTTGGACATCCCGGCTCCTGCTTCGGCATCGTCAATGACGGGTGTGACCCGCAACTCGAGGTAGTTCGCCCATTCCGCAATGTGTTGCGCGAGCGCCGTGGTGTCGTTTCCTTCAATCAGGGCCCAGCCATAGGCGGAACCCGGAGCATGCCAGCGCCCGACCAGTTTCAGACCCGCAGGTACCGGGGCACCGGAGCGCAGAAAGCTTTCCGCGGCCGGCTTGTGACTGCCCGGCGGAATCTTCCAAGAGACCATGAATTTCATGCTATGGCCCTCCTTTGCATTCGTCGCGGTTATTCGGCGCACCGCGCATGGTTACAAATATCTGATATGCGCGATCGCGCTTTGATTCCTCGTGTGCACAATTTGGGGACAGGCGACATCCTCTGCCCTTTCGCCATCTGCTGACCCCCTGGTATGTTTGGAGGATCTTCGGGTTGTGGAGGCAGCTTACCCGCACACCCCTGGGGCGGCCTTGCAGAAGGCGGCCGGGAGTCGCCACGTGTGGTTGAAGTCGGAATGGAGGCAGCGGCACGATAGGACTCCCGCCTGCTACCGTAATCGCCAGCCCCATCCCCCGGAATCATCCGATTTACGCCCCCGGCGTGGAAATAGCGCCAAGTTGCTGCATCATACGCATGGCATCCATCTGGCCCCAATGTTCCACGACCTTTCCACCGGCAATTCGGACGATGTCGATCACTCCAAAGGATACGCTCTTGCCCGTTGGCGGAATGCCCATGAACTCGCCTTCATGGGTGCCGCTCCAGGTGCAACGGACTGCCACCTTGTCACCTTCGGCGATCGTGTCGTCAATTGTGACTTTGAGGTCCGGGAAGGCGCTGCGAAACAGGGTGCAGTGCTGTTTGACGGCCTCCCGCCCAGGCGGTATTCCGGGTGGGAGTTCCTCGTGCTCAACGAATCCGGGAGCCAACAAATCGTCGATCAGACTTATTTTTCCCTGATTGAAGACTTCCTTGATTATGCGACTTAATAACGCCTTATTTTGTTCCTTTGACATTGGTCATTCTCCTTTCGTCAATATGGTGCAATCCAGTCGAATCCGGAGGATTCACGAAGAGTTTTGTTGTGGAAAACGGTATCTGGTATCCCTCCCCTACGCCCCTCCCCCAGCTATTGAAGCCACCCCTTCCTGCGGAAGGATTTTGGAGGTTAGATAGGAAAAGCATTGCCAGGGATGCATAAAGCGCCCTTGACCTTTGATCGCGATGACCGGGATTCGTTACCCCCCCTCACACCCCCGGGGCGGCCCGGCAGAAGGCGGCCAGGAGCCGCCTCCCGGAAGACGCCGGCGCAGATCCGGGAACTGTCCGGCCTGTCGGGAGTCGATCCGGCGGCTCGCCCGGTTCTACGAGATCTGATTGTTAAACCCGCATCCCCTTCGGGTGCGGAAACCTGGAACCCGGGTAGGTACCCGTCCATCTAATGGGCGAGAATCCAACGGCTTGCAAGTGACAGGAGGGAAATATCATGTTGCATTTCAGCTCCATTTTGCTCTTTTCGGAGAACCCCAGGAAACTCGTGGAGTTTTACAGGAAGATATTCCGGAAAAAGCCCGACTGGTCGGAGAACGGTTTCTGCGCCTTCATGACCGGCAAGGGATTCATCACGATCGGGCCGCACGACAAAGTGCGGGGGAAGAACAAGAACCCCGAAAGGATGATGTTCAATCTCGAGACGAAGGATGTGAAGAGGGAATTCGGAAGAATCAAAAAGATCGGGGCTGCGGTCATCGCGGAGCCTTATCATCCGATGGAGGCCCAGGATATGACGATCGCGACCTTCGCCGATCCGGACAACAACTATTTCCAGCTCGTGACACCCTGGGAGAGCGAATGAAAATTTCCGCCGACAAGAAGCCCGTTGAATTGTCCACGGAACCCGGGGCGATTCAGTCCAGTTGCCCGGCACTTTGTTTTCGTGCCGGCGATGAAACCGGATCGCCTTCCAATACATCCTGACTTTGTCCTCGGACCGGTTCAATCAACAAAGCCACGATCGGAGGGAACCATGGATAAAAAGGATCGCGAGAACGCGGGCAAGTGCCCGGTCACGCATGGGTCTCGCTCCAGCGCGACTTTTGGGGGCAGGTCGAACCGGGACTGGTGGCCGAACCAGCTGAACCTAAAGATTCTCCACCAGCACTCCGCCCGGTCCAATCCGATGGACGCGGCGTTCAACTACGCAGAAGAGTTCAGGAAACTCGACCTTAAGACCCTGAAGAAAGACCTTCATGCGCTGATGGTCGACTCGCAGGACTGGTGGCCGGCCGACTATGGCCATTACGGCCCGCTGTTCATCCGGATGGCGTGGCACAGCGCGGGCACCTACCGCATCGCGGACGGCCGCGGCGGCGCCTCCACGGGCACGCAGCGCTTCGCGCCGCTCAACAGCTGGCCCGACAACGCGAACCTCGACAAGGCGCGCCGGCTCCTCTGGCCGATCAAGCGGAAGTACGGCAAGAAGATCTCCTGGGCCGACCTCATGATCCTCGCCGGCAATTGCGCGCTCGAGTCGATGGGTTTCAAGACCTTCGGCTTCGGCGGCGGGCGCGAGGACGTCTGGGAATTCGAAGAGGACATCTACTGGGGCGCCGAGACCGAATGGCTCGGCGACAAGCGCTACTTTGGGGACCGCGAACTCGAAACCCCCTTGGCCGCCGTTCAGATGGGCCTGATCTACGTGAACCCGGAAGGACCGAACGGCAATCCCGATCCGGTCGCATCGGGCCGGGACATCCGCGAGACCTTCGGCCGCATGGCGATGAACGACGAGGAGACCGTCGCGCTGGTCGCCGGGGGGCACACCTTCGGCAAGTGCCACGGCGCGGGCGATCCGGCGCTCGTCGGTCCCGACCCCGAAGGCGCCGGCATCGATGCACAGGGCCTCGGCTGGAAGAGCGCCTTCGGCAGCGGCAAGGGCGTTCACACGATCACCAGCGGCATCGAAGGCGCCTGGACCCCGACCCCGACCCAGTGGGACATGAGCTATTTCGGCACGCTCTTCGGCTACGAATGGGAACGGGTGAAGAGCCCCGCGGGGGCATGGCAGTGGGTGCCGAAGGGCGGCGGCGCCGCGGATGCCGTGCCGGACGCGCACGACCCGACGAAGCGCCATGCGCCCGTCATGACCACGGCGGACCTCGCGCTGCGCATGGACCCGATCTACGAGCCGATTGCGCGGCGGTTCCACAAAAACCCGGAGGAGTTCGCGGATGCCTTCGCCCGCGCATGGTTCAAGCTGACCCACCGCGACATGGGCCCGCGCGCGTGCTATCTCGGCCCGGAGGTCCCGGAAGAGGAGCTGATCTGGCAGGACCCCGTACCCGCCGTCGATCACGACCTGATCGGCGCAAAGGACATCGCGAACCTGAAGGCCAAGATCCTCGCCTCGGGCCTGTCGATCCAGGAACTGGTCTCCACCGCCTGGGCCTCGGCGGCCACCTTCCGCGGCTCCGACAAGCGCGGAGGGGCGAACGGAGCCCGCATCCGCCTGGCACCGCAGAAGGACTGGGAGGCCAACCAGCCTGCCCGGCTGGCGAAGGTGCTGAAAACCCTGGAAGGAATCCGGAAGGCGTTCAACGGCGCGCAGAAAGGCGGGAAGAAGGTTTCGCTTGCCGACCTGATCGTCCTGGGGGGCTGCGCCGCCATCGAGCAGGCGGCGAAGAACGCCGGGCACGCGGCCTTGGTTCCCTTCACGCCGGGCCGCACGGATGCGTCGCAGGAGCAGACCGATGTCGAGTCCTTCGCCGTGCTCGAACCCGCCGCAGACGGGTTCCGCAACTACCTCAAGACCGAATACACCGTTTCGGCGGAGGCGCTGCTGGTCGACAAGGCGCAACTCATGACGCTGACCGCGCCCGAGATGACGGTTCTCGTCGGCGGCATGCGCGTTCTGAACGCGAACGTCGGCCAGTCTCGGCACGGCGTCTTCACAAAGCGCCCCGGGACGCTCACGAACGACTTCTTCGTGAACCTTCTCGACATGGGCACGGAGTGGAAGGCGGCCTCGGAATCCGGGGATCTGTTCGAGGGACGCGATCGCGGGACGGGCGAAGTGAAGTGGACCGGCACCCGCGTGGACCTCATCTTCGGTTCGAACTCCCAGCTCCGGGCTCTCGCGGAAGTCTATGCCTGTGATGACGCGCAGGAAGCGTTCGTGCGCGACTTCGTGGCTGCCTGGAACAAGGTGATGAACCTCGACCGCTTCGACCTCGCCTGATCCCGGCGGAAAGGCTCTCGGGCGCTGCTGAAAGCCCGGAAGCGTCCGAGAGCCAGGCCCGGGGCAGACCGCATCCCCTTGCATTTCAACTCCATTACAATAACTATTTACAGCTCGTGATGCCTTGGGAGGACGACAGACAGCTGCTCCCTTTAAACCGGGAAACCGGAGGCGCGTCGAGCATCAGCTTGAAGCAGAAAGACCCGCGCCGCACGGCGATCAGATTCCCAAGCGTGTCCGTCCGCATCTCGTCGACGAAGGGCGTAACGATCTCGGCGATCGCCTCCCGCACGGGCCCCTCGAACCCCGTGACGCCCGGGAGGTTGCACAGCCGTTCCAGCAGGGAGTTTTCTAACCCAAAGATGGGACCAAAGAAGGGGGCAGTTCCAATCACAAAATACCCCCCCGATATTCTTCGAATCCACAGATGGTGCAGTTGATCCGATCGAGGGAGCCGGAGCCAATTGGCACAGGAATTGATGATCATTCCGGTATGAGCGACGATTCGGAATCGCAAATAGCGAAATCAGAACCGCCCCTTGGGGATGAGGAGATCTCCCGGCGGATCCTCACCATCCGGGGACAAGACGATTTCATGTTTCTGTTGAACGAAGAAGAGTACTTGAACTTGAGGTCACAATTTGCGACCTCAAGATTGTGGGGTGGGCGCCGATACCTTCCCAACGTTTTCACCGAGCAGGGCGTCGTTATGCTTTCCAGCATCCTGAACAGCAAACAGGCAATCCAGGTCAACATCGCCATCATGCGGGCGTTCGTGCTCCTTCGCAGGATGCTCCTGTCCCACGAGGACCTGGCCCGGAAGGTGGACGCGCTCGAAAGAAAATACGACGCTCAATTCCGGGTCGTCTTCGACGCGATCCGCGCCCTGATGGAACCGCCCAAGCCGCCGCGTCGACGGATCGGATTCTGACACTTTCCCGAGAGGATCTGGTTCGAAATCCGGTCGGGATGAGATCGGCGGGATCGATGGAGATTCTCAATCAATATCTAAAAATACCCCCCCTACTTTCCTTTGCGGAAGTGGTCACAAATTGCGACCGGTTCGCTGGGCACATAAATTGACGACCGATTCTGTATGAGCGACGACTTGAAATCACAATCTGTGATTTCAAAACCGCCCTTTCGGAGGACGAAACCGATGGGAATATTCTTGAGATTGACAATACAGGTTTTAGCCTGTATCATGCACCAGTGACGGGCAAAGAACTCGTCAAATTGCTGAAGACGAAAGGATGGGTGTTAGCCCGGATAGAGGGTTCCCATCACATCCTCGTGAGAGGAACCAAGACGATTTCGGTCCCGGTACACGGGAAGAAAGACCTGAAGAAAGGAACGTTGGAGGCACTCCGAAAACAGGGTGAGTTGAAATGAAAATCAAATATCCCCTCAAAATACACAAGGCCGAAGAAGGTGGATACTGGGCGGAGTTTCCCGATCTTCCCGGTTGCGTCACCGAGGGAGACACGGAAGAAGAACTCCTGGAAATGGCGAAAGACGCCCTTTCCGGTTGGCTTGCCGTGCGATTTGAGCGGAATTTTGCGATTCCCGAAGCGAAACCCCTGAAGGGGAGAAATGTTCGCTGGGTGGAGCCAAGTCCTGATGTAAGTATCCCTTTGATGATTCGAAAAATTCGAAACGAGTTGGGATTGAGCCAAAAAGAGGTGGCAGACCGCCTTCGTATCACTTATCAGACTTACCAGGCATGGGAAAATCCGAAGGTTGCCAATCCCACCCTCAAACAGCTATCAAAGTTGGCCGATGCCGTCGGTAAAAAATTAATCATCGAAATGGCTTGAAGTCACAATTTGTGACTTCAAGTGGCTGTGCCGGATCGGATTCTGACCCGTTCCTGGAAAGGGCGGGGTTCGAAAACCGGTCCGGGCTTCGCGATTCCAGGGGGAACGCCGCTCACTTCCCGAACGCGGAGAAGTGGATGAGATCCCCCTCGAAGGAAAGCCCCTTGCCCAGCGAGAGCTTCCCCTCGTACCGCCAGTCCTCGCCCACGCCTACGGGATCGAACTTCTCGAAGAGGGAGCGGGCGATTTCCTCCAACACCTTGCGGCAGGTTAAGCGATCCGATTTAGCGATAGGTTATACGGTCTTCTACGGCCGTATCTCAACAATCGTCCCATTTGGCGCCAACTTGCTAATTTCCTCTATTTCTTCGTCTGTTACGGCAATACACCCTTTCGTCCAGTCGACCTCTGTGTGAGCATCACCTACCCACGAGAAATTATTCTTAATCCCGTGGATCATGATGTCTCCGCCCGGAGAAACACCGAGTTCTTTTGCGCGATTTTTGTCTCTCTCGTTTGGATAGGAAATATGCAGAGAGAGGTGAAACCGGCTGTCCATGTTTCTTCCATCGATGACATAGGTCCCCTCAGGGGTCTTGTTGTCACCTTGCCGTTCCTTCGGCCCGATCGGGTTTCCCCCCAAGGCGATTTTGTAGGTTTTGAGCACTTCACCCTGTGAGATCAACATCAATCGGCGTGCACTTTTTTCTATCAGTATCCTGTCTACCGATCCCTTCTGAGTCGCATAGTCAAAAAACTTTTGATCGAGTGCTTCAATCTTTTTTTCGAACGCTTCCATCTTTTTTTGCAGCGTGACGATCTCCTTCTCCTTGCCTTGGACCTCGTGACGGAGTGTTTCGATCTGCATCTGCTGCGCAGCGATCGTCTGATCCTTGAGAACGACATTCCGGATATTGAATATCATCATCTCGCTGTTCTGCCGGTACTCGCTCCCAGGGTACTCCTTGATGAGTTTCTGAAAACATTCCAGGGATTTCTGATAATCTTTCTGCTCATTCTTCGGATGTGCGTAAATAATAGCCATCTCGAACAAAGCCCTGTCTGCCTTCGCGGGATATTTTTCGGTAATTTCCGAATACTTGTCCAGAGAGGCCGTGTAGCTTCCTTGATGAAACAGATCATTCGCCTCTGCGAAGGTCGTTTTGGCCTGCCGCCCGTCGTTAAAGTGACTGCAGCCGGATAGGAGAATCGGTGCCATCATGAGGAAAATACAGAACTTGAATGGTCCGATGTGGATGATTCCCAGCTTCCTCATTTTCCTAACCCATTGGCAGAATCATCGGGACAGTCTTCCATGATAGATAATGAAATGGCAGGGGTGTTAGCCCCTGCCACCTCTTTGTCCGGAGCATCGAAAGGAACGTCGACAATACCATACAAATGACTTACTTCTTCATCGACTTCTCGAAAGCGGCTCCGGCCTTTTTCGCTTTTTCATCGGCCATCTTTTCCTTCTCCGCTGCCGCCTTTTCCCTTTCCGCTACCGCCTTTTCCCTTTCCGCTGCTGCCTTTTCCCTTTCCTCTGCCGCCTTCATCGCACTTTCGGCGCGGACCGATGTTTCATCCGCCTTTACCCTGGCCGCATCAGCTGCAGTCTTGGCGGCTTGCGCATCCCGCAATGCCTGGTCAGCTTTCGCATCAATCTGTTTCTGCTGCGCCTGCACTTTCTCGAGGTCACCGGTTGTTGCACAACCGATCATCAGAGTAGCGAGAACAAGCATCATAGAGATCAGCAATAGACTTTTCCTCATCTCTCATCACCTCCTTTCTGTTCAGTTTACCTTAACAGGTTCGATTACGACACCGTCTATCTCCAGATCTATTTTCAAGCGTTTCGCTGCCTTTTTGGCTTCACTGCCATCATTGAACGGGCCGGCGATAACACGGTAGCTATCGCTCTTTGGGAACACCCGAGCCGGGATTGGTGGCCCCTGGTGATTGATGATGGCGGCAATCCTCTGAGCTTCAATCTTGTCACGCACATCAGCAGCCAAAACATACCATGCTTCCAGTTTCAGTGCCGGTATTTCCGGTTTGCCGTACAATGTCTCCGGGTGCCCGACTTTTATAGGTTTCGCAGCCTCTTTTCCACTTCCCTGACTCAACTCGAAGATGGGAACCGGTATCCCCCGGGCCTCGGCCTGTGCTTCCTTGACCTTTTTCCAGTCAAGCGTGCGCCGGGCTTTCTTTTCCATCGTTCTCAATTTTTTATAGAGTTTCTCCAACTCAAGAGCGTCCGACTCTTCCGTAGGCGCATGAGCTTCCAGGTACAGTACGCCATTACGTTGCCCTATGAGATATGGCTGGTTGACAATGAGTACAGGTGTTTTCACCGGAGTGTCATCGAAGAGCGTCTTCACGTTTTCCGGATAGAGCCTCAGGCAGCCATTGGTTGCTGTAAGGCCAATGCTGGCCGGTTTATTGGTGCCATGGATCAAATAGCCCGATTTGCTCAAATAGAGCGCGTATTCTCCCAGGGGATTTTCAGGCCCCGGCGGGACTTCTGCGGGGAGATTATCTCCTTTTTTGCGATGGTCCTCGGCAATCGAAGCAGGAACACGCCAGGTAGGCCGGACTGCCTTGCGCGCCACGTGCATCCGGCCTGTGGGGGTAGGCCGCTCGTTGGTGCCGACACCGATCGGGTAGGTCGAAACCAACAGGGACGTACCATCCTCTTTATACTGAAAGAGCCTCATGGTGGCCAGGTTGACCACAATCCCTTTTCTGGGAGTGTCCGGCAGGATAAAACTCAGAGGCAACATGATACGCTCTCCGGCCTCAGGTACCCATACGTCTACCCCTGGATTCGCTGCACTGATTGCATTGATCCCCAAACTGAAGTGTCGAGCAATATCCGGGAGCGTATCTCCCTTTTCAAGCCTGATAACCGCCAACCGGCCAATGACGTCTTCTCCTCGTGCAACCGGAAACTTATTTCGCTCGATCTCCTTTTCATGATGGCTTGGAAAAGACGCTGCTGTCTCTTGAACTCTTTTCATTGCGGCACATCCAGAGAGAGAGAAGATGAATATACAGAGAGCAGTCAAACGAAGCCAGTTGCAGGAGAGTGATAGAGCACTGATTCGGAACATGGGTTAAGCAAGCACCTTTCTCATCGGCAACCCGGCTGTCTCAGTGAGACCCTGTAGGCGTTCCACCCCACCTGACCTGACCCCTGTGATCGGTCCATCTATATCTTAGTGTAAAAATCCTCCGGAGTTTCATCCCTCAGTTCGCGACGGATGATTTTTCCGACGGGGTTCTTCGGCAGGACGTCGCGGAAGAAGATGCGGCGCGGGTACACCGCTTTGCTGCTCTTCTCGTCGGGGACGCCAAACGCCGCGCACCCAGACGATAGCGGTGCTCCGGAATCTCAAGATCATCACGGCTGATCGCAACCATCCATTCCGGCGCCACGCTGCCGGTGACACTGTTGCACCGTTGCCATCCGACACGTGGGCGCAGGAATGGGTGGCCACGTTCATAACTACTTGGCAGGCGCGCTCAGTGGCTTGCCTTTCTCGGCCACCAAGATCGCCATCAACCTTGTGGTAACTGTGCCGATGTTTTTCCCGTTGTGTACTTTCCCGGGTCCAACATAGTAGGCGTCGCCAGCCTTGTACGTTACGTTCTCCTTGCCCTCACTCTCGAGCAGTATGGTTCCTTCTTGAACAAAAACATAAAGTTCGGCGGGATGGGTATGCCTGCCCTCTTCCGAGCCCGGTGGTAATTCGACCACAACCATGACATCCTCCCGGTCCGGGATCGTCATGTCCTGCTTCAAGAGAACTTTACGGGTCACTTTCGGAGGCTCCTGCGCGTACACCGCAGGAATCCATGCCGCTCCAACGAACGTGACCAATGCAACCACGGCAAACATCTTTGAGCACGCGAGTTTCATAGATACCTCCCCAAGAAAGGTGTTCGCAATCCGCCTGTTATCTGTAGCCCCACCAATGGCGCGCCGTCAGCTGCAAGCGGTAGTTAGATTTCCCGAAATATTTTCACTTCTTATACACTTCTCGCCGATGCCCAATCCTTAAGATCAACACATCCTCGTCTAAAATAACGTAGATTACGCGGTAATCACCGATTCGATATTTTCGGAGACCAGCGAATGGTCCCTTTAGGGTCGGGAACAAGTCGGGCTGCTCAATTAGATCTTTTTCGATTTGATCTAAAACGTGCGCGGCTCGATTTTTACCTAATTTTTTCAGGTCCCGTTGGACCGATTTCTTGTAAACAATCCTATAGGCCAAGTGATTTCCTCATCTCCGCACTGGTGACGAGGGAATCGCTCTTGTCCCGGAGGCGGTCCAAGGCTATTTGAAGGTCGGCAAAATCCTCGAGATAGGACTCTAATGCTTTTTGGATTATATAGGACCTGGGTCGGTCGGTCTCTTTGGCGACCCCTTCCAATTGCTCCGCCAGCTCGTCGGGGAGCCGAATCGATATCGCTGTACTCATCAGCGGACCTCCAGCATGTGTTGTATTACATTGTACGCAATGTCGTCAACGAATGCAAGGGATATGACCCTATGGCCGCATTCACCTTTTAAATCAGGTAAATCCAACAGTTGTTCAGACGGCAGCATGGATAACAGGGCGTATACAGCAGCTGTATAGTACCCTTCTTAGGCAAAGGCGGGCACAAAGCGCAGGATACGTTCGAATACGCTATCTGGCATGCTAACTTGCGAGGATTGACCTTCGGGGTGCGCACCCGAAGGTCCTGATCTGCAATCCAACTGCCAACGAAGCGTTTAGCTGCCTGGCACGCTCGCCGCCCGCCTTTTTCTGCTCTACCCGCTCCCTATCGCTTGATATATTGTACGGTGAAGGTGACCTCCGTTTCGGAGGGGAACTATGGCTGGGCTGTCTGTGCTCCTTTTCCTCTTTCTGTTGGCCGCTTTGATGTTTTTTCTTTACAGGTACGGTAGAAAGAACAAGCCATCGAAGTTTCCCCGGAAAGACCTTCTTATCGGATTCGACTCGATGAAAGGTTCCTGGAGTTCATCTTCCATGACCAAGGGAGCGGGGGAGAATCCGTTAAAGGTGGTCGGGGAATCCCACGATCAGGACGTGCAGAAGAAGATGTTTCGCCCCCGCACCGATGAGGGTATAGAAAAAACTGACAATGCAACGATAGTGGTCGGGGAATCCCACGATCAGGGCGTGCGGAAGAAGATGTTTCGCCCCCGCACCGATGAGGGTGTAGAAAAAATAAAGAACGTTGTAACGATAATTGTCGAGGACGACAACCCCAAAGAATAACCTCGCTGTGAGGCTCGACTTTCCACTATACGATTCAAGCAAAGGAGAGCGGCCGACAGGATGAGCCGACAGCCATAGGACTACGGGGATAGGGTCGATCAGCTCAGGTATGTTTGTGACGGGGGTGGCCCTTGGGGGGTGGTACCGGAGGCTAGCGCGAAAATACCGATGACATCCGACTGTTCACACCCCCATCATGATGGTAGTGGTCGCGATGATCGAGGGGATCCTCGGAGCCTGGGTAGCCAGAGGAGGATGGTTGGCGATGGCAGCTAAGGATGAAACGTGATGCGGAGCACAGGTGGGAAAGAAGGAGCCGGTTTTGTGGAACCAGGAGGGATAGAAATCGAAGGAGCAGGCTTCGCACCCAGGCTACCATAATTGGTGGAAGTAGCGGTGGAATTGGTCGATTTGAACAAAAAAACAGAGGGTCACGATTTCTCGTAACCCCCTGATTTTAATTGGTAGCGGGGGTCAGATTTGAACTGACGACCTTCGGGTTATGAGATCGCCTTGTAACATATTGAAATTATTGATATAATTGGCATTTTGGCTTTGCGTTGAGAAATTTTGCAAAAAATTACCTCAACGATTTTGATGGGTTACGAAGGGCTTTGAACGACTTTGATTCCTCGTGGGCACAATTTGGGCACAAAAAGGTCACAGCTTTTCCTTGAAATAAAACACCCACCGGGCCTCAAAAACCCGGTGGGTGTTACCCCTCTCTTCCCTGAAAAATAAATGCTTGCATTGAATCTCCACGTCATTTATAGTGCGCCTAATGCGCCCTTTAAATGACATGAGGCTCCCCGGCAACTTCGACGAAGCTTTGCAACTCCTGAACGGCAGGTTGGCTCTGGACGGAGCTCCTCGATACAACCTGGTCGTGTGCGGAGGTACGGCACTGAACGCAACGGGGCTGATTTCCCGAACCACGAAGGATGTGGATATCGTTGCGCTGATGGATGACGGCGAGGTGTTGCTCGATCCCGCACCACTCCCCCAACCGCTCGTCGATGCGGCCCTTGTCGTGGCGGAGAATTTGGGGATGCCGAACGATTGGCTCAACAACGGACCCAGCAGCGACGATGGAGGCCTGTTCCGGCTCGGGTTGCCGGCAGGAATTGCGAAGCGCCTGGTCTGGAAAATCTACGGGGAGAAACTTCGGGTTGGCTTCATCCACCGCTTCGATCAGATAAATTTCAAATTGTATGCGGCTGTCGATCAGCGCGGTGGCTATCATGCCGACGACCTCCACATGTTGGCCCCGACGGATGAGGAACTGTTGGAAGCCGCGCGATGGGCGAAAACCCATGACCCATCGGATGGATTTTTACAAGGCCTTAAGTGGTTCCTTGGGGAGTTTGGCTATGGACACATCGTTCCTCGAATTTAGAGCGTACATTCTGGACCGCCTGCTCGACCTCCTTTGGCGCCAGTGGTCCGCGCTGGGCGTCCCTGGACGAACCGGAATGGAAGAACGCCGGGTGATCGACCCGGAGTCCCTCCTGCTGCTTTCCATGACGATTGGCAGATACGATGCCCGGCTGTTCGATGAAATCCTGGATTGGTTGGTGGTCAACGGCGCGTTCCTGAACGTGCAACGGCTCAGGAATCTGATGAAACGGTTCGATTTCCAAAGCCAGGCACAATTGGCTGCTATCTCGGAATTCCTCATGAAGAAATCGAACGATCCGCTGAAATGGAAGCGGCTCGCTGCCCCTCGCTCCCCGCGGAATCCCGAACCGCTTTTTTTCTTGAAGAGCGGCAAACCGATCCCGATACCGAATGAAAAAGCGCCGGAGTTCAGCGCCTGCGGTTTATTACGCGGACCGATCAAATTGCGGGGGCATGCTCAACCCTTCACTACCAAGGGGATACCATCGCTACTCTTGCGTTTGAGAGCCTTGCTTGGAGTCAATGCACGTTGTGAATTGCTCTGCATGTTGGCCGCAACAGAAGAGACCCATCCGTCGAATGTCGCCAAGCAGACCGGGTACTCACCGCGCACCGTGCAGAATACGCTTGCCGAAATGGCTCGTTCCGGCGTCGTCCAAACGCGCAGCGGCAATCGCGAAAAATGGTATTGCCTCCAAAGCGGTATACTCGATCACCTACTGAAACCCGAGGGCAGCCCTACGCCATGGGTCAACTGGGCCCCACTGTTCCGGGCATTCGAAATTCTGTGGATCGGGGTAATCGACCCGAAGCGGCAAAACCTCGACCCATTGACGCAGGCATCCGAATTGCGGCGACTGGGCAAAGAGATGCGGCCGTTACTCGCCGATGCCGGATGGGGTTGGCAATTGGAGGATGACAGCTCTTTTCGAGGCGTCGAGTATTCCACCGTTTTTAACCGGAATATAACGGACATTCTGAATCAGTTGAACCAATAACAAACTGTGATCCGCAGAACCCTTTTCCCGTGCCCCTCCGCCTTGGAGTTAATAATCTTCGTGAACGACCGGATGAAGCTTGCCTGTTCCTCATCATCCTCGAAGTCCGGAAGAAGGTAGGCATTGGGAATCTCTTGGGCTTCTTCCGGTGTCACCGTATCGCTTTCCTCTCCCACGCTATTGATCCAGTCCAGCATCTTCGCCGTCGGTTTCAAAACCAGTACGGAGCGGTTGACGAGCTTCATATCCCTTCCTCCCCTTTCGGGCACAGAATGGGCACAGACCAAATCCTATTGTATCGACGGAATCAGGAAATATGGTATGGGGTAGGAGTTACAGCGTGAAACCAGAGATAGACCTTCGGGGTGGGTGAAACGTATTCCGCCTGCGGAGCATCGACCCTGCATCAACTGCAAGAGAATGGGGGAAGGGACATGATCAAAACGGTGGGATATGCCGCGCAAGGCGCGACTGCGCCGCTGGAAGCCTACCGTTTCGAGCGCAGGGAACCGGGGGTGAACGACGTCCGGATCGAGATCCTCCACTGCGGAGTCTGCCACTCCGACCTGCATATCGCGCGGAACGAGTGGAAGGGAACGACCTATCCCGTCGTGCCAGGCCACGAGATCGTCGGGCGGGTGTCGCAGGTGGGCTCCGGGGTGAAGGGGTTCAGGCGGGGCGATCTGGCCGCTGTCGGCTGCATGGTCGACTCGTGCCGGAGCTGTCCCGACTGCATGGAAGGGCTGGAACAGTACTGCCGCAACGAGATGATTCTCACCTACAACAGCCACGACCGGCACACGGGTGGGATGACCTACGGCGGCTACTCGGGCTGCATCGTCGTCGACGAGAGGTTCGTCCTGCGGGTGCCGACGAATCTCGACCTCCCCGCGGTAGCCCCGCTTCTG
>Ga0209322_10000787_pt1 | contig 18468 bp, 16 predicted proteins | sample Rifsed19ft1_FD_184013 | JGI IMG/M metagenome (GOLD analysis project Ga0209322, IMG submission 184013) | Soil microbial communities from Rifle, Colorado, USA - sediment 19ft 1 (version 2) | ecosystem: Environmental > Terrestrial > Deep subsurface > Rock core/Sediment | place: Rifle, Colorado... | reverse complement strand
GGAATGCAAGCAAAATTTTGGCCCGGCGGGGGCCCGGAGCCTCATTTTTTTCTTGCATTTGAAAAAAAGCGGCCCTACAGTGAAAAAAATTCGACTAGAAAAAGATTTTTCGGAGGGAGGAGAGAAAGGAGGCTGATAGGATTGCAAGCTCTGGGACGGCACATGCTTCTCGAGTTGTTTGACTGCGACGCGCAGGTCATCAACAGCCTGGAGACCGTGAAGGGGGCGCTGGTGGAGGCTGCGAAGCGCGCCCAGGCCACCATCGTCGACGTTGTCTTTCACGAGTTCAACCCGTTCGGTATCAGCGGGGTCGTGGTCATCGCCGAGTCGCACCTGTCCATCCACACCTGGCCCGAATATCGGTACGCAGCGGTTGACATCTTCTCCTGCGGAGACGTCCTCAAGCCCGACGTCGCGGCCGACTACCTGGTCGAGCAGTTCGGGGCCGATCGGGCCTCCATCGTCGAGGTCCAGCGCGGGGTCTTCGTTCAGAGCGCGTTCCCGATGCCGCACAAGCCGGTAGGGTTCCCCGGATGATCAATCCCCAGAGCTACAAGTGGTTCTTCGAGACCACGACGGCCGTCGAAGGGCACATGCACGCCATCGTCCGCACCATCGCCTCCGCCCAGACCAAGTACCAGCAGATGGAGATCCTGGAGCTGGCCGCCTACGGCAAGGCCCTGGTGCTTGACGGGCGGATCCAGTCCAGCCAGCACGACGAGTTCATCTACCACGAGGGCCTCGTCCACCCCGGCCTCCTCGCCCACCCCCGGCCCGAGCGGGCCATGGTGATCGGCGGCGGGGAGGGGGCCACCCTCCGGGAGATCCTGCGCCACCCGTCGATCCGCCGGGCCCTCATGGTGGACATCGACCAGGAGGTGGTGGAGCAGTGCAAGCGCCACCTCCCCGAGATGCACCAGGGCGCCTTCGACGACCCCCGGACCGAGGTGCTCCACGACGACGCCCGGGCCTTTCTCGAGCAAACGTCCGAGCGCTTCGACCTGATCGTCGTGGATCTCACCGAGCCCCTGGAGGAGGGGCCGGCCTGCCTCCTGTTCACCAAGGAGTTCTACACCCTGATCCGCGATCGCCTGACCCCCGTCGGGATCATGACCATGCAGGCGGGGATGACCAAGGTGGGGGAGCTTGACTTCTTCACCTCCATCTGCCGGACGGTGCGCGAAGTCTTCCCGGTGGTGGCGCCCTACCAGACCTACATCTCGTGCTTCGCGGTTCCCTGGGGGTTCCTCGTGGCCTCCAAGGGCTCCGACCCCCGGAAGCAGACGGCCCAGGAGGTGGACCAGCTGATCGCGTCCCGGATCAAGGGCGAGCTTGGCTACTGGGACAGCCAGACCCACGCCCATGCCTTCAGCCTGCCCAAGCACATCCGCCGGGCGCTGGAGAAGCAGGACCGAGTCATCACGGACAAGCACCCGCTGATCGTCGCCTGACTCCGGAGCGGCGCCGCCGTCGCCTCCGGCCACCCGACTCTCTTCTTCTCCTCTCATGACGCCGGGTTCCCCTGACGTTCCTCCTCTCCCCCTCACCCTACCTCTCCCCAGTGGGGAGAGGAGAACAGGTGAGGGGCATTTCAGGGGGGCAGGGTGAGGGGACGTCTTGTCCTCGCCTCCGCCTCACCCCGGCGCGCCGACCTCCTGCGCCAGCTCGACGTCCCCTTCGAGGTGGTGCCCAGCGAGATCCCTGAGGTCTTGCCGCCCGGCCCCGTCAAGGATGCCGTCACGGCGCTCGCCCTGGCTAAGGCCCGCGCCGTCGCCCGTCGAGTGGGGCCGGCTGTCGTCCTGGGGGCTGACACGGCCGTGGTCCTGGCCGGCGAGGTCTTCGGCAAGCCGGAGCGTCCGGACGACGCCCGCCGGATGCTCCGAGCCCTCCGTGGCCGCGAGCACGAGGTGATCACGGGGGTGGCCCTGGTCGAGGCGCCATCGGGGCGGGAAGAGACGGCGGCGGTGGTGAGCCGGGTTCTGATGCGGGAGTACAGCGAGGCTGAGATCGAGGCATACGTCGGCTCGGGCGAGCCCTTCGACAAGGCCGGCGCCTACGCTGTCCAGGCCGCCGGCGGGGCGCTCGTGGCGACGGTGGACGGCTGCTACACCAACGTCGTCGGCCTCCCCCTCACCACCACCCGCCGCCTCCTGGTGTCCTGGGGCATAGAATGCCAATTCCTCGATGGGGTCAGGCATGCGTATTTGCGTAGGGGTGAGGAGACCACTGGCTAGTGATGAGCAGATATAGGCCTACGCAAATACGCATGCCTGACCCCTACTCGACTAAAGCGTCTCTGAGGCGGATTATTTCGCGTCGAGGAGGGGCTTGAGGGGGTCGAGGAGGAGGAGATCGGCCGGGCGGCGGGGGATGGTGACGCCCTTGGGAAATGGCGCCCGGCTCCGCATCTGGGCCACGCTCAGCTGGAGCGTCTCGTGGCGGACCCAGCCGCCGGGAACGTAGATCTCCCGGGCGCCCTCGAGCCGGGCGATGAAGTCCTCCTTGAGGCCGACGACGCGGGCGGGGAGGCGCGCCAGGAGTTCCTCGGTGGGCGCCGTCTCGACCCGTTTCACCGCCCGGAGCAGCGCTCGCGACAGCGCCGCGAGATCGGATGCCTTGGGCGGCCGATCGGCCCTGACGAAGAGGGCGGCGTGGATCGTCGGTCCGCCGAGCCAGCGGGCGGCCTCGTCGCGGCGGCGGAAGTCGGCCAGGATCGTTGCCTTGCCGTCCTCCACGAGGCGGCTGGCCCAGGGGTCGGAAAGGAGCCCTCCGTGGAGCTCGCCGGCTTCGAGCGCCGCCACCAGACCGCGCTCGCCGAGGCTCAGCAGGGAGAGCTGGGTGGCTTTGATCTGGTGACGGTCGAGCAGCGCAAACAGGAGCGGATGCTCGGGAGCGCCGGGGCTCGTGACGGCCACGCGCTTCCCAACCAGGTCTTCAATGCGCTTGACCGTGCCCCGATGGGCGGTAGGAACGAGGAGAGCGACGGGCGGCGCGGCGGTGAGGCCGAAGACGAGCCGGGGAGGCCTGCCGCCGACGGCGCCGTGGCGCAGGGCGGCCTCCAAGGAGGTCGCCGCCAGGTCGGCCTGTCCCTTGGCCAGGGCTTCGGCAGCGCCGGGCTCGGCCCGGGTGGTCCTGAGAGAGACCTGGAGCCCCTCCTGGCTGAAGTATCCCTCCGCCTCGGCCACGCGGAGGGGCAGATACTCGGGAGAGGTGTAGGGGCCGCTCACGGCCACGGAGAGGCTCACCTGGAGGAAGACGACGAGCGCGATCACGGATCGGACCTCCCGCTCAGTTAGACGCTGCCTGCTTCGCCGCTATGAGGCGCTGCTAATGCGGTTCGGGCCTCAGCACTGGTGGCCGGCCAGAACCCGCTTCGAGGTCGTGGTGGGGGCCATCCTCACCCAGAACACGGCCTGGAGCAACGTGGAGCGCGCTCTGGCCGCCCTCAGGGGCCGGCGACTCCTCACTGCCGCGCGGCTCTCCGAGCTTCCGCCTGGCCGCCTGGCCGGCCTCATCCGATCGTCGGGGACGTTCAGGGTGAAGGCGCGACGCCTCCGCGCCTTTCTCGCCTACCTCAACGGGCGCTACCAGGGCAGCCTCGACCGCATGAGCCGCGCGCCCCTCGAGGCGCTCAGGCGTGAGCTGCTGGCGGTGCCCGGCATCGGCCCCGAAACCGCCGACAGCATTTTGCTCTACGCCCTCGGCCGCCCGGCCTTCGTCGTGGACGCCTACACGCGGCGCGTCCTCTCCCGCCACCGCCTCCTTCCGCATGACGCGGGCTACCAGGAAGTCCGCGCCTTCTTCGAGCGTCACCTGCCGAGCGATCCCCGCCTCTTCAACGAATACCATGCGCTCCTGGTGGCGGTGGGCAAGGCGTACTGCCGGAGCCGTCCCCACTGCGGCGAGTGCCCCCTCCGCTTTGACCTCAGGGGGAGGCCGCCTCGAGGATGAGGCGGACGATCCGGTCGGCGGCGTCCGGCACCGCCAGGCTCCGGGCCCGCTCGCCCATCGCCTTGAGGCGCGACGCGTCCGCCAGGAGGCCGCGGACGCTCTCCAGCAGGCTCCGGGGCGTGAGGGCGATCTGGGGGAAGAGCACGGCCCCTCCGGCCGCCTGAACCAGCCGCGCGTTGGCCGTCTGCTCGTCACCGCTGGTCCCCGGCAGCGGGATGTAGAGCGCCGGCAGGCCCAGGTGGCAGCACTCGCTCACGGTCCCCGCCCCCGCCCGGCCCACGACCAGGCTCGCGACGGCATAGACGTCGCGGAGCTCGGCGCCCACATAGGGAATCAGGTGATAGCGCATCCTGAGGCCGGCGGGCAGGTCTCGGGCCTGGTTCTCGAGCCAGGGCCGGTCGCCCGTCTCGGGGTTGTCGCCGCACTGGTGGATCACCTGGCAGGTTTCGAGGAGCGGCGCCAGGGTCTCCCCCACAGCGCGGTTGATCGGGTGGGAGCCCTGAGCTCCCCCCGTCAAGTAGATGACGGGGAGCGCGGGGTCGAGGCCGAGGCGGGCCAGGCCGGCCTCCCGGGATCCACCCTGGAGCTCGGGGCGGAGGGGGTTGCCGGTCACGACGACTTTCTCCGGAGGGAACTCGGTTCCCATCTGGGGGAACGTGAGGGCGATCTTCTGCGCCATGCGGCCGGCAATGCGGTTGGCCAGGCCTGGGACGGAGGTCTGCTCGTGGACCACGATGGGGATCCTGCGCGACTTGGCCGCGAAGACGGTCGGCAGCGCGACGAAGCCGCCGGTGGCGAAGACGAGGTCGGGAGCAAGCCGCGCGAGGAGGCGCCGCGCCTGGACGACGCCCGCCGGTGCCCGGAGGAGGAGGTCGGGGAAGTTCTGCCAGTCCCAGTAGCGGCGGAGCTTTCCCGTCGGGATCGCGTGGTAGGGGAGGCCGGCCTCGGGAACGCGGCGGGCCTCGATACCCGCGCGGCTTCCAATCCAGTGGCACTCGATCTCGCGCTGCTGGAGCGCGGCCGCCACCGCGAGGCCGGCGCTCGTGTGGCCGCCCGTCCCGCCCCCCGCGATCACTACCCGCATGGGTGAGCCGCCCTCAGCGACTTCCCCCCTCACCTTTGTCCTCTCCCCCTCCAGGGGGAGAGGGTGGGGTGAGGGGGTGCGGGCGTTCCAGGGCTAACTCGATAAGGCGGGCGATCAGGTCGGGGTAGGGCAGGCCCGAGGCTTCCCAGAGCTGCGGGTAGGCGGAGGTGGCCGTGAAGCCCGGGATGGTGTTGATCTCGTTGACGAGGATCCGGTCCCCTTCGAGGAAGAAGTCCACGCGCGCCATGCCGCGGCAGTCGATGGCGCGAAAGGCCGTCACCGCCAGCTGCTGGAACTGCCGGGTTTGTTCAGGGGACACCGGCGCCGGGACCTTCAGCGTCGTGTGGCCCTCGCCGTACTTGGCCTCGTAGTCGTACCACTCCTTGTCGTAGAGGATCTCGCCGGGTAGGGAGGCCCTGGGCTCATCGTTGCCGAGGACGCTCACCTCGATCTCGCGTCCCTGGGCGGCGCGCTCCACGAGGAGCTTCCGGCCATGGCGCGCCGCCTCCGCCATCGCCGCAGGCAGAGCGTCGGGGGATTTGACCTTGCTGATCCCCACGCTGGAGCCGAGGTTCGAGGGCTTCACGAAGCACGGGTAGCCGATCCGCTCCGCCACCTGGGCCGCGACGGGGCCGGGCTCCCGCTCCCACTCGCGGGCCAGGACGACCAGGTGCTCGACCACAGGCAGCCCGGCTGCCCCGAAGAGCGCCTTCATGACGGCCTTGTCCATTCCCGCGGCCGAGGCCAGGACGCCGGCGCCGACGTACGGGATGCCGGCCAGCTCCAGGAGCCCCTGAACCGTCCCATCCTCGCCGTAGGGGCCGTGGAGCATGATCATGACCACGTCCAGCTCCCGCCTGAGGCCAGCGGGGAAACTCTCGGAGGGCTCCACGCTGACGAGGCCGGTGGCCCCGGGGTCTACCTTCTCAGCGCGAGCCACCAGTTCCTGTTTCACCGGGCTGGTGGCGTCGCCCGGCGACAGTTCGCCCTTGACGTTCTCGGCCAGGGCTTTGAGAGGATCACCCCCCACGAGCCAGCGGCCGTCCTTGGCGATGCCGATGGGAATGGGCTCGAAGCGGCTCCGGTCGATCGCCCGGAGGACGAAGGCCGCCGACGCGAGGGAGACCTCATGCTCGCCCGAGCGCCCGCCGAAGATCACCCCCACGCGGATCCGTCGCGCCATATCTCTACTCGGAGGGGGGCTCCGCCCCCCTTCCCCCTTGACGCAAGCGCGAGCGAAGGCGAGCCACCTCTACGGGCACCCGCGCCACTTCAAGTGGCGCGGGTCGTGGCAAAGCCCGCGCTCGAACCACCGTGATCCTTCGGGATGCGGACTGAACAATGGCGACGAGGCAACCCATATCTATCTGTGTACCACACTCCCCCGTTCTTTGAAGCCGACCACCAGCGGGCCGACCAGGACGCCGGCGGCGAGGAGCGTGAAGGCCCACCCCCAGGTCTCCGCCGCCGGTCGGCCCAGCTTGGCCGCCAAGTCGAGCACCGCTCCGAAGACGGCGGGGGCGAGGGCCCCGGAGGAAAACCCCACGGTGGACTGGAGCGCCATCGTCCGCCCGAGGTATGCCGGCTCGGCGCTCTCGGTGATGCTCGTGGAAAGAATCGCCGAGTCGGCCGTCACCATGATCCCGTAGAAAAGGGCCAGGGTGACCAAGGCGCCGAACGGCCACTGAAGCGCCCAGCCCAGAGTAAGGGAGCAGGCTCCCGACACCAGCATGATGACACTGATGAGGCGGGCTCGCCCCCAGCGGTCGGAGAACAGCCCCGCGATGGGGTGCGAGACCGCGCCGATCGCCAGCACCGCCGACCCGGCCAATCCGGCCTTCTGCGTGGCCAGCGCGAGGCTGGCCCCGCTCGCGGTGAGGCTCGCCGCGAAGAACGGCACGATCCATCCCCGCATCCCCATCAGCTCCCACGTGTGGGCGCCGTAGGCCACGATGAGGCGAAGCGCCGATCCGTTCCTCAGGACTGGAGCGAGTCCCACCCCACGCTCGGGCCTGGCGACGCGGGAGACGCCACCCGGCTTGAGGGTCACCGACGCGACGGCGGTGGCCAGGAATGGGCCGACGGCCGTGAGGGCGAAGGCGGCGCGCCACCCCCAGCGCGCGTTGGCCCAGGAGGTCAGGAGGAGCGAGACCGACGTTCCCAGGGTGAAGGTGGCGATGTAGCAGCCCATGGCGAAGCCCCGGCGTGAGGCGTCGAAGCGCTCGGCCACGAGGCGCATGCCGGGCATGTACGTGCCGGCCAGGCCGATTCCGGCGAGGGTGCGCAGGAGGAGCGCCGAGGCTCCGCCCTGGGCCCAGAGCGGGAATGCCAGTCCGCTGAGGCCGGCCCAGAGCGCGCCGGCCAGGTAGATCCGCCGGGGCTCGACCCAATCGGTCAGCGTGGAGAGGATGGCGACGGCCAGGATGTAGCCCACCTGATAGGCGGCGAAGATCACCCCCGCCTCGGTGTTGGAGAGGCGCCACTCGGTCTGGAGGAGCGGGAGGACGGCGGCGAAGTTGCTCCAGACGAGCATCGTGCCCAGCTCGGCGAGGCAGAGGGCGCCGAGCCAGCGGAGGTCCGCCGGGGCCGGCGTCACCGGGCGCCCCGGTGGGCTTGACGCCAGTTCCGCCAGCGTGCGAGGCGCTGGGCGATCTCCGCCTCGAGGCCGCGGTCCGTGGGCCGGTAGTAGATCCGCCCCTTGAGCGCGTCGGGGAGGTGCTCCTGGTCCACCAGGGCCTCGGGCGCGTCGTGGGCATACTGGTAGCCCTTGCCGTAGCCGAGATGGGCCATCAGGCCCGTGGGCGCGTTGCGGAGGTGGAGAGGCACGGGCTCGGTGGGCTTGTCGTGGACGTCCTGCTGGGCTTCGCCGAAGGCGACGTACACCGCGTTGGACTTGGGGGCGCAGGCCAGGTAGAGCGTGGCCTGGGCCAGCGCCAGCTCGCCCTCGGGAGAGCCGAGGAAGTGGTAGGCGTCCTTGGCGGCCAGCGTCAGCTGGAGGGCCAGCGGATCGGCGTTGCCCACGTCCTCGGAGGCGAAGCGGACCAGCCGCCGCGCGACGTAGAGCGGGTCCTCGCCGGACTCGAGCATCCGCGCCAGCCAGTAGAGCGAGGCGTCGGGGTCCGAGTCGCGGAGCGACTTGTGGAGGGCCGAGATCAGGCTGTAGTGCTCCTCCCCCGCCTTGTCGTAGAGGAGCGCCTTCCGCTGCGAGGCTTCGCGTATCGCGCCCTCGATCACGTGGCGGACGCCGTCGGGCCCCGCGGGGGTCAGCATCACGGCCAGTTCCAGGATGTTCAGCGCGCTCCGGGCGTCCCCGTTCGCCGATCGGGCGATCGAACGGAGCGCGTCCCCGCCGACCTCGGCCTTGAAGGCGCCCAGACCGCTCTCGGCATTGGTGAGCGCTCGGCCGAGGAGCGTGAGCAGATCGTCCTCCCCGAGTGGTTCCAACACATACACGCGGCAGCGGGAGAGGAGCGGTGAGATCACCTCGAAGGAGGGGTTCTCGGTCGTCGCTCCGATCAGCGTGATCGTCCCCTTCTCCACGTGGGGGAGGAAGGCATCCTGCTGGGCCTTGTTGAAGCGGTGGATCTCGTCCACGAAGAGGATCGTCCGCGTGCCCGTGCGCGCGCGCACGGCCTCGGCCTCGGCGATGACCTGGCGGATCTCCTTCACGCCGGAGAGGACGGCGGAGAAGGTGACGAAGTGGGCGCCGCTGACCCGCGCCAGGAGCAGCGCCAGCGTGGTCTTTCCCGACCCCGGCGGCCCCCAGAGGATCATGGAGTGGAGCTCTCCCGCTTCGATGGCCTTCCGGAGGATCTTTCCCGGGCCCAAGAGGTGTCCCTGGCCGAGAAATTCCTCTAGGCTCCGCGGGCGTATGCGGTCGGCGAGCGGCGCCGGCGCGGGAGCGGACTCGGGAGACTCGAAGAGATCCACGCCGCTATTATAGCGGCTCAGGCAACACTCAGCTCGGCGAGGAGGGCCCGGAGGAGATCGGCGTCATGGCGTTACCTCGCAGCCGCCCGCGGCGGCTCGTCGAGCCGCGCGAGCACATCCCGCAGGAGATCGATTCCCGCGCGGTCGATGGTCCGGTTCGACATGATGACCTCCACGGTCGGCGGCAGGGTCCCGCGCAGCTTCTCGGCCGCCTGCTCCGAGCAGACCACAACGGAGGTGGCCTCGAGCATCCGCTCGACGCTCCAGGGATCGTCGGCGCTGGCCAGGACCGTCTTCAGATGGGTGAGGCCTGCCGACTGGACCGAGCGGAGCAGGTTCTGGGTCCCCTTCGGCGTCCCGCAGACCAGGCCCACCGTGGTCCCTTCAGGAAGCTCGCTGAGGCGGAGCAGGGTGGAGATGTTCGCCTCCGTCAGGAGCGCCACCACGGGGACCGATTCGCCCGCCAGGGCCGCCTTGACCTCGTGGATGTGGAAGAACGTCGTGATGACGACGCCATACCCCACCATCTCGCGGACGAAGGAGGGATCGCGCCGCGCTCGCTCGGTCAGGTCCTCCACCAGCATGCGGTCCACCGCAAGCGGCAGCTCCGCTTCCAGTTCCTCGCGGAAGCGCGAGACCTCAGGCCAGTTGCACTCGATCACGAGCGCCCGGGTCCGCTTCGCTTTCCTGGCTTGCGCGACCGGGGCCCGGGTCGCCGCGGTGGCCAGGAATTCCTCCGCGGAGTAGCCGAGGCGCCGGGCCCGCTCGAGCGTTTCGTCCACGAGGCGATCGAGCCCCCGGGCCATCTTTCCTTCTCCCGTCGGGGGGCGGTCGGCGACGAACGTCCCGCGCCCCGGCCGGCTCTCCAGATAGCCCTCCTGCTGGAGCTCGGCCAGCGCCTTGGCGGCCGTGTTCGGGTTGATCCGGAGGAACCCGGCCAGCTGGCGGACCGTCGGCACCTGGCTTCCCGGCTTGAGGGCACCGGTCATGATGAGGTGGCGGATCTGGGTCTTGAGCTGGACGTGCACCGGGACCGAGCTCTCCCGGTTCACCCTGAGGCCGGAGGGCGGTACGAGCCGCAGGCCCTCACGCGGCGGCACACTTGGCCTCTACGTCGGGTTCGGCCGCCCGGGCCTGGAGCCAGGTGCCGACGCGGATGAAAAGGGCGCCGAGCCGGAGCTTCAGGGTGGGGCGGTCGGCCAGGGCCAAGCGGATCATGGCGTGCCGGGCGGCATACTGCCGGGCTTGATCCAGCCGATATCTCGCCAACCACTCCAATTCGTACAGGTTCATGACTGATCCTCTCCTTCCGTATAGTGTACTAGTACGTTAGTACGCTACCTCGTGGCCTGTCAAGGAAGAAAGCTTGGATCTCTCAGGAGGTTATACGGGCAGCGGTCCGGGTCGGGTGGGGCGCGTCTGTGATAGGCTGGGGAAGGATGCTGGCACGCCGGCTCGCGACGGGGGTCATGGCCCTGGGGGTGGCCTCCCTCATCTATAGTGGGGGCCCGCCGCCAGTATGGGCGATCGCTGAGGCCGACCGGCTCTGGCTGGTCGGCGAGCACGCCTTCGCCGACCGTCTCTACGCCGTCTCCCGCCGGGCTCTCGAGCGCTTCGTCAAGAGCTATCCGACCGAAGCCCGGGTGGGCGAGGCCACGCTGCTCCTCGGCAAGAGCCAGTTCGGCCTCCGCGAGTTCCAGGCCGCTCTGGAGAACTTCAGGAAAGCCCAGCGCCTGACGCCGCCCCCGGGGCGCCCCGAGGAGGCGCGCTTCTGGGAAGCGGAGACGCTCTTCCGGCTGAAGCGCTACGCCGAGGCGCGCGCGGTGTACGATGCGCTCCTCGCGTCCAATGCCGCCGCCCCCGTGGCTCCGGATGCGATGTACGGGCTCGCCTGGGCCGACCTGGAGCTGAAGCGCCCCGAGGCGGCGGCGGGCTCCTTCCACCAGTTCCTCGCGGCCTGGCCGGACTCCCCCCAGGCGCCGTCAGCCACGTTCTATCTGGCGCGCACCCTCGTGGAGCTGAAGAAGCCCGCCGATGCGATCGCCCTCCTCGCGCCCTTCGCGCGCCGCTACCCGAATCACGCCCTGGCGCCGGACGCCCAGTACCTGCTGGGGTGGAGCCGGCTGGCTGCCGGGAAATCCTCGGAGGGGCTCCAGGACCTGAGGGACTTCGTCGCCGCTCATCCGCGCCACGAGCTCACCGTGGCCGCCCGCCGGGCCATCGCCGACGCCCTCCTCAAAGGGGGCAAGAAATCCGAGCTGGGTCAGGAGTACCAGTCCCTGATCGCCCAGGCGCCGCCCACCGCCGAGGGGCTCTACGACGCGGGGCTGATCGCCCAGCAGCTGGGACGCCAGAAGGACGCCGAGGCGGCGTGGCGCCGGCTGCGGACGGAGTTCCCGAAGCACGCCCTCGCGACGCGTGCCTCGCTGGAGCTGGCCCAGGCGGCGTTCAAGCGGAGCCAGTTCAAGGACGCGGCGGCGCTGGCCAAGCCCGCCAGCGAGAGCGACGACGAGGCGGTGCGGCTCGAGGCGCTCCTGGTCGTGGGTGAGAGCGAGCTCAAGCAGCGGCGTTTCCAGCCCGCGCTCAAGGCGTTCCAGGCTGCCGCTGCGACCGAGGGCATTGACGCCGCGCTCAGGTATCGCGCCCTGGCCGGGAGCGGGCTCGCGCATGAAGAATTGGGGCAGGTTCAGGAGGCGGCCCGGCTCTACGCCCAGGTCGCCGCCGACAGCCCCGATAAAGCGCTGAAGCAGTGGGCCAAGGACCGGCTGGCGGCGGTGCGCGCGAAGTCCAAGCCGCCTGCCCAGCCGAAGGCGGAGAAGCCCAAGTCATGAAGCGCAGGGTCGCGTGGCTCTTGACGGCGATCTGGCTCTGGCCGGCTCTGGCCGGCGCCGCGACCCCGCTTCCGCTGGAGCTGCCGCCGCCGGATCTCGCCCCGCTCATTCCTCTCGCGGCGCCCCCGCTCGACAAGCCGCCGGTGCCGCTCCCCGAGGTCTCGGTGCCCGACCCGCCCCGCGCGCTGCCGGTGCTGCCGGCGCCGCCGCTGGCTGCGGATCCTTCGGGGAAGCCGGTGGCTCCGCTGTCGCCGCCGCGGCTCCTCGCGTGCAATCCGCTCGGCACGGTCTTCGGCGTGGCCTCGGAGCTTCTCGAGTGCGGACGGGCGCGCTTCCAGCGCGACGAGCTGGAGGAGGCGCGGGCCGCCCTGGAAGGAGCCGTGCGCGGCGGTGGCGACAGGGCCGTGATCCGGGAAGCGCGGTACTGGCTCGCAGAGACGCTCCTGCGCCTCGGCCGTTACGAGCCCGCCGAGCGGAACCTCCTCCTGGTCGCCCAGGAAGGAGCGGCCGACGAGCTCACCGCCTACGCGACCTACGCGCTCGGGTGGGTGGCCCTCAGGCTCAACGACCCCGCCCGGGCGCTGGGGCGCTTCGACCAGCTCCGGCGTGGGGCTCCCGTTCCGGGCCTCGCGCCGTTCGTGACGCATGGGCGTGCCGTCGCGCTCTACGGGCTGGGCCGCTTCGAGGAAGGGCGCGAGGCCTGGCAGGGGCTCCTCAAGCTCTCGATTCCGCGCCCGCTGGCGATCGAGGCGGCCTTCTGGCTCGGCGACACGCTGGGCCGGGTGGGCGCGTACAAGGGGGCCGTGGAGAATCTCCAGCGCTTCACCGGAGCGGGGCCGCATCCGCTCATCGAGACGGGGATCCTCCGGCTCGGCTGGTGGACTCTGGCCGCGGGGGACGCGCTCGAGGCGGCGAAGGCGTTTCGCTGGCTGCAGTCGGCCTATCCGCGGACCACCGAATGGGCCTGGGCCCGCGTCGGCCTTGCCCGGGCGCTCCTGGCGCTCGGCGACTGGCCGGGAGCCCGCGAGGAGATTCGCCAGCTCCAGGCCGCGGGGCCGGGCCACCCGCTCGTGCTTCCCGGGCTCCTCATCCTCGGGCGCTGGGCCGTGGAGCACAATGCCTTCGAGCCCGCCCACGCCGCGGCCCAGGAGATCCTGGCCCTGGACCTCGCCCCGCAGGATCGCGCGTACGCGCTCCTGCTGAACGGCGAGGCCTATCGCCGCGAAGGCCAGGGCAGCGAGGCGCGAGGGCAGTTCGAGCTCGTCAGAGACACTCAGCGAGGGACGCCTCTCGGTTGGACCGCGGCGCTCCGCCTGGCCCAGATGGACGTGGAGGCGCGGGAATTCTCCCGGGCCGCGGGGGAGAGCGCCGAGATCCTCAAGCAACCGCTTCCCTACGACGTGCGGGCGCTGGCGCTGCTCCTGCACGCCGAGGCCGCGTACCGGGCGCGTGATTGGGATGCGTGCGCAGCCGGCTTCAGGCGCTTCCTGTCGGAATTCCCCGGTCACCCCCAGGCCGGCGCGGCCGCCCTCTCGCTCGGATGGGCGGAGCTGAGGCGCGGCAACGGCGCGGCCGCCCGCGAGCGCTGGGTGGCCTTCGCCCGTTTCTTCCCAGCCGACCCGCGCGCGCCGGAGGCGCTGCTCCTGGCTGCCGAGCTGGCCGGTGAAGCGGGAGATTCCGGCGCGAAGGATCTGCTGGACCAGCTGCTCGCCCGGTATCCCGCCTACGCTCAGGCGGACGTCGCCCGCCTGAACCGCGCGATCCTCAATCTCCGGTCCGATCGGATCCGCGAAGCGCGCGAGGAGCTGACCGCCCTTGTGAAGCAGTCGCCGCTCTCGCCCTTTCTCGGGCGCACCCGGCTGGCGCTCGGGGTCGCGCTCCTCGCCCTCGGCAGCGTGGAAGAGGCGGAGCGGGAGTTCAAGGAGGCGCTCCAGCAGGGTGAAGGCGCCCTGGCTCATCTCGCCGTGGGGAGTGCCGCCCTCGCCCGCCGCCGGTGGGACGCGGCCGCGCGCGAGCTCACCGAGGCGCGCGACGCCGGGACCGCTTCCCTCAGCCGCGCCGCCGAGTACGGGCTGGTCGCCCTGGCCTTCAACGAGGGAAAGCGCGACGAATTCCGGAAGGCCGCGGCGTCGCTGCTCCAGTCGCCACCGTCCCCCTCGCTCATGCCGCCGCTCCTCTACGTGCTGGCGGCCCTCGCCCTGGAGGACGGGAAATGGAGCGAGGCGCGGGCGCTGACCCTGCGCCTCCCCAACGACTACCCGGGGAGCGACGCGGCCGACGACGCGCTCTTTCGCCTGGGGACCGGGGCCTCCGCGGGCGGGCAGTGGGCGCTGGCCCGCGAGGCGTTCCAGCTGCTCGAGGATCGCTATCCCAAGAGCCCGCTCGCCGAGGATGTCCGCCTCGGGCTCGCCGAGGCGCTGCTCCGGAGCGGCACCGCCGCCGAGGCCCGCGGAAGGCTAGAGGCGTTCGTCGTTTCGGGGTCGGGAGACCCGCAACTGCCGCGGGCGCTTCTCCTCCTCGCGCAGGCGCGGGAGGCGACGGCGGATCGCGCTGGGGCGCTGGAGGCGTACACCCGGCTGGTCACCGACTACCCGCGGAGCGAGGGGATCCCGACCGTCCGGATGGCGCAGGGGCGACTCCTCCTGGAGGCGGGGCGGTGGGACGAGGGGCGCCAGGCCCTCGAACGCGCCCTTGCCGGCCCCGATGAGGCCGTCGCCGTCGAGGCCGCGTTCACGCTCGGCGAAGGGTTCCGCGCCCGCGGGGCGCAGGAGGACGCCGTCGAGGCCTACCTGACCGCCGCCTACCTGGCGCCGGCCTCGGCCTGGGGTCGCCGCGCCCTCCTCGGCGCCGGCCAGAGCTTCGCCGCCCTCAAGCAGACCGAGTCGGCCGTCATCGTGTTACGCAAGCTGCTTGCCCAGCCGGAGCTCGCCCCCGAGCTCGCCCAGCAAGCGAAGCAGGCGCTGCAGCAGCTCGGCCAGAGCCCCTGAGCGGCCCGGCCTCGCGGCCGCGGGTGGCCTTGACACCCTCCTTCGGCGTGTGATTACATACCTGGCGTTCCGGCTCTTGCCGTTCGTTCCGCCCACTGCTTGTGGGGGTTCAACCGGGGACGCCCTAGAGTGAGGGGCAGGTCCTCAAAGGAGGAGACGCAGATGGCTGGGGAAACCGTCAACCGGCGCGAGTTCATCAAAGCCACTGGAGCGGGGGCTCTGGCGACCGGGCTCGGGGCCAACATCATCATCCCGGGCCGGTCCCACGCGGCGAAGAAGACGCTCCGCATCCTCAACTGGGTCCACTTCGTCCCGGCGTACGACGAGTGGTTCAACAAGAAATACGTCGTGGAGTGGGGCCAGAAGAACGACACCGAGGTGACCGTGGACAACATCGGCATCGCCGGCGTCAACGCCCGCGCCGCCGCCGAGGTGTCGGCCCAGAAGGGGCACGACCTGTTCCTGTTCAACTGGCCGCCGCCCTCCTTCGAGGAGCAGACGGTGGACATGAAGGACGTCTACGCCGAGATCGAGAAGAAGGTCGGCAAGCCCATCGACCTGGCGATCAAGAGCACCTACAATCCGAAGACGAAGAAGTTCTACGCCTTGTCGCCGTCGTTCACGCCGGACCCGGTGAACTACCGGAAGGACCTGTTCACGGAGGTCGGCCTGCCCAACGGGCCCAGGACCTGGGACGAGGTCCGGGTCAAGGGCGCCGAGATCAAGAAGAAGCGGGGCAACCCGGTCGGGATCGGCCTCGCCAACGAGATCGACACCGCGATGGCCATGCGGACGATCATGTACTCGTGGGGCTCCCACGAGCAGGACGAGGCCGGCAACCTCACGCTCAAGTCGAAGCAGACCCTGGACGCGATCAAGTTCGTCAAGGCGCTCTTCCAGGAGACCATGACGGACGAGGTGTTCACGTGGGATGCCTCCTCCAACAACCGGGCCGTCGTCTCCGGCAAGGTCTCCCTGGTCCTGAACGCCATCTCCACGACGCGGACGGCCGAGAAACAGGACGACCCGGCCATGTCGAAGGAGATCCAGCTCGCGAAGGCGCTGCGTGGGCCGGTGCGGGCGATCGGGCTGGAGCACGTGATGCAGTGCTACGTGATCTGGAAGTTCGCCGAGAACATCGACGGCGCCAAGAAGTTCCTCGTGGACTACGTGACGAACTTCCGCCAGGCCTTCGTGGCTGGCGAGTTCTACGACTTCCCGTGCTTCGAGAAGACCGTGCCGGACCTGCAGAAGCTCATCGCCAACGACCCCAAGGCCCACCCGCCCGACAAGTACAAGGTGCTCGACGACGTCCTCAAGTGGGCGACCAACGTGGGCTATCCCGGCTACGCCACCGCGGCCATCGACGAGATCTACGGCACCTGGGTGCTGAACGTCATGTTCGCGAAGGTGGCCGCCGGCAAGGCCACGCCCGAAGCGGCGCTGGACGAGGCGGACGCCGCCTGCCGGCGCATCTTCGGCAAGTGGAAGGAGAAAGGCTTGGTGTAAGCCGCTCCGCGTAGCGGCGCGTTCGACGGCAGGAGGCTCCCGATGACGGAGCCTCCTGCTATGTTGGACCGACGATGGCCATAGTCGAAACCAGAGATGTGCGGAAGCACTTCGGCGACGTTCACGCTGTGGACGGTGTCAACCTCACGACCAAGGAGGGCGAATTTCTCGTCTTGCTCGGCCCGTCGGGGTGCGGCAAGACCACGCTCCTCCGGATGATCGCCGGGCTCGAGGATCCGACGGGGGGCGAGATCCTGATCGGCGGCCAGGTGGTCAACGACTTACCGCCCCGGGCCCGGAAGATCGCGATGGTCTTCCAGAGCTACGCCCTCTACCCCCACATGCGGGTGTTCGACAACATCGCCTTCCCCCTCCGAGCCCAGGGTGTGCCGAGGGTCGAGATCCCCCACAAGGTGGAGTGGGCCGCGGGACTCTTCGGGATCGAGAAGCTTCTGCATCGGAAGCCCCGGGAGTTGTCGGGCGGCGAGCGCCAGCGCGTCGCCCTGGCCCGGGCCGTGGTGCGCGAGCCGGCCGTCTTCCTCCTCGACGAGCCGCTGTCGAACCTCGACGCCAAGCTCCGCACCTCGGCGCGCGACGAGCTCCAGCAGTTCCAGCGCCGGATCGGGACCACCACAATCTACGTCACCCACGACCAGGTGGAGGCGATGGGGCTCGGCGACCGGATCGCGGTGATGCAGGGTGGCAAGGTGCGGCAGATCGGGACGCCGCAGGAGGTCTACGACGAGCCGGCCGACACGTTCGTGGCCGGCTTCCTCGGCTCCCCCCCGATGAACCTGCTGGAGATCCCCGACTGCCTCGTGGGGTTCCGCCCTGAGCACTTCCTGCCGAAGGAGGCCCACGAGAGCCGCGATGGTCTCCTGGCCCTCAAGTTCCACATCAGCCGCATCGAGTACCTCGGCGCCGACCGTCTGCTTTACGGCGCGCTCGAGGGGAAGTTCCCCGACACGAAGGTCATCTCCAAGCTCGCCTCCACGGTGTCCACCCCGGTCCAGCCCGGGAAGACCCAGGACTTCGCGGTCCGGGAGAAAGACTTCCGGTTCTTCGACCGGGAGACCGGCCTCCGGACCCGGCCGCGGCCGGTCTGAGGCGGACGATGGCGACCCTAGAGCGCGACCTCCGCGCGCCGGCCGCGGGCCGCCGGTTCGGGTTCGTCCTGGACCGGCCGGAGTGGCTCGGGCCGCTCATGATCGCCCCCGCCGTCCTGTACATCGTGGCGATCGTCGGGCTGCCGTTCCTCCTGGCCCTCTACTACAGCGTCAGCGACATCAGCATGGGGAGGCGGACGCTGGGCTTCGTGGGGCTGAAGAACTTCATCAGCGTAATCCCGACGTCGAAGTTCCAGACGTCGCTCCAAAACACGTTCGTCTTCGCCATCGTCTCCCAGGTGCTGGTGATCATCCTGGCCAACATCCTGGCTCTGGCGCTGCTCAAAGAGTTCCGCGGGAAGTGGGTGGTGCGGCTCCTGCTCCTCCTGCCGTGGGTGGCGCCGATCTCGCTCGGCACGATCGGCTGGCTCTGGATCCTGGACTCCATCTACAGCGTGATCAACTGGACCCTGGAGGCCTTCGGGCTCATCACCGCGGACGGCTGGCCCATGTACCTCGGCAAGCCCTACCTGGCGATGGGGTCCGTCATCACGGTCCACGTCTGGCGGCTCCTGCCGCTCGCCACGGTGATCATCCTGGCCGGCCTCACCTCCATCCCCAAGGACATCCACGACGCCGCCCAGGTGGACGGGGCCAGCTTCTGGCGGCACCAGTTCCAGATCACGGTGCCGCTCATCCGCCCGATCCTCCTGGTGGCGCTCCTCTTCGGCCTCGTCTTCGCCTTCACCGACATGGTCGTGATCTTCGTCCTGACGCGCGGCGGCCCGTACGACACGACCCAGGTCCTGGCGAGCCTGGCGTTCTTCACGGGCATCCAGGGCGGCGACCTGGCCGAGGGCGCGGCCATCGCCATCTTCCTGTTCCCGCTGCTCCTGGCCGTGGCGATCGTCTTCCTCCGGATCGCCCGGCGGGCCGAGGTGACCTGAGATGGCCGCCGGGACCGCGCGGCGCTGGGGGCTCACCCTCGGCCACTTTGGCGTGGTGGGGCTGTTCACGCTCTTCACGGCCTTCCCCTTCTACTGGATGCTCGTCACCACGTTCAAGCGGAC
>Ga0209322_10000784_pt1 | contig 18527 bp, 39 predicted proteins | sample Rifsed19ft1_FD_184013 | JGI IMG/M metagenome (GOLD analysis project Ga0209322, IMG submission 184013) | Soil microbial communities from Rifle, Colorado, USA - sediment 19ft 1 (version 2) | ecosystem: Environmental > Terrestrial > Deep subsurface > Rock core/Sediment | place: Rifle, Colorado... | reverse complement strand
CCCCCATAGATCAGAAATGACATCTCTTTTTCGACTTGTTTTTCTACTAACTTTTTTGTAGATTTATTCGTCGAATAGAAAAAATACACGAAAATACATACAATTTCCAGCACCAAAAAAACTCACTTTTTTACCATCAAAAAAATGATACAAAAAACCAATAAAAAACCATACCCCTTATACATCCTATGTATTGACACGCGTATTTTCAACAAAAAAAACACTCGTGTAATTTCAGGTTCTCTCTCTCATGAGGGTTTACATTTATCATCTGATGAAGTAGAACAATTTCACCGAAAACCTGAAATCCTAAATTTAACAGCTAAAAAAATCAAATGGTTTTTAAAACCTGTTGAACAGCTTTACAAAGAAAACTATGAATTCCTTTATCTTATAAAATCATTCGAATGAAAACATATTACATAGTTTGGAACGAATCAAAAACAATAGGATTCATTACTACTGAATATCAATTAGCATACGAAGCACGCAAAGGTAGTGATTCAAATTGTTATGATGAAAATGGTATCGTTTCTAAAATAGCTAAAGCGTTTTGTGAAGCGACTATAAACGACAATTGTACTATAGAAGTAAAAAACCTATGACAATTTCATTCCCCTTCTACATCCACGGGCCCAAATCCATAAACGGTGTAGAAACTTACGCCATTACAGAAGGCATAGGCGGTAAAATATGGGCTTTTTCCCCTACCCGTGAACAGGCTGAATTAATAGGAGCATTATTAAACGGTGAATTTTACAAATCTAATAATCAAAAATGCCCTTCATGCGGTTCTAACCTATTTTTCGAGCCTCTAAGTTATTGTCAATCAAAATCCTTACATAGCTGGAAAAGAACGTATTAAAATAAGGTTAAAAAAATAGCCTAATATTTTGCTATATAAAAATAAAGAGCTATATTTACATAGTTTAAAAAATAACTGATTTTTATATGAAAACATTTATTTACCTATCAAAATATCACCGTCATGTTTTTAAAGGCCTTATAAAACAAGGTAAATTTACGGATTTAAAATTATTGCGAAGCTATCTTAAAACTAGTATTGATAATTACCATAAAAAATAAACACTATGAAAACTCTAACAATAAATATTGACCCAAAATTAAAAAATATAAATTTTTCAGTGGATAACGGAGCAGCATTTTTACGGTCACTTATATTAGGTGAACTTAAATCATTTACTGTTGTTATTAGTAATGAAGATATTATAAGAGTTAAAAAATTTGCTATTAAATATGGCAACGATAAAAGCTCTAATAAAGGTCATTGGTATGCGCACTGTAATGGCTATTCAATGGATTTACAAGTCGATTATAATAACCGTGTAATTATAAACACTTATAGGCCATACGGAAAATCAGCACCCTATATTTATATAGTTAAAAAATAAACACTATGAAAACTCTAACATTAATTACCCTACTTTTTTTCCTGCTTACCTCATGCGGTGTAGCAAACTACCCCAAAAAATCAGCCTATACAAAACAAGGTGCAGCCCGTACATGGTCAAAATGTCCTACTTACCACTAAATACCATGAGAAAAATGACAGATTGGCATACAAGTAAAAAACGAAATGCAGCGATATTGGCTCTAAACATTGTTATACATTTTCTTCTCATTGCTTTGCTTTTGTTGATTATTTTTCTAACTTAACCCTCATCCTAAATCCTTCTCCCTGTAGGGAGAAGGACTTTCTATGACTGAAACCACCGAATACATAATCGAAAAAGTTAACAGCCTAAAAGCGGCAATAGAAACCGAAACAATAAAAATAAATACCCTAAATAAATTAACAAACTATCTACAGGTACGGGCATGGCGCAAGTATCGAAAAAAATTAGGTAGAAAATTAAGGTACTATAAAAAAAGGCTTAAAAACTCATGACCTCAAAACACATCCATATCAAAGACCGCACACGTGAACTAGCTGAACAAATCTACCGTGAAACTGTTCACCTTGAAGATTTGCAAAAAGAATTGAAGCTTGCGCTAGCAACCGTTCAATCTATTGACCTATCATATACTGATTCAATTGATACATGTAAAAAAATCAGGTCATTAAATGCACACATCAAAAAAACTGAACTATTAATTACCAGCCTACAAACAGAAAATTGATAAATTAAACAAGCCATGAAATTAATAGAAATAGGAAAAAATATAAGGGTATACGAGTGTAAAGGATTGCGCGAAGCAATATTGTTCGCTGCAATGTTCAGGGGTTTTTTATCGTGTGAAAGCAAAGAAAATATTTGGACGATAGTCATATAGTTGTTATATTCACCTGATGAAAACAACTACCCTATCCGTTAGCTCACAAGACGCAAAAATCATTGCACAGGTTGTTGAACTATTTTCGGATGGCCTCACTACATCCCTCTCCTATCAAAAGCTAAAAACTCATTTACTCCGAATTTTCGGACAAGATATTACTTGCGACCACTACATCATGTTGGGGCAAGTGATCGGTATAAAAGCGATGGCCGACAAAAACAAGCTTGAAAAATTAAAACAACAAAACTATGTCCTTAACGACAATTAACATCAAAAAAACAGAGTTAAAAAAAGCTCTATGCGCTGCAAAGATTGAAGGCGTAAAGGTAAAATCCATTGTACCTTTCGGTGATTCATTTATTGCCGATGTAGATTTCAAGAACGGAAAAGACCTGTACGAAATGGGAGTAAAACAAAACACGCTCACCGGAAATGAGTATTCAACGGATGAACTTATCGCAAAGTTATCTCCTGTACAGGAAGAAAAGAAAGCGAAGTAAAAAATTATCACAAAAAAATTCCTTATTAAAAAAGTCCTTCTCCAATTTGTGGAGAAGGATTTAGGATGAGGACAAAAAAACTACTATGTCAAAAAAAACTAAAGAAAAACAAGAAATTTCGCCCGATGATGTTGGCGCTATGCATCTAAATGACGAACAATTAAATCCTAATCCGGTAGATGGCGAAGAATTACCAATAGTCAAAAAAAAGGAGTTGCATTTTAGAACCGTAATTTCCGGGGCTGAATTCAAAGAATTTGTAGAAGGCGAAATTTACGTAGGTGTATACGGTGAACCTGTTATTAGAAAAAAGGATGGACTAGACGTTGCAAATAATCCTAACGAAAAAGCAGGTACGACAATGGGTTACACTTTTCAGGATGATAACGGCGTAGACGTTATCATTGGCGCTTCACAACAAGTAACTGAGGTAATGCAGCAATGCAAAAAAGGTGATTACGTGCGATTTACATTTTTAGGCAAAGGTGTAAATTCAAAGAACCAACCTTTCAATCGGTTCAAAATTGAAGTAGCTGAATAATTAATTAAAAAAAGCCTCATCCTAAATCCTTCTCCAAAAATGGAGAAGGACTTTTTTTTGTGTCATCTTGTCATGACACAATGACACTTGACAAAGGCAGCGCAAAACCTTAAATTCAAGCATGAAACGCAACGTTAAGCCTGCACGTAAAAAAGTTAGCAAAAAAAAGGCTGTTAAAAAACCAACAAAAAAAATACAGGTAAAAAGACGCAACGTTAAGCCTGTACGTAAAAAAGTTAGCAAAAAAATATCAGGTTGGTTTAAAAATATTCATACGGGTGCTATAGCTAAAATTATCGCCACGTCTAAAAGCATTATTTTTGTAAAATATAAAAATAATAAAGAGAAAAATTTTAGACGTGACTATTTTAATAAAAATTTTGTTAGCGTAAATACTGGTATCAAAAAAATAGCTGTAAAAAAATTACCTACACTATCGTCCTATCACAAAAAAGGCACTAACCGAATTTCAATAGTTTTTCCCACAGGTAAAAAAACATTAGAGCAAGTTGAAAGCATGTTATTACTATATGATTGGACTCCTATAGTAAAACAAATGAAGGTCCATAAAAAACGCAACCCTATTACTAAGCGTATTAACTGGATACCTCCTGTAGCCTTCTATGTAATTATTCGTCTATTAAAACCTAAAGATAATGAACAGTATCATACCACTATATCACCAGTTGACATGGTAGTAAATATTGAAAACATTCAAGACTTAACTTTAAACACAATGTATAATTTATTCGAGTCTTGGAGCGCATCTAATGAAACTATTAAAACGAATGAAGATTTAGACTCAGAAGAATATAAAGAACTTTTTTACTTGGATAAACTTGATATGCGATATTTGAAAGAAATTATTTATCACTTTATTTACCTTAAATGAAAACTAAGCATAAAAATATGCCATTACAAATAGTTATATATGAAATATTAGACATAAGGCATAAAGGATATGTATATTCCTATATGGTACATTTTACTACTGAAATTTATACAGGACTGTTTCACAAGAACTTTTTAAACTAAAAGTGCGCAAACTATACCGTCTAAAACCACGAGTAAAAATGCTAAAGGATTTTTTTGTATTCGATACTGAAACAGGTAAAGAAAATGCCGATGGTTCTATCCAATGGCATTTGAATGGACGGCCTGAATCGTTTAGATTCGGTGTTATATACGGGCACAATTTTTCAAAAGTTATCTATACAGTAAATGAATTTATCAAAGAGTTTTTACATCCTCGTTACAAAGGGAAAATTATTTTCGCGCATAATGCTGAATATGATCTTAATACTATTTATGGGAATATTTATGCATTTGATCCTAATGCTATTTTTAATGGCAAATTTATTAGTGCTTCTAATGATAATGTTTTCTTTGCCGACTCCACAAATATATTTGGTAAAATTAAGCTTTTAGAGGTTGGGCAAATGTTGGGAATCAAAAAACCAGGACTTGGAAATGAAAATTTATTTAGCCCTAAAGGTATTACAGCATCTGAAATAATCCGATGCCTAACTGATTGCGAAATTGTATACGAAGGTTTATTTTCGATCTTCACATCAGCCGGTGATATAAAAATCACACAAGCAAGTTTAAGTATGACATATTTTAGGCGTTCACATCAGCCACACGATATTGAATACAACGAAAACACTACCTTTTTTTTCGATAGTTATTATGGAGGACGTACAGAGGTGTTTAAGTTAGGCCTAACTCATTCGACCGTCATAGATGTTAATAGTATGTATCCGTACATGATGAAGTCTATGAAATTTCCTAACCCCAAATATTTAAAAGTAGAAGTAGGCGCTAAATGGGGTAATCAAAAAACTTTTATAAAATATTTTAAAGACCAAATTTTAAACGCTCATGAAGGTTGCGCATATATTACAATCGAACATAAAAAAACAACATTTGGATTTTTACCATACAAAATTAAAACAACCAATGCAGCTAGTGATAAAGGGAAACTCGTTTTTCCGACTGGCCGATTTAGCGGCTGTTGGAATTTCCCCGAAATTCGATTCGCTATGGGAAAAGGGGCAATTGAAATAATAAACATTGAAAAAATTGTTTACTCTCAATCAATGCCAACTCCTTTTTTAACCTATGTAGATCGTCTATATGAACAACGGCTTATAGCTGAACGTGACGGTAATGCATTCGAAAAATACAGAGTAAAAATTTTCATGAATAGTTTATACGGCAAATTTGCCCAACGCATAGATGAGGATTGCATATATATACCTGACTTAGATTCATGTTATATGGAAATTAGAGAGCTTCAAATAGCCGGACGTGTAAAAAAATTAATGCTTTTTAACCATATTAGAAACGATGCCTTTTTAATTTTACATTCAAATAAAGGATGGACATGCAGCTATTCTATTCCGTCATTCGCGTCCTATATTACAAGCGGTGGTCGTGTTGCGTTGCTTGAAAAAATGCTTGAATATGAGAATAGAAAAATCGTGTATTGTGATACCGATAGCGTTTTTTTCGAAAATTCTGTAGGCGTTGAAAACGAATATAATTTAGGTGGTTGGAAAATGGAGGACAAAATTGTCACTGAAATTTTAGGTTTAAAAAATTACAAGTATCAATATATTGATAAGCTTGGAAACCTAGTTAAAAAACATCCTATAAAAGGTATACCTGAAAAAGCCGATTTTTTAGATGGAGTTTACAGCTATGAAAATTTATTGAAAACTAAAGAGGCTTTACGTAGAAATCTTAAACCCGGTGTATTGATTAAAAGGATTAAGAAATTAAAGGGCGGGTATGACAAACGCGAAGTATTAAGCAACGGAGAGACTAAACCAATACATTTATGAAAGAAAACTTTATAGTTGAAATTTTATTAATTAATTTAGGTGGTATTATACCACTTTATTACATTAGGGATGATGGCGGATATATAAAAATATTTTATTCATACAAAGAAGCTGAAATTTTTGTATATGAGTTTATAACAAATGGGTTATATAATAGAGAATATTTTTATAAAATAAATAAACTGTACACTAAAATTTAAAAGCCAATGGAAATTTTTGTTATTAAAATTTGTAAGCATGACTTTGCTCAATTATATGTTACTAGTTATTTTCATGATCGCGGTAAAATCATTGAATTTGATAGCTATAAAAAAGCTGAACACCAAATTGATACGTTAACAGGAATTGAACCACCATATTATTATTCAATCGAAAAATACTTTAAAAAAGACTAGCTATGTTTGGACTTGATACAATATTTACCCATTATCAAATATTGGAAATTCTATCGATAGAAATTGAAAAACAAATAGGCGTACCTATTGAAAAGTACGTGATGATTTTACACCGTAAATCACCTGTTGTAGAATTTAAAATAAATAACGAAACGGATAGACGCGCATTACCAAACAATGCTTTACGTGATGCTTTAATGACCTATGTAGAATCAATGATAAAGGATAATTCATGGCAGATGGAATATGCCTTTTTTCACTACTATAAAGATAACTCTTTAAAAAAATCAGGTGTTGATTTACACCTGATAAATGATACGCAAGAAAGATGTAACGAAACAACTTTTTTCTAAACTATAAAAAATATGGATACACCAAACGACGACGAAAAATTAGGACCAGACGACCTCAACCTCAACCTAAATCCTTCTCAACCTAGTGGAGAAGAAAAAATCACCCTCTCCCACGGAGAGGGAAGGGGTGAGGCTTCTAAAGGAATATCCCTCCCTACAGACGAACAACTTTTACAACGCATTCAAAATGACTTAAACAATAAACTAGTAAACAAAATGGCAGACGAAAAAATAGAACCAAAAACAGAAAAGGTAGAAAAACCATCTAAGAAAACAGAGGATTCATTACCAGTAGTAAAAAAAGATTATACGGCATTAATCATCGCTATAGGAGCTTTACTTATAGCCATTGGTTTTTATGCTTGGCAAAATTATCAAAAACGTAAAGACGATGAAAATACCATCGACAGTAAATTTACTGATCTTGGAAAAGAGAATGAAACTTTTAACGATCAAAGAACGTACGAATGAGTGACGAAACAATACAACCTCCTACAGAATCGGGAATGGATGACATTGAGAAAATAATTTCAGCCTATAACCAAAAGGCTGAAATTTCCGTGCCTATGCAAAATCATTCGCCCTCTCCATCGGAGAGTGACGGGGTGAGGCCCATACCATTTATTTCTCATGATCCTTCTCAGGTTCCCAAACAAGAATTCTATAAATCAGGTCGAAAAGCGGGCCAACCAAAACCACCGCGAAAAGGTACAGCCCCTCCGTTGAACCCTGCCGGGCAATTATCAATACAAGCGACGGTATTTATAACAGGCGCTATATTTTTGAGCATGGTCGATTTATTGATACCTTTAATAAGTACGACTATTTACAATTTTATACAGTCTAAGAAAAAAGACGGTATAATTTTGGACTGTGAAAAAATGAAGATGACGCCATCACAGAAAGCAGATTTAGCGCCTGTTGGGGATGCCGTTGTACGCGAATTAAAATTATCTGGTAGTCCTACCGTATTATTTTTAACAGGGTTGGCAGGCGTGTACTTCATGAATTTTATCATGCATAAAACATTAACAGAAAGCAAGGCACTAAAAACAAAACTTGAAAATGAAAAGAATAATAAACATCCTATTAAAAACGATGGTAGGCAGAATTATAATAGCCCATCTATTAGCTGAATTTATTGAATATCTTCGGCAATCAGCAAAGAAAAAATACGGCGCTAGTTCACGGGCTGATTATGTTCTAACCTTTTTAGATGGTCTTGAAAATGATATATTAGGATTTATAGACCTTGATTTCAAAGCGCCTATTGTAGAAATTAGACCTGATAAATTAAGGAATAAATGAACGATAAAATACAAGGTAAGTGCATTATAATAGTAGGTTCTAGGGGTACAGGAAAAACAACTACAGCAAAAAAACTCCTTTCAATAGCGCACCAAGAAGCAAGACTAGTTTTAGATGTGTACGGAGATTATAGGGATTTATTCCCTCATGATCCTATTGAATTTAAACCATTCGTGAAACTTGCCATGAATGCACGCAATGCCGTAATACTTATAGAAGAAAGTACAATCTATTTATCCAACAGGGGTTACGACGGTGATATTGTAGACTTACTTGTAAAATTACGCAACAAAGGCAACACCATTATTTTAGTGTATCATTCTTTAAGGTCAATCCCTCAATACATCTATCAAATGACTAACATGCTTGTTATACATAAATCTGTAGACAATGCCGACGATCTATTGAAAAGATTTGATGATGAAAATTTAGTATCAGTTTTTAACGATGTAAAAGCACTTCCTTATTTAGTTTCACAATCCGGTGTAACTTATTCACCCTCAAAGGTTTATAAAATATTTTAGCCTCATCCGGCCTCATCCTAAATCCTTCTCCCTACAGGGAGAAGGACTTGCTTTTCTAAAAATATTTTAGTTGGTTTCCTAGGATTTGTCCCTGTTTGTTTCGCAACTTAGGGTCTAAGCGCCATCAGTCGCGCATTTTTTAAACGTAATTTTTTAACCTAAATTTTTTTATCATGAATATTAAAACCATGCTCGTGGCATCTATACCCGTAGTCATCGGGTTGTTGATTTACTTTTTAGTAGTCAACAAAGGACTAGCTAAATTAGGTGTTGCGAATACCTATGAATTAAATTAAGTCAACCATATAAACAGAAAAAATTTATATGAGTAACTTACAAACAAGATTTAATTCTCGTGTTAATTCTTATGAAAGAAATAACGCGGACGCTCCCATCGCTGTTAATCCAGCCGCTACACAATTGGCCTCTGTCAGAGGCAATCCTTCATTTGCTGCACAATTTGACATTGAATTTAAGCTAAAATATTTTAGCGTTGTCGACGCGACAGGTGTTTATACGTTAATTTCAGCCGCTGCGGTGGTTGCGGCTGTTCCTGCCTTAGGCACTCAGTTGGCCGGATTTCTGTACGGTAACTCAGATTATGCAAGCGGATTTGCTAAACTTCAAAATGCTTTCCCTTTATCAGGCGGTTGGATTTATGGCGAACCGGGCATTTACGGAAAAGATATGTTTCGTATAAACGGTTCATTTATTGATGCTAACGTTACACCTCAATTACGCAAGGGTGATTTAGTTATCCCTGCTTATTTTGACAACGGGACCACTACCTACGTAGCATTAATGATTGTAAGATGTAATCAGGTTGGGTACGGTACACTTTTAGACTCCCTGAATTCTGATCGTTTTATTATGAACATGGTACGTTACGTAATGTCAGACATTACAGCCGTAGGGTTAGCACAATACGATAACAACATTTTTATCATGAAACAATCGCTATTTGGTAAATTCGATAGTGACAACGTTTCCCCTACATCATTTAAAATGCCAGAGCAATTCCAGCCGGGTATTATCGATGTGCCTATCAAAAAAGGTATTGACAAACAGGTTGCATTAGGGTCTTACTTCAATTATGACGTTGTAAATACCAAGTGGTCTTTATTTGTTGAGTACGTAGAAAAATTGTCATTCTAAATTGGAGGTAGTTTAATGTTTAGCCCTAACCCATAGACGTTGGGTTAGGGCTTTTTTTGGGCCTCATCCTAAATTAAAGCAAAAACACTATGCAAAAAACAATAGAAAAAACTCAGCAAAGAACCGGTCTTGATTTTTCAACACGACAAAAAGAACCGCTTTTAAAATTTCATACTATTCCGATCGGTATAAAAAGATTTTATACCGATGTAGACGGATTCATAATTCCAAAAGTAGCCGCTGTTCAAGCCGTACAATGCGAATTCCCTTTTTTTATTTGGGGTGATTTTGACCGACAAGGTGGATATTATACAGGATTTAAAGCAGTGCCTTTAGTTCCGGGTTCATTTTATTTAATGACTTTTGTTGAGGGTTACGGAATGACTTCACAACAAATAACAGGTTTCACGGGGTTCAATAATATTCGAGGGCAAATAAAAACAGGTGATATTGTTCATGTGTATACAGACAATTTAACAGCGCCTATCAATTTTGTTTGGATTATTTTGTCAAGCAATAACGGTTCAATAGGTTCAATAGTTGGAAATTCTGAAACACATCAAAAAGATGGTCAGTTAGGTAGGCTATATGTTGATCACTTTCAATATTTTTCAGATAATACAGACCCTCAATGGAATATACCAATCCATTTTACACGATCATCAAATATTGCAACGTGGAAAGATGATCAGGTACAGCCATATATTTTTAAGAATCCTTACACGGAACAGGACGGTTTTATTCGTGTGGCATGTCATTTCAATTTAGATCAGTATCAGAGTATAGGAACTTATTTTTTATACGATACTGAAAGTATACGCATGAATTTTAACATAGGGTTTCCTCAAACAGCATAAACTTTTTACACTTTATGGAATTAGAACATCTTTATAATAATTTCGCTAGCCTTGGTGAAATGATTAAGGCAAAAAAAGCCATGCAAGTCGATGATAATGTAGTGAAGACAAAAAAATCTTTGCTTACTACACTTGTAAAAAATAATACTAAGCCAACAGTGACAACCACAACGGTTAAGCCTATTACTGTAACACCTACAATTTTAACGAAGGAACAGTTAACCAATAATTCAGGTAACGTAGGAATTGCCCCCGTACAGGTTTCAGAAATTAAACCTAATCCTGAAATGACACTTTCAAAACCTGTGACGGCTGAACCACCTTTGATTTTAATGCCTAATGTTGAGGGCGGGATGAAAGTGGCTACACCTAGCCCTGTAGTTAATTTAGTTAAAAAAATTACAGGAGGTTTAAGCGTTATACCAATGGAACAAATAAAAACTTTAGCGCCAACAAAAATTGATAATGAAAAAAAGGCAGCTGATGCACAAAAAACAGATAGCGGTATAGTTGACACAACAAAGAAAGCAGGCTTTTCTATTAGTCCTCTAATGATAGGAGGTATTGTATTAGCTATTATAGCGTTGTATTTTTTGGCTAAGAAAAAAGGAGGGTAAATGGAAAAAGCAACTGAATTTTATATTAATCATTACGATGCTAAAAATAAACCTCCCGGTGCTTGGTATACTGAGGCTGAATATATAGCGGCTAAGAAAAAACGTCCTACACTCATAGGCGATTGGGGTGCAAGAACTAGTGGGGCTTTTATCGATATAGATTTAGGAATGCCCTATGCTGAAGCTAATGCAAAATGGGGAACAGATTTAAGGATAGAATCAAAAGGCGGTTTTGCAAAAGTTATAGGTGGTGCAGTATCTGGTTTTCTTGTTGGTGGTCCTATTGGTGCTGTTATAGGTGCTGCCGGTGCAGGTGTTGCTGAGGCAAAAAAAGTATCTGATTTAAAGGCGCAATCAAAAGCTGAAACACAAGCGGTTAAAAATACAGTAGTTCAAGTTAAAGAGCAGGTAAAAATAAAAGACGAACAAAAAAAAACTGCTGATATTATCGCTAAAGAATCCACTACCACATTAGCAGGTTTTGATTTTGCTACCATACCTGACAATACACGTATGCTTTTTATTGGTGGAGGTGTTTTAGTATTGCTTTTATTAGTGTTTTTATTTAACCGTAAAAAACATGCGTAAAATGTCCCTAGGAATTAAAACAGGTTTTCGTGTTAACGATGTTACTAAGCCTATATTGATACGTGACATGCGGGGGATTATTTTTTATGAAACAGAATCACTGTTACCTAAAGTTGAATTTTTCAACATGCCTGCTGGAAATTACTGGGTAGAAAAAGGGTATTTTTCTGAAACGCTTTTGCCTCGTATATACCCGTTAGCTGTATTACCTCCTATTGAGAGATCAATGCCTGACCCTGAAAATTTCGATATTGAATTTGGGCCTAACCCAAATAAGTGTTCTATTTTGTGGGATGAAAAAATAATACTTTTCGATGACTCGTTTAGAAATAGACCTGAATATGAAATCTATTTTATTTTAAATCATGAATACGGACATGCTTTATATCATACAGAAGATTTTGCCGACTTGTTTGCAGCTAACAAAATGAAAATGCTTGGATTTAATATTAATCAAATCCATAAGGGACAAGATGATTCACTAAGTGAGCAACAACAGGGACGTAAAGATTTTGTGACACAAAAATTATTGGACGATTTAAATTAGAGTCAATGGTCGATGGACTATAGACGATGGACTTTTTAAACTTAAAAAATTTATGAACACTAATCGATCACATTCACCAAATTGTCTTTGTGGCTCATGCACTAGCCATGACTCACATATCGCTCACGTTAGATCACAGTTCGGAAAAAACGCCAATTTTGAAAACACAATAAATGGTGGGTCACAATTTGGTTACAATCAATATGAAAGCAATCATTTTGCAAATCATGCTGATCCTGCCACACCTCCGATAGTTGCAACGAAGGCTAACCTAAAACAGATACTAGGGGAAGCGTTGGGCAGTGTAGTAGGCAATTTAATTCAGGCCAAAAAAGATGGTGAAACTTTACCTAAGGCTTTGGATGTTGTAGCAAGTTTAGGTATCAAAACCGAACAGGCTGCAATAAATGCTGCTACAGGTAAAGCACAAAATGAAGTTGGTAAACAAGTGCTTGCTTTTTCTCCTTACATTATTGCCGGGCTTGTAGGGGTTGTTTTATTGGTAGTTGTTTTACTTGCAAAAAAATAAAAATATATGGAACGAGCAAATCATTGGAGTGATGAAAATACTCAGGCCCTAATACAAGGTGTTACGGGTGTCGCTGGTCAGTTAATACAGCAGAAAAAATCAGGAGGGTCTTTATCAGCGCAAGAAAACGCCGTCGCTAGTTTGAGCGAACAAACTTTAAAGGCATTGGCTTTGTACGATTCGCAAAACAGTCAAGCTGTACAACAACAACAATCACAACCAAAAAGTAATAACACAAAAACTATGTTGTTTATTGTCGGTGGTATTTTGTTAGTGGTAATAGCATTCTTTTTATTTAAACGTAAATAATTTTATGGACACATATATTAATTACTTAGAAGGTAAGGCACTAAAACATTTAGTAATTGATGGTGCTGGACGTGTACCTATAGACCATGCCGACAGTATAAAATCCGCTGCCTATTATATAGGCTCGTGGCTAGTAGCAAAACGTCCTATAAATGTATATAGCTCAACCATTACAAATGGAATTGTCGCACAAAAAATAATAAAAACTATTCCTACAGGTGGAAATGTTGGTCGTGTTTTTTCTTATGTTAGTAAACCTGATAGTTTATGGTGGCAATTAGAAGGTGCAAGCGGAAACGGCACTGGCGGATTTGTTAAGCATGAAACTGGTGCCTTTGATAATACCATAGCATTAGATACATCTTCTGGAAAAGAACATAAAGAAAATGTTGAGCGGTTAAAAGAACTAACGGTAGAACCTCTTGATAAAGTTACTACAGGAATAAGCAAGGTAGTTTCAGGTGTTGGTGATTCTATAGGAGGTATTGGTAAGACGTTAACAGGGTTGGGAGATAATTTACCTTTAATTCTTATAGGTATAACTGCTTTGTTAATTGCAACCGCTATATATAGAGTTAAATCTTTGTAAATGAAAAAAGCCGATACATTTATATGGCTTGGAATTATTGCAAGCCTTTTAGGTTTGTATTTTTCGCGTACAAGTGTAATAAACTTAGGTTATGAAATTATGGCAAAATTAACACGCTCACAATTTATTGAAAAATTTGGGCCTATAGCAAAAATCGCGTCGCGTAATACTACTCTTTTTCCTAGTGTATTTATGGCACAAGCTATTCTGGAAAGTAGTAATGGAAACAGTTCATTGACACGGCAAGCAAATAATTTTTTTGGAATAAAAGCTGATCCTAATTGGCCAGGGCCATTTATTTCTAAGGAAACAACGGAGTATATAGACGGTGTTCCAAAAAAAGTTATTGCTAAATTTCGTGCTTACGAAACCGCTATAGATTCATTTTTAGATCGTGTAAATTTTTTGTATAAAAATGCCCGATATAGAAATGCCGGTGTTTTTTCAGCCATTAGTCCAGAAGATCAGGCCAAAGCTTTACAACGCGCGGGATATGCTACCGATCCCGAATACGCTAACCTTTTAATAAAATTAATCAATCAAAATAACCTTAAAAAATTTGACATATGAAATTACCAGAACTTTTAAAACTTCTTTTTTTATACCGTGGAGAAATTTCACTATTAATAATTGCTAGTATCGAATTATTTATTAGAGTATATCCAACGGCTGGAAATTGGAGTATTATTGACAACGCTGTAAAAATACTTAATTTTTTTATCCCTAATAGGAGACGGCCAAGCCCAAACGATACCCTAGTAAAATTATACGGCGAAAAAGCAAACGTAGTTATGGCTCAAAGAAATAGGCACATAATTAAATGCCTTGTATTTTTTATGTTAATGTCTATAACGGTATCAGCACAATTGATAGGAAGTTTTAAGGCCCTTAGATTAGGTCAAGGTGTACCCCCCTCGTTTGGCATGGATACAACGGTATTAAATTTAACCCCTTCCAGTTTTCCAATAGGAACTTTAATAAGGGAAATTAATAGTGATACGTTGTATTATAAATTTCCTGATGGTTTTTGGCATCCATTAGGAGGTGGTGGAATTGTTACGGCTGATAATGGTTTAACAGTTAATGGTGCATTAAATGATAATGTTATTTTAGGTGGTTCATTAATTAATAATACTATTATAGATTCGCCTAACGGTAATGATATAAGTTTTACACTTGATACGGGCGGAGGAACGTTTTTTATATCTGCTGAAGATAATGATTTACTTTTTTCTAATAGCGGAATTTTATTTACGGGTAATAGTGGTAGTGGTGTAGTGCTTGCAAACTTTAATACAAATGTTTCACTTAATAATGGAATGTTAATTAATAGCGATCAGGCTTTGCAAATGCAAACTACTGATGGTGTACATTCATCTACTTTAAGTGTAGTGCAAAATGGTAGTATTGATATAATTGCCGGTGGTAATAATCTGTCTACTTTTTCCACACTAAATACACAATTAGAATCGGATAGCCTAATAGTTGTACAGGGACAGGATGGAATATCATTAGAATCAGGTGATTATTTAAATATTCAATCAGGTACTAATGATTTTAGGTTAAATAGTATTCAACCAAGTTTTCCAACTACGGAATTTTTTCGTGCTGATGGAACATGGGCAGTACCTACCGGGGGTAGTGCCAGTCCGGCTGGCGCCAATAGAGAAATGCAAATAAATGATAGTGGTGTTTTTGGTGTAGGAAAAATTTTTAATCCTACTGATGGTAATCTTGATTTGGGTTCGATAGGTATAGCTGGTAATCGTACTTTGCAGATTTTATCAAGCGATGCAAATCCTCAACTTATTATTACACCACAAGGTTTAGGACGTGTTCAAATTATTTCATCAAGTAATTATGGTAATTTATTGGTCGGTAATACAGCTACAGGAAATAATAACATAATAGCCGCCCAAAATGTTGATGGCGTAATAACTTTGAATACTAGTTTTTCAATTCCTGCTTCGCCATATAGTGCTTATAATATGGCCATAACTTCTACGGCTGAAACTTTATTTACCACAACGGGAGCTACTAGTGATATATCTATAGTATCCTCTAATGATATTATTTTAGACGTTAATACTTTAAATGGAAGTACCGGTGAAATTTTTATATTGATAAATAGAACAACATGTGCCGGCGCTCCATCTAATTCTATTGCCAATATTTCTGGCGTATTAAATATTTGTCCTTAAATTTTATCATCATGACATATACAACGATAATAATTGCCAATAATCTTTTTGAGGCTTATGTAGCAGATCAAATTTTACTAGGCGCTAGTGTTCACCTGGTTTTTATTATACCTTATTCTAACAATATAATTGTTACGACGGCTGTCGCTATTTCATAAAAATTAAACTTAAAAAACTATGAAAATTTTCAGACTGTTTTTATTATTCGCTTTACTACTGTATGTATTATCGGAGCATGTTTTTGCACAACCAAAAACAGTTGTTACAACTCTTGGTGAAGTTGTTACTGCTCCACCAAAATTCTCCAAATATATTTACGATAGTTTGGAAATTCTTAATATTAAACCGGGTAAAGAATTACGCTTTGATATTAAGCCTAGTCCGTGGCCACGTTTATATTTATTACAGGTAGACACAAGTATGACAATTGATTTAGAGGGTTTTATTTTGGTTCGTCCTAAATTTAGCTATACTATTTATGACAACTCTATGGCTACCTACATAGGAAATGGCTGGATTATTAATAACAATGTAAAAGGTCATCTAAATAATTCTATTACTTTTTCTAATACGAAAGATAATGCAATTGTTTTTGACTTCATCGGTTCAGGTATTGAATGGATTGGTGAGCGTCTGAAAACACATGGGAAAGCATCCGTGTCAATTGATAATGGAGAGGAAATTATTGTCGATTCTTATATAAATTTAAAGAATGGTGAAAATACATCGTTACAATATCAACAGGTACTTTATTCTAAGCTATTACCGTATGGGGCACATAGGATTAAGGTTAGAATTGTAGGGGGCGGGTATGTAGTGCATGATGGATTTAAGGTAAGAAAATGAGTCGCTATAAAATAAGATTTTATAGAAGTAATAAAATTAAAGAATACGAAAAAACTAAGGGATCAAAAGGTATTCAATATTTTAACTTACTAGCAAAAATAGTATTAGAAAAAAGATTAAATAGAGCTTTGCAAAAAATAGCTGTAAAAAATAACACCTAAGTTTTTGTTTAGTTTTTCTTAGGTTGTTTAGGCCCGGTGTAAGTACCGGGCCTTTTTTCTAATGATTACATTTTTTATGTACATATTATATGTTTTAATATTTGTTGACTCCTTAAAATATTTAGAATTATTTAAGTTAACATACCAAAATTCAGTAATTCCTAATTCAACATAATATCTTACAAGCCAATAAATACCTATATAATCAATAGTAAATCCATCAGCACCGTAATATTTAGTTTTTGTCATAACCTCTCATGTTCTTTACCGTCTGAAAAAATACGTACGAAAAAAATGTAGTTAATGTTATCGTATGTTACATTTGGTGTTGTATCAAATAACATAGTTGTAAAATGTCCAAAGTCAACTATAGAGCGAAAATAAATTCTGAAACGTGGTTTCATCAGTTATTTTGCCTAGTTAGTTTTGCTTCATTGCAAATATATTCACCGATATTTATTTGCGTGTCAATAGGAACATTTTTTTCACAAATAATTTTTATATCGGAGTCTATAATCATATTGAATTTAACTGGCATGGTTACAATCATTACAGGTACATCATTAGGATATTTTTCGTAATGTAATTCTAAGGCCATTAAAAACTTTTCGCGTGATTTTTCGATGGTTGTCATGGTGTTGTTATTTTAAAGACCAGTCAAATGGAAAGGGTTGTAAATTTGTATGTCTATTTTTTATAAGATCGGAAAGCTTGATTTTTCCGATAGCTATTAGTTTGGCGTGTTGCAGACAGGGAATAAAACCGCTATATACTCCATTTACATGACTCATTCGAAACCTTAATTTATCGTCTTTAGTTGGATGGTTATTAGGATTTTTTCCTCTTTCGCATGTATGTATAAATTCTTTTATGCAACATTCTGGATAGCCGTAATATTCGCCTGATGTTTGGAAGCTGATTTTGTCGAAGGCCATTTTATTTTACTTTGGTTTTTATAGCCATACCTTTTTCCTTTGCAGAATTTATTTCTATAGGCTTATCAAATTCATTTCCTGAAACAGTTGCAAGATTAACACCTAATTCTATTAAGGTTTTAGGGTCACGGTACTTCATTTCTACAACGGTATCGGCTGTGCCAATCGATTGTTTGTGCATGATTTTTATCGACGTTATTTTACAAGCTACTTCAAGCTTGTTTAATTGATCGTTTTTTACTTTGATTGTTACTAGTGACATTTTGTGTTGATTTTTGGTGGAAAAATGTGTAAGAAATATGATGGATTTTTGTGTGTTGTTTTTTGTGTAGTATAATTGTTAGTTTTTTCTATTCGACGAATAAATCTACAAAAAAGTTAGTAGAAAAACAAGTCGAAAAAGAGATGTCATTTCTGATCTATGGGGG
>Ga0209322_10000779_pt1 | contig 18568 bp, 14 predicted proteins | sample Rifsed19ft1_FD_184013 | JGI IMG/M metagenome (GOLD analysis project Ga0209322, IMG submission 184013) | Soil microbial communities from Rifle, Colorado, USA - sediment 19ft 1 (version 2) | ecosystem: Environmental > Terrestrial > Deep subsurface > Rock core/Sediment | place: Rifle, Colorado... | reverse complement strand
TTGTCACAAGATTAAATGCGTTCGTATTAGTCCAATCTGCGCATAGGTAGGAATGTCGTATGTCATGGGAGGAGGGGTGATGCGTCTCGCTCGATTGTTTCTGAGTATGGGCTTGATGGGCCTCTGGCTGCTGGTGATCAACAACGCCGAGGCCGGTCCGCGGCTCTACGTGAGCAACGAGTTTGCCAATACGGTGACGGTGATCGATCTGGAGAAAGAGAAGACGGTGGCGACGATCCCGGTCGGGAAGCGGCCCCGGGGGATCAAGGCAAGCCCGGACCGCCGCCGCGTCTATGTCGCTCTCGGCGAGGAGAATGCCATTGCGGTGATCGACACCGCAAAGAACAGCGTCATCGAGAAGATTCCCGCGGGTGACGATCCGGAGGCCTTCGACCTCAGTCCGGACGGCCGGTTTATCTATGTCTCCAACGAAGAAGCCCACATCGCCTCCTTGATCGATATCGCGAGTCGGAAGGTGGTAGCGACGGTCAAGGTCGGCGTTGAGCCGGAGGGGGTCGCGGTCAGCCCGGACGGGAAGTGGGTCTATGTATCGAGTGAGACCTCGCACACAATCTCCGTCGTCGACGCCGCCTCCTTCAAGGTCGTGGCGACCGTCCTCGTCGGCGACCGCCCCCGGGGCATCGCCTTCTCGCCCGATGGGACCCGGGCCTACATCGCGGCGGAAGTGGGGGGTACCGTCTCCGTCCTGGACGCCAAGACCCACAAGCTCATCGACACGATTCCGGTGCTCCGCGACGATGAGAAACCCATGGGCGTGGCCGTGATGCCGGACGGCAAAAAGGTCTACGTGTCCAACGGGCGGGGCGACAACGTGGCCGTGATCGATGCCGCGACCCACAAGATACTCCAGTATATCCCGGTGGGGAAGCGGGCCTGGGGCATCGCGATCACCCCGGACGGCAAGCGCGCCGTGACGGCGAACGGGGTCTCTGAGAACGTCTCGGTCATCGATACGGCGACAGACAAGGTGATCGGGACGCTGTCGGCGGGGAAGGGGGCCTGGGGGATCGCGATTGTCTGGTAGGGATTTCTCGGCCCTAGCGACGAGGATCTACCACTCCCAGACCAGGCGGTGGCGGGCTCGATGGGCAGGGTTCTCGATCTCCCAGGTCAACGTCGGCCTGCCATCCTCCGTCTGACCCTCGACGATGGCGTTTGGCTCCTCCTGGAGTCCGCTGGCGAGGCCTTGGTCCTCCCCAGGGGCGCCACCGCGCAAGGCCTGGTACTGGCGATAGGAGCGCTCGGACGGGAAGACGACCTCGAGGCCGGTCCGTCCCTTGCGAGGGAACTGGACGAAGTCGACCACGTATTCGACCTGATTGCGGAAGGCATCGACCCACTCGAGGGTCAGGACCACGTCGCGGGTTTCATGGAGCCTAAAGGGGGGATCAAAGGCCTGCGTCACGTTGAGCCCGCCCACGACGCGCTCCTCGGAAACCTTCCGGCCAGGAGTCACCACTACCTTCTCAATCCTGCCGTCGGCCCGCATTGCGTGGACGAATGTCTTGAGATCGGGCTCCAGGGCTTTGAGCCGAGTCCGTCTCGTCACCCGGGCCAGACGGCCCTGAGCGTCTACCAACTCGACCCGGGAGCGCAAATCCTCCATTAACCAGGGGCTCTTGATCTTGCGCGCGTAGGCCTCGATATCCTGGTCTTCGAGAACACCGAAAACCTCTCCTCGGACGAGTCCCAGCCGGAGCGGATTCTCCCCGGCCTCGGCCAATTGGCGCAGACGCTGGTTGAGGGTCTTCTTGTGGGCGCTGAACGTGTTACTCAGGAGCTGCACGCGTGCGTCCTGCAGGGCCGACTTGATCTGTTTGATCTCATGCCGCCACACGGTCCGGATGATCCTCCCTCGCTGAATCCGATTGGGAATTTTTCCGCCCTCATACACTCCTCGGACTGCGAGGAGAATCTGGTACGGCTTCCCTTCGCCGTAGCGCTCCCGATACTTGACGATCAGCGCATCCAGTTCCGCCAGCATGGCTCGCCTCCCCGATTTCCCTCAATACAGAAGATATAATGAAATTTCATCCCTGTTCAAGTGAAATTTCACAAACGCTCTTCCGGCGGGGTGATTTTTTTGAGTAGGTGGTGTAAGATGGGTTGGTACGCGTAAAACAACTGAGATTCCTCACGGAGGTGAGATGAGAAGGCTGCTGATCTTTTCTTTGACGTTTCTCTTGCTCTGGCCGAGTATCGCTCCGGCGTTCCACGACAGTATGCCAGAAGAGATCTACGGGAAGCTACAGGGATTTGGTGTCACCTTTCTCGAGTACGATGGGCCGGTACTGGAGAAGCAGGGGTGCTCCCACGTGCAGCAGACATTGTTGAAGTCGGGGTCGCTCGGCAAGAGTCTGGGAATCGCCTTATTTGCGCTTGACCAAGGTGGCACCTCCCAGCGCCTCATCGGTGTCGAGGTGAGGGACGCCGATCGTAACCCCATATTCTTGTGGCGCGCATCCGACTTTTGGCAGATAGCGGCCTGCCATTTCCCGGACAAGTACGGAGGAAAAGGGTGAGCCGCAAGGCGGAATGGAAGCCCTCACATCTTTGGTTGGGAGCGGGCTTCTGCGCGGTATTGGCATTTTCTTCTATCGGACTAGCCCAGTCCCTGGGGGCAGACGAGGTTCTGGCCCTCCTGGCGAGGGGACCCGCCAAGGGTCCGGAAAACGCCCCCGTCACGATCATCGAACTCTCCGATTTCCAGTGTAGCTTCTGCGGGAAGTTCTGGAAGGAGACGCTTCCCCGCCTCGAAGCAGAGTACGTGAGGCCGGGCAAGGTCCGTCTCGTCTATCGTCACCTGGCCATATTGGGAACGCAGTCGGTTGCAGCGGCCCAGGCAGCGGATTGTGCCGGAGAGCAGGGCAGGTTCTGGGAATATCACGATCGGCTCTTTGCCTCGATGGGCCCCTTTGCCCTGGCCAACGGAAGGCTCAAGGCGTACGCCGGCGAGATCGGGCTCGATGCGGCGGCCTTCGATCGATGCTTGGATTCCGGAAAATACCTCCAGAAGGTGAAGGAAGAGACTGAGATGGGGCTCACCCTGGGGGTTCGAGCCACCCCCGTGTTTCTCATCAACGGCATGATGCTCGTCGGGGCGCACCCCTTCGAGACCTTTCGGGAAATTATCGAGAGTGAGCTGCGAAAGAGTCAGCGGTGACCGGTCGACCGTAGACTATCCGGGGCGGCGCTCAAGGTCGGCGAGACCGGGAAAGCCGTTCGTGGACCCGCACATCACGATGGGTTCGATCCGATGCGTTCGAGACTGACCTTAGACAACGCCTGACGCAGCTCGTGAATCCTGGGGGGTTTGCTCAACACGTAGTCGGCTTGCGCTGGCACGTCGCCTTCCGCCTTCATTTGTCTCCCCCAGCCGCTCAGCATGATCACAGGTGTCGTCGGCGATTCCCGCTTGACGGTCCGCGACACTTCCCGCCCGTCCATGTACGGCATCCCTATGTCGGTTATGACTACATCGAAGGGCTCGCCACGCTCCCTCGCTGTCCGAAAAGCGTCCAACCCCTCTTGCCCGCCATCGGCCACTTCCACCGTGTGCCCGTCGCTTTCTAGCATCTGGTTCAGCAGGTGCCGGAGCATTGGGTCGTCGTCGATGGACAAAATCCGCAGGGCCCGGAGCGGCGCGGCAGCTTCGGGTCCGGCGGCAGCGCTAGCCTGTACGGGCTCGTGGATGGGGAAAATCAATCGTATCGTCGTCCCCTTGCCCACTTCGCTTTCGATATCAATCTCGCCCTCGTGCCGCTGCGTAATACCGAACACCATGGCCAGCCCCAGGCCCGTCCCTCGTTCACCCTTCGTCGAGTAGAACGGCTCCAGGCAGCGCCGGCGGGTCTCCTCATCCATGCCCGTGCCCGTGTCGATCACTTCAAGGATAACGTGCGTGGGCGGTATCTTCCCGTTGGCTCCGTACGGCCGTACCCACACATCGGTGTGTATGGTCATCGTCCCGCCTTCGGGCATGGCATCCAGCGCGTTGAAAACCAAGTTCGTTAATGCCTCACGCAGTTCGGTTTCCACACCCATGACACGGGGGAGGGAATCCCGTAGATCAGTCTTGATTTCGATCACGATGCCGTGCTCGAGCAGGATGTCGTGCCAGCGCGGCCTCGTCAACTCAATCACCTGGTGAACAACTCGATTCAGGTTCACAGGCAGCAAGGCCTCATCCGCTTCGCGCTGGCGGTAGAACTCCCGCATCCTGGCGATGATATGGGCGATGTCCGTGCCCGCAATCTTGATGCTGTTCAGGTAGCTCTTTGCCTTCTCGCTGAGGTTCGCTTCCTTCTCCAGCAGCAACTCGCTGAAGCCGACCACGGGCGAGAGGGCATTGTTGATGTCATGGGCGATCCCAGACGCCATCTGCCCCAGCGCGCGTAATCGCTCCTGCTGCATGACGGCCTGTTGTGTCTCACGAAGGTCCTCGTAAGCCCTTTGTAAGTTCTCGTGCAAGCGGATTTGATGCGCGGCTAAGGCGACATGCTCGCTCAGGGACCGCAAGAACTCGCCTTCGGTGCTGCTGAAGCCGCGCTCCTCCGGCCGCGCAAGAACTAGCATCCCGAAGGTTTTCCCCTCAGCGCTCAAGGGCGTGACTATCATCGAACCCAGACTATGTTCCGCTAATTTGCGTGGGAGTTCTGCGTCCGCGCGCGCCATGTCGGGTACGTACACCGTTTCGCCTTGCACGCCCGCGCGGAGGCCAGTTTGGTCGACGGGAAGCGTTGCCCCCTTAGGCAGGCTCATCGCCGCGGCGAGGGGTCGGGTCCTCTGACTGGCTGCGGCGACGGTGAGCACGTCGGACTTCTCGTCGTAGAGAAAAACCATCCCAAGGGCGGCGGGCAGATCGTCTTCCAGCCGCCGTAGCAGGATACGGAAGATGCTCTCAAGGTCTTGCCGATCGGCGATGGCGCGCGTGATCTGGTTCAGGAGACTGATGCGCGACAGTTGCTGCCGCATGGCGTCCTCGGCCTGCTTTCGCTGAGCCACCTGGCGTTCAAGCCCCGCAGCCATTTCGTCAAAGGCTCGTGCCAGGTGGTCCAGTTCCCCCTGCCCGGAAATCGGTCCAATACGTGTGCTCAGGTCGCCTCCTGCCAGCCGCTTCGTCGCGGCTACCAGGGCGTTCACGCGGCGACGAATGAACAGGTCACCGCCGAACCAGGCCGCCGCCAGAGCTAGCACGGTCACGAGCCCCAGCCAGGACAGGTTGCGAGCCAACATCCGGTTGACCTCGGCAAATGCGGCTTCTTTGGGGATACCGACTGCAGATGTGACGTCCCCCGCGGGCCCGCTATGCAGCGGCGTGAACGCAAACAGGCGTGAGACCCCGTCCAGGCCGGCAACCTCCGCTGTGCCTTCACGTTGCGCGAGCATGGCCCGGACGATTGGCGCCTCCGGCATGGACTGCCCAACCCATTTTTCGTGATCGGGGTAGCGGGCCAAGATCGTGCCCTTGTGGTCAACCACAGTGAGCACAGAACCTGAGGGCAACTGGGCTTTGGCCGCGAGCTCGTTGAGCCAGGCCAAGTCCAGGGCGACGAAGACTACCGCCTGCACCCGGCCCTCCTCATCAAGGACTGGATACCCCAAATTTAGTGTAGGCTTCTTGGTGACGCGGCCGATCTGGAACTCGCCGATGGCGAAGTCGCGCGTCTCCACGGCCCGGCGAAAGTAGGCCCGATCGGCGACATTAATGCGGCCGGTGAAGGAGAGGGCACTGCAAAAGAGATCGCCGTTTGCCTTGATCGCGCCGAGGTTAGTATAGTACTGATATCGTTTCCCCAGCTTTGCGGAAAGGGTGTTGCACGCGGCCGAGTCGCCATTGCGCACTTCGGAGAGGTGCGCCAGCGTGACAAGGAGTTGGTGCGACCCCTCCATCAGCCGTTCTTGCTCGACACTGAATAATCGAATCAATCGCTGCGCGGTCTTTTGGGCCTCGACGACGGCCTGTCGCCGCTGTTCCAGGCCGGTGTAGAGGATGAGCCCTAACGCCGGGATGACGGCGAGGAGGACAAGGAGCAGAAGGCGGATGCGAAGGCTCGAAAACGAAAAGCGACCCATGCCTTACCCCGTTACAGGGTTTTTCTTATGCGTCAACGACCCCGTTGGACGACGGCTGGGTCAGGAAGAGGAGGTTTATCTTTCGCAGGTGTCTGCCCTCACGGGGTTCCTATCGCTCCTGATAGGTTGCAAAATCAATGCCATACGGAGCTCCACTGGCCCTTCAGTAAAGGCCTCCGGCAGGGAGAGGTCAATTGGGGCAGAGCAGGGGTCTCATAAGCCCTTTGTCGGAGGTTCAAGTCCTCCCACCGCCACCAGATTCCTCCTCCGGTCGGCCTCAAGCATTTTTGGCCCCAAAATTGCTATTCCACTCCTCCATTGTGAGATGGCCCATAGATGACGGGGTTTTTGCCCGTGATCGGTCGCGAAATCGTGAGAGGGTTGGAAGACGCCGACCCTCGGAGGAAGGTACATGAAGAATATTGAATCTGCACTCCCTCCCGAATGGAGGCTGCTCTTTCAAATCCTTACCCTCCCAATCGCCTGGATCCCGAGCGTCCAGGGGGCCATCCAGGGGTTCTTGTGGGACTTCTCCTCTCCCCTGGGAGGGACCTTGAAGCTCACGCTGTTCCTGCTGCCGGCCTTCCACCTCATTGTCGGCATGTGGTGCACCATGCTTGCAGTCTATACCCTGCCCTTCCGCGGGGGGCGCCACGAGTTCATCGTCGCCATGGTCACGACCTGGTGGGATAGCGGTCGGGCCATCGCGCTCTTCTGGGCCGGCCTCTTTCGGGCACTTTTCCTGTCGGTGGGATGGGCGTGGGGTCTCATCCGCATTCTGGCCGCTGGCCTCTACCTCGCCTTCGTTGAACTGGTCACGCTCCCCTTTGCCCTCATCAAACGGGCCACGCAGAGCACCCTGCGGCCTGGCGTGCCCTGGATCGCCGTCACCCTCACCCTCCTCTGGTCTCTCCTGGAGGCGGGGATCTTCAGCTATACCCTGTACCCGGTGGTCTCAGAGATCGCGAGCGACCTCATGGGGGGCGGCCCCCACCCCTTCCTGCAGCCGGTCCTCTTCGTTGTCCTCTCCCTCCTCATTGCTGGGAGCTTCGCCTGTCTGTACGTTATGGTCGAGGCCATCCAGCAACGCCGCTGGAAGGACATCGTTCAAATGGTCCTGGTGGAATTGTTCGTCATGTTTGTCGAGGTCGTCTTCCTCTACCGCGAGCTGGTGGACGCCATCACCCCGGTGCTGGCCCAGCAGAGCGGCGGGCGCTTCCATTTGGGTGTCGCGGGCGTCCTCCTCATCTCTACGGTGGCCTGGATTGGAGTCCGGGGGATGACCTGGTTCCTCTTCGCGCGGTACGGGACACCGACCCTCCTGGCCATTATCTCTGCAACGGGCGTCAAAGAGCCCTCCGGCGGGGCGCGGCCTTCCCAGGAGGCCGTCTCGTCCTGGACGAAAGAGATGATCAGCCAGGTGAAGGCGGATATCGGCTGGTTCCAGACGACCGGGACGCAGCTCCTCGAGGCCTATATCCTGCCGCCACTTCAGATAGTCGCCGGCACGATCAACTTCTTCATGCTCCTCATCGCCGGGCGGCACCTCTTCCAGCTGCCGCTCAAGTCGCTGGATGCCTTGATGGAAACAGGCGAATTGCTCAAGCTCGCGCGGGCCGGGGGGCACGCCTCCAGCGGCGCCAAGGGGCGATGATGGGACAGGAGGCGACCATGATGCGGCACGCTCGCTTGCTCCTTGTTGCCCTGGTACTGATGGCGCCAGCCTGCGGCCCGACTGAGGCAGAGACCCCGCGCCTTTCTCTCTTCGTAGGGGTGGACGTCAGCGGCTCCTTCTCAGGGACGCCGCAGTTCCGGGATTCCGTCCGGTTCCTCTCCTACTACCTCTACGGCCATCTCCACGGGACGGGTGGCCTCGAAAAACCGCGGGCCCTTTTCGTGGGCTCCATCGGGGGCGACACGCCGAACGAGCCCAAGGCGTTCTACCCGATCCAGATGTTCGAGCGGATGAACGCCTCCGAGATGGAAGCCAAACTCACCGAGCTCTTCACCGTCAAGGGAAACTACCTGACAGACTTCAACGCCTTCTTCAAGCGGGTCTCCGAGACCGTGCAAAAGCAGAACCTCATCCTGGCTCCCATCCTTATCGTCATCGTGAGCGATGGTGTCCCAGAGGTGGCTGCGGACCAGGGGCGGAAGTCGGTGCGACAGGCCTACGAGAAGATCGACGTCTCCTTCCTGGAGTACCTGGCTCGGAACGTGACGATCCGCATCCTCTACCCATCTCCCAAAGTTGCCGCGGAGTGGGACCGGAAGGTCCCCAGGCAGCGAGTTCGGATTTGGCCGGTGGAATCGGAGATCATGCAGGGCTGGCAAGACCAGCTTGAGAACCGGCCGGCGGTCGAGGAGGAGAAGCGCCTGTGGAAGTGGATCGCGGACATCGTGGATAAGCGGGTCCGCCGCCAGCGGATCATCTAATACACACGCATCTCACCTTGTGACAATCGAGCAATAGAACATTGGACCGCCCCTCGATCTTCCTCGGGGTGGTGAGCGGTTCGGCTGAGCTCACCGTCGAAGCCCTGTCGAACCACAGGCGCCATCCGCGAGACCTTGGACGTTGGACTTTGGACTATCGGGGCGGCTTCAGCTTTCGGCGAGGAGGAGGAAGGCCAGAAGGCTGGAGATGAGAAAGACGGAGACCCACGAGGTGACCTCGAGGCCATCCCTCCACCGGTTGATGATGGCCACGGCGTCAACGGCGCCGATGCCAAAGGCGAGCGGCTCTCGCCATGACAGCGGGATCCTTCCCTCTTTATAGCCTTGAATGAGTCGCAGAAAGGGGATCATCCCGGGGACCACCACCCCCACCACGAGCAGCGTGATCCCCCATCCCCAGTTTCCGCGGAGGAGCTGTGCGGAGGCCAGCACGAGATTAAACCCGGTGACCGCCGTAAGGAACAGGCGAATCAAGAATTGGGGGCGGTCCTCCTCCAGCCTGACCGCACCTCGGATCTCCTTCTCGCCCATAGGATCGCTCCCTCTGGAGGAAGACACGGTGGTCGCAGTTTAGCACGCACCTGTGCGAAACAGAAGCCCAACCTGCTGAGTCCCCCCCGGCTCCCCTGAGCCCCAGGGTCGGTCTCTGCCCTTTCCGCCCTTGACATTTCGCTCACGCCAGTGCTACGTAGAAGGCCCAACCTGCACGTCATCCTGTCTCGACGCTCCCCCCAGGAGGGGCCGTCCATGCCTCTGCTGCGCCACGTGGAAGAGCGCGTGTACCAAACGTGGGAAGCGAGCCGCCGCCGTCAATCTTCCATCCTATCTCGCTTTGTGGCCGAGGCGGAGCGCGCCGGGGGAGTCGTCCGTCAAGCAGTCGATCCGCAGGCGGTGGGATTCTCCATTGCCGCGCTGGCCAAGGCCCAGGGAATTACCCTCTGTCAGGCGACCGACGGTGACCTTGCCCGAGAACTGAATCTGGAGGCTGCCCTGATCGAGGCAGGCGTCAGTCTGGTGACTGGGCCGAGTCCCGACGGGATCGGTCATGCTGAAATCGGGGTGACTCGGGCGACGGCAGGCGTAGCCGAGACCGGCTCGATCGTTGTCCATCTGGATGAGGTGGACGCGCGTCTGCTCACCATGCTTCCGGAAATCCATGTGGCCCTCCTACACCAGGATACGGTGGTGGACTCGCTGGAAGAGGGTCTGCTCCTGACCCGCTACCTGATCCTGAGATCCTGCCTTCAGGGCCGGCCGTCCTATCTCTCGTGGGTGACGGGGCCGAGTCGCACCGCGGATATCGAGCGGGTGCTCACCATCGGTGTCCACGGACCCCGGCAGCTCCACATCTTTCTCCTGCCCCCGGCGGGGAAGGGAATCGGATCATCATGACACGCCAAGAAGAGTTTCGCCGTCGCGCGGCCGCGGCGTTGGCGAACCCCCGGATTCGAGACAACCTGGGCCGGTTCGGCATCGCCTACGGGACTGCACGACGGAATGCCCTTGCCGTCGTCGACTACGAGAAGGAGCGGGCCCGGCTTCGGCGAATGAAAGAGGACGCCATCGAGCGGCTCCCGGAACTGGCTCGGCAATTCGTGGAGGCGGCCCGGCGGGTTGGAGTCATCGTGTATGAAGCCAAGAACGCCGAAGAGGCCAACCGGTATATCGGCGACCTCGCCAGGGCAAAGGGGGTGGAGCTGGCCGTCAAGTCCAAGTCGATGGTCTCCGAAGAGATCGGACTCAACCATCACCTGGAGCGGCTGGGAATCACCCCGGTCGAGGCGGACCTGGGGGAATGGATCATCCAGCAGGCGGGGGCGCATCCCTCCCACAGCGTCATGCCCTGTATCCACATGAGCAAGGAGGAGGTGGCCGGCGTCTTTTCGAAGGCCCTGGGGCGCGAGGTTTCGCCGGACGTCAGCCTCATGGTCCGTCTGGCCCGGGAAGAGCTTCGGGAGAAGTTCCTGAGTGCCGGTATGGGGATCTCTGGGGCCAACATCGCCGTGGCCGAGACCGGAAGCGTCATTATCGTGACGAATGAGGGCAATGGCCGCCTGGTCACCAGCCTCCCTCCCATTCACGTCGCCCTGTTAGGGTACGACAAGATCGTGCCGACCATCGAGGACGCCGCCGCGCACCTCAAGCTGCTCGCCAAGACAGCCACCGCCCAGCATCTCACAGTTTACACGACCTTCATCACGGGGAAGACCGGGGCGGCTGCAGTCGCCAGGCCTCGCGAGTTCCGAGGGGCCGCCACCGGCGAGATGCACATCGTTTTGCTCGATAACGGCCGGTGGGCGATGCGGGATGATGCAGAGTTCAGGGAGGCCCTGTACTGTGTCCGCTGTGCCTCTTGCGCCAACGTCTGTCCGACGTACCGGGTCGTGGGGGGGCATGTATTCGGCCATATCTACACCGGGGTGATCGGGGCCGTGATCACGCCGTTTCACCACGGCTGGGAGGCGGCGGCCGTTCCGCAGGAGGCGTGTCTCCTCTGTCGGGCCTGTGTCGATGCCTGCCCGGCTGAGATCGATCTCCCCCGGATGATCGTCGCCATGCGAGGCCGGATCGTGGAGCAGGAAGAGCAGCAGAAGAAGGCCAAGGGGATTCGGCGCCTCTTTCTCGATGCGATCCTCCCGAGCCCAAGCCTCTTCCATCTGGCCCTCCGGCTGGCGGCGGTGATGCAGCTTCCCCTCACTCGGGGGCGGACAATCCTCCGCGAGTTGCCGGGGCCGCTGAAACGCCTCACCAGGATCCGGGCGATGCCCGCAGTCGCCGCCCGCCCCCTGCGGAGCCGGGTGGCGGAAGTCCTCCCGGCTCGCCGGGACTCAAGTCGGAGCGTAACCTTCTTTGCGAGCTGCCTTATCGATCAGTTCTACCCCGAGATCGGCGAGGCGGTGATCAAGGTCCTGAATCACTGCGGGGTCACGGTGCACTTCCCGAAGGCCCAGAGTTGCTGCGGCCTGCCGGCCTATTATGAGGGGCACAAGGAGACGGCGGGGCGGATGGCGAAAGGCCTGATCGTCGCCCTCGAGCCAAGTCCGGGGGAGCACGTCGTGACCGCCACACCCCCCTGCGGGATCACCCTGAAGCAGTACATCCCCAAGCTGGTCAAGGGAGATCCACGTTGGGAAGGGCGGGGACAAGCTCTCGCGGCCCGGACGCTCGATTTCTCAGAGTATCTGGTCGGAGTCTTGGGTCTTGGGGAGGGGACGTTCGGAGAGCCCACTCCTCACAAGGTCCCGCTGACCTACCACGATTCGTGTAGTGGCCTCAGGGGCCTGCGGCTCGCTGAGCCCCAGCGGCGCCTCCTGCGGATGCTCACGCGGTATGAACTCAGGGAGCTCGACGAGATCGGCGAGTGCTGCGGCTTTGGCGGTCACTTTTCGATGGACTATCCCGATGTGGCCGGCGAGGTGCTCACGCGCAAACTCGCGGCCATCGAGCGGACAGGGGCGCAAGTCGTGGCGGTAGACAGCCCCGGCTGTCTCCTCCAGATCCGGGGCGGCCTCCTCAAGCGGCACAGCCCCGTCCAGGTCCGGCACATCGCCGAGCTGCTCGCCGAGGCGCTCGCCTGAGGAAGAGAATCGCCTTTCCGCATAGCGAAAAGTCCGCAGTTTTTTATTGTCAGGATGGTCCTGAATCACGACGACCCCCTCGTTCGGGGGGGAGGAGGGAAGCAATGACGCAGGTGGGTGAAATGATCCGGCAGATGTATATCAACGGGAAGTGGGTTGAGGCCAAGAGTGGGAAGACGTTCAAGGTGATCAACCCTGCCACAGGTGAGACGGTGGCGGAACTTCCTGATGGAGGGGCAGAGGACGCTCGTTTGGCCATCAACACCGCCCACGAGGCCTTCAAATCCTGGTCCCGCGTCTCGCCCGTCGAGCGGTCTCGCTCTCTGGAAAAGGCCTTCAAGCTGATGACCGAGCGGCGGGACGAGCTGGCCAAGCTGATTACGTTGGAGAACGGGAAACCCTTTGAGGAGGCGAAAAAGGAGGTAGCGTTTGGCGCCGGGTACTTTGACTGGTTCGCCGGCGAGGCCCGGCGGGTCTATGGTGACGTGATCCCCTCCCCGGCTGGGTCGAGACGATTCTGGATGATCCGGCAGCCGGTGGGGGTGGTCGCCGCTATCACCCCGTGGAACTTTCCCGCCACCATGATCACGCGCAAGATCGCCCCCGCGCTGGCCGCCGGCTGCACCGTGGTCCTGAAGCCTGCCGAGCAGACCCCCTTGACCGCCTTGGCGATCACCAAGATCCTCCACGACGTCGGACTGCCACCCGGAGTCCTGAATGTCGTGACGACCCTCTACCCTGAAGAGATCGGCAAAGAATTCCTGAGGAATCCCCTGGTCCGCAAGATCGGTTTCACCGGCTCGACCGAGGTGGGGAAGCTCCTCATGCGCGGCGCGGCGGATCAGTTGAAACGCGTCTCCTTTGAACTGGGGGGCAATGCTCCCTTCATCATTTTCGAAGACGCCGACTTTGACGCCGCCGTGGATGGGGCGGTGGGGATGAAGTATCTCCGGGTAGCGGGTCAGTCCTGCATCTGTGCGAACCGGATCTACGTCCAGGAGAGCATCGCTGAGCGGTTCACCAAGGCCTACGTGGAGAAGGTGAAAGGGATCAAGGTCGGACATGGATTCGAGCCTGGCGTGGTCATCGGGCCGCTGATCAATAAAGACACCCTGGAAAAGGTCGATCGCCTGGTGCAGGACGCGGTGAAGAAAGGGGCCAAGGTGGCGACCGGTGGTGGACGGCTCAAGGAAGCGGCTTTTGCGAAGGGCTACTTCTACGCCCCCACGGTCCTCACGAACGTGACTGAAGAGATGGGGGTGACGCGCGAGGAGATCTTTGGTCCGGTCGCGCCCATCCTGACCTTTCGAACCGAAGGGGAAGTCATCGAACGGGCGAACAACACCAACTATGGGCTGGCCAGCTACGTCTTCACCAAGGATCTGGGCCGCGTCTTCCGCATCACTGAGGCGTTAGAGTATGGGCTGGTCGGGGTGAACGATGCGGCCGGATACGGCCATGAGACCCCCTTTGGCGGGTTCAAAGAGTCAGGTCTGGGCCGAGAAGGAGGCAAGGAGGGGATCGAGGAGTACACCGAGGCCAAATCCATCGTCGTCAACCTCCCCCAGTAGCCTTCGCAGGGGAGGGATCTCGAAGGGCCAGCGCTTCGGCGTTGGCCCTTTCTTTGTGACGACATCGCCTTGACACGACCAGACGATTTGCCTAGAGTGGGTCGGAAATTGCTCGGGTGGAGGAGGGGCGACTGCGGCTTCAGGGGAGGAATCGAGGATGGCGATAATGGCAGCGCCCGTGTTGGTGACGGGTGCTACGGGCTTTATCGGCAAGGCGCTCTGCACAGCCCTCAAGGAGCGGGGACAGCCCTATACGGCGCTCAGCCGCCGTCCGGAGCGGGCCAAGACGCTCGTGCCGGGGGTGAAAGAGGCGTGGCGGTGGAGGCCGCGGTTGGAGCACCCCCCCTCGGCCGCCGTCCAGGGGGCGGGTGCGGTCGTGCACCTGGCGGGCGAAAGCGTGGCCGGGCGGTGGAATAAAGAGAAGAAGCGGGCGATCCGGGACAGCCGGGTCATCGGCACGCGGCATCTGGTCGCGGCCATCGGCGAGGCCAAGTCAAAACCCGGCGTGCTGGTGTGCGCCTCGGCCGTCGGCTACTACGGGAATCGGGGGGACGAGGAGCTGACCGAAGAGGCCGGCCCGGGCAGTGACTTTCTGGCTGAGGTCTGCCAGGCGTGGGAGGCCGAGGCCAGGCGGGCGGAGGAGCACGGGGTTCGGGTGGTGATGCTTCGCACGGGGGTCGTGCTGGGTCGGGGAGGCGGGGCGCTCAAGCAGATGCTCCTTCCCTTCAAACTGGGCCTCGGGGGACCGGTGGGGAACGGGAAGCAGTGGATGCCCTGGGTGCATGTCGATGACGTCGTGGGAATCATCCTCCATGCCGTTCAGCATGCGACCGTCAGGGGCCCGGTGAATGCCACCGCGCCGACTCCCGTCCGAAACCGGGAGTTCACCCAAACGCTGGCGCGGCTGCTGCGTCGTCCCGCCCTGCTGCCCGCTCCGGCTTTTGGCCTCAAGATCCTCCTCGGCGAGTTCGCCGATGTCCTGCTCGCCAGCCAGCGGGTGCTGCCCAAGCGAATCCAGGGCGCGGGCTACACCTTTCGCCATCCCGCCCTAGACGCGGCCCTCGCCGCGATCGTGCGTTGAAATCGGAGGCGCAGATGCCGTTACACCGGAGCGACGTCGATCACGGACAGATCGAGGGGCTGGTGAAGAAACAGTTCGGGGAGGATTTCACGTGTCTGCTCACGCGCGATCACCCGTCGGGCCGGTACGTCAAGAGCGAGCGGCCCGACGTGATCGGCCGGCCGCGGAAGGTCGGGTTTCTCACCCTGGGCTATGAAGTGATCGGCCAGTTCAAGGACGAGAATGGCGATGTCTTTGAATTTTACCGGGAGTGGGAGGCGGACCGGGCTCGCGCCTTTGTCGAGGAGTACAAGCGGGCCCTGGGGCATGATCTGCGGTTACAACTGATCGGCTGAGGCAAGTCGATGGGCCTCGTTCACATGACCGCCCGCCCCCCGTCGGAATGAACCTCTTCCTCGCCTCCTACCGGTTCGGCCGTCCCCTCCCCGAGGTGGTCCGGGCCGTGGGGCCGCCACTGCTCAGCCGGCCGCGACGGCCGCGGCCAGCCAGCGGGCCGTGCGCAGAAGGCGCGCATCCCCGTCGCGCGGGCCGACGAGCTGCACACCGAGCGGCAGGCCGTTCGTGCCCTGCAGGAGTGGCAGGCTCACCGCGGGCATTCCGCACAGCGTCCACAGCGTGCAGAACGAGGGGTCCCCGGTCGAGGCAAGATCTTTCGGCGCGGTGCCCGGAGCCGCCGGCGTCAGGATCGCGTCGTAGCGCTGCTCGAACAGCTCCACGAAGCTCTCATGGATCGGCCGGATCCGGGCGACGGCGCGCTGATAGTCAACCGCGCGCACCTCCCGGCCGCGCTCGAGCTGCGCCCGCAGCGAATCCGACAAGCGGTCGCGGCCCTCTTTCCACTCCCGCTCGAGATTCGCCGCCATCTCGGCCTCCATGATCGTCTCGTGCCACTGCCATGCCTCGGCCGCCGACGGGAACAACTCGACCTCCTCGACGCGGTCGCCCAGGTGCTCGATGAGCTCTCCGAACGCCTCCTTCGTCTCCTCGTCCGCGCGCTCCCAGTGCGGTGTCTTCACGAACGCGAACATCGGCGGCAACGGCGGCTCTTCGGCTGCCACCTCTGCAAAGGGGATGCGCGCACGCGGCCGCGTGTCGGGATCTCGCTCGTCGTACCCGACGAGCTGCCCGGCGAGGAGCGCGAGATCATGGACCGTGCGCGCGAACACCCCGACCTGGTCGAGCGTGCGCGAGAGGGTGAGCATCCCGTGGCGCGGGATCAGCCCGTGCGTCGGCTTGAAGCCGAGAACGCCGCAGAACGCCGCCGGGCGGATGACCGAGCCGTTCGTCTGGCTGCCGAGCGCGAGCGGCACCATCCCGGCGGCAACCGCCGCCGCCGATCCGCTGGAGGACCCGCCCGGAGTGCGCTCGGGGTCGTGCGGGTTGCGCGTCTTGCCCGGCGCCTGGGTGGCGAACTCGGTCGTCACTGTCTTTCCGATGATGACGGCGCCCGCGGCCCGCAGCATCGCGACCGCGGCGGCATCGCGGGAGGGCGTGCGACCGGCGTAGAGCACAGAACCGTACTCGGTCGGCATGTCGGCGGTGTCGAAGATGTCCTTGACCCCGACCGGGACGCCGTGGAGCGGCCCGATGGGTAGCCCCTGCCGCTTGAGGTCGTCCGCGGCGCGCGCCTGTGCGAGCGCGTGATCGGGATCGAGGAACGCCCAGGCCTGGACCTGCGTGTCCGTCTCGCGCACCCGCGCCAGGCACGCCTCGACCAGCTGCGCCGAGTCGATGGCGCCCTGGCGGATCAGATGCACCGCGTCCGACGCTGAGAGTGAGTGAAGATTTGTCAGGTCCATCGTGCGGACGTCACTGTGGGGCCTCCAGAGGTAGGCGGAAGCGGGCCCTCAGTTGCCGTACAAGAACTCCGGCAGCCAGAGCGTCATGCCCGGCCAGATGTACATGAACACCAGGCACAGGATGACGATCAGCATGTACGGCATCATGCCGGCGAAGATCTGATTCAGCGTCACGTGCTTCGGCGCGACGCCTTTGAGATAGAACGCCGACATCGCCACCGGCGGCGACAGGAACGCCGCCTGGAGATTGACCGCCACCATGGTGCCGAAGAGGATAGGGTCGACCTGGAAGTGGCTTAGCAGCGGAATGAAGATCGGGCAGAAGATCACGATGATCTCGGTCCATTCGAGCGGCCACCCAAGAAAGAAGATGATCGCCTGCGACACGAACAGGAACCCGACCGGCGACAGGTTCATGCTCAGCACCCACCGCTCGATCAACGACTGGCCGCCATGCAGCGCGAATACGCCGGAGAAGAGGGCCGAGCCGATGAAGAGCCAGCACACCATGGCCGTCGTCTTCGCGGTCAGGAACGTCGACTCCTTGATGTTCTGCCACAGCGCCCGCGACGTCCGAAGACTCCAGATCGAAGGGACGAGAGTCCCGGCGAACACTGCGCCGAGGGAGCCAGAGACGAACAGGGTCATCAAGCCCCCGCGCGGCCAGCCGACCGCGACACCGATGACCCCTCCCACGAGGCCCCACCACCAGGCCTGACGCGGGTATTTCGCCATGACCGCCAGATACAGCGCGCCGAGCGCCCCGATCGCCGCCGACTCGGTCGCGGTCGTGATGCCGAACAGGATCACCGCGAGCACCACCACCGTGAGCACCCCGAGCGGCACCACGGACACGACCAGCTCCTTCAGGATCTCGAGCTGCTCGCCGTCCATGCGCCAGTAGTAGATGGTGAGAATCAGCGCGGCGATCACGGCGAACCCCAAGAACCAGGCGTAGAAGTGCTCGGGGATCTTGCCCACCGCCGATTCGCCCGTCGGCTCGGCCAGCGGCGAGCCCATCCGCTCGGGGGGTGCATCCGCGCTCCGCGCGAGCTCTTCGCTCTTCACCTCTGACTCCGCCGCTCCGAGCTCCTGCGGCGTCTCCGACTCAGCGGTGGGGAGCGCCGCGGTCTGCGACGCGGCCGCAGCCCTCGGCGCGACGGCCGCGGTCGTCGTCGCCGGCGCGTTGTAGATGATGACATACCACCAGGCCGTGCCGAACGTGGCAACCACCAGCGCCAGTGGCACCGCCGCCGCGAGCAGGTTCTTGAAGATCAGGCCGTAGTCCACCGGCCGGCCGTCCGGCGCGTTCGCGCCCCGCGATACGCTCGGTTGGAACGCGGCGGCGATGAGGCCGCCGATCACCCGCCGGGACCGGCCGCGCTCGAGTCGCTGGAGCCACTCCGGCACCGCAATGCGGTACTTGTCCGGCGGCAACTTGGGCGCGATCTTCGGGTTCAGGATCGCCCAGCCAAGGATGTAGACGAGGTAAAGGAACGTGAGGAAGAAGCCCGGCAGCATCGCCGCTGCGTAAAGCTTCACGATTGATTGCCCAGCCACCGCCGCGTAGACGATCAGCATCACCGACGGCGGGATCAGGATGCCGAGCGTCCCGCCCGCCGTGATCGCGCCGGAGGCGAGCTTCACGTCGTAGCCCGCCTTCAGCATCGGGCGCATCGCGATCACGCCCATCAGGATCACGACCGCGCCGACGATGCCGGAGGCGATCCCCCAGAACGCGGACACCAGGAGGGTTGTCACCGCGAGCGACGCGGGGACGCGCCGGAACGCGAGCTGGACGCTGAAGAACATCCTGTCGATCAGCGCTGCGCGCTCAAAAATGTAGCCCATGAACACGAACAGCGGAATGGACAGCAGGACGTCGTTGGTCATGATCCCGTAGGTCCGCTGCACCATCAGGTCGAAGATCTGGTTGTTGTACCAGTGCTGCCCGGGGGCCCAGAACGCGAGGTAGCCGAAGACCAT
>Ga0209322_10000778_pt1 | contig 18605 bp, 15 predicted proteins | sample Rifsed19ft1_FD_184013 | JGI IMG/M metagenome (GOLD analysis project Ga0209322, IMG submission 184013) | Soil microbial communities from Rifle, Colorado, USA - sediment 19ft 1 (version 2) | ecosystem: Environmental > Terrestrial > Deep subsurface > Rock core/Sediment | place: Rifle, Colorado... | reverse complement strand
GAGCCCCTCGGCCTTTTCAGCGGCATCCATCTCCATAAGGAGCCGCTCGTTGGCCTCTATGAGCTCACAGGTGCGCGCCTGAAGGATCTCCTCGAGGCCGGACAACTCCTTCAATAGCTCCTCAATCAGGGCATCAGAGTCCCCCAGCGCCTGCCTGAGCTTGAGGAACTCCTCTATAATATGCGCTTTCGTCCGCGCCTCCCCATGTAAGGCCCCTCTGCGTAATATTGGACGGTATCGTCCAAAGGGTATGCTGGATTTTAAATAATGACTTGCAACTTGTAAAGTTACTGCGCCTGGAAAAAATAAGATCAGAGGTGAAGAAAAAGGAGACGGTCAGGGATAAAATCGCGGGAGAGTGCTACGCCAACCTTATTATCGCCAGCGCCAGGGCAGCTATCGCGACTGCCGCGAGGGCATAGAGGGCCGTGGTGAGCTTCCGGACAGAGCCCTCAGACGCCTCAAGCCGGGCCTCGAGCTCCTTTAGCCTCCCTTCCATCGAGACAAGGCGCATGCGCTCTTCGTCGCCCATGCCCGCGCCGGAGCGGACAGGGCTCATGGCCTCCCGGGCCTCTTTCATGGCCTTTCGGGAAGAGATGAGGAGCCTCGCGACGCTTACGGCCGCGGTCAGTAGCTTAATGGCCATCGCAGAGCCTCCTCTTTAATGACCGGAAGCCTCGAAAGGCCTCCCTTATCTGCTCTTCCTGCATGGCTCCCTCCGGGGTTGGATTCGCGATATTCTATCACAGCGAGGGGCTGAATCAATATCCAACGGCCCTCCAGGCGGGCTTTCTGCCCTTTTGACTTCAGAGCGGCAGATATAGTACATGTATTCAGAATGAACAAGAGTATCTTCAGGAACGAATGCCTTCTTGCGTTCGCGCTCTATCTCGCGGCAGTGGTCATCGCGTACCTTCCGGCCGTCTTCCTCAGCAAGAGCCTGCAGCCCTCGCTCTACTCGCCCCACGGCGTAACGGAGAGCTGGCCGTACGGCTTTGACGGGCGCACGCCTGAGAACACCTTCAGCATAGACCTTGCCACGCCGGCGTACTTCGAGTGGCCCGTTAACAGGCTCGTCGGCGACATATATAAAAAAGGCGAGCTGCCGCTCTGGAACCCGTACCAGGCGGCTGGCACGCCGTTGGCGGCCCAGTACAGCACGCGCGCCTTCTTCCCTTACCAGATAATCGAGGACATAAGCCCCGCATGGTCGTGGGACTTCTATCTTGTGGGCAGGCTCATTGCAGCGGGCTTCTTTACGTTCATGTTCCTCAGGTCCCTCGGCCTCTCATTCTCTCCGGCCTTTGGCGGCGGCCTCGCCTACATGCTCTCAGGGGCCTTTACATGGTTCATAAACCTCGAGCAGTTCGCGAATACCGGCATGATGATACCCGTCTACATGCTCGCTCTGGAGAGGCTGGTGAAGTTCCACAGGACTAAGGAGATGGCCATCGCCGGAGTCTCAACGGGCCTTGTGCTCCTTGCCGGACAGCCGGAGACAGCCTTCTTTGCCGTCTGCCTCGGGGTTTCGTATTACCTCTTCCGCGCTCTCCAGCTCCGAGCCATAAAGCGCGTCATCGGATTCCTGGTCTCATCGGCAATCGGGTTCCTGATCGCGGCGCCGCTCCTCCTTCCCTTCGTCGAGCTCGAGGCGAACGGCCATCACCTGCACCCCGCGGGCGGAGAGATGGGCTTGCTGAGCATTCCGAGTCCCTTCCACGCCCTCGGGCTCATGGCCCCGGCCTTCTATGAATTCCCGCAGGGGTTCTTCTTCCTTGAAGAGGGCGCCACGAACAGGGGCGGGCAGTACCTCTTTTCCATATTCCCGTACAACGGCTACTGGGATTTCCTGGGCGGATATACCGGGGCCATCGTGCTCTTCCTCGCGCTCTCCGGCGTGCTCCTATCGATAAAAAACAGGAGCCGCCTATGGCCGCTCTGCCTCTTTACGTTCCTCTTCGGCCTCTCGATCGTATTGAAGAACTTCGGCTTCAGGCCCTTTGTATGGCTCGGCTACCTGCCGCTCTTTGACCAGGCCTGGAGCCAGAGGTGGGCGGGCCCTGTCTGGGTATTCGCCTTTGCCGTCTCTGCCGGCGCAGGGCTCGAGGTATTGAAGGAACGCTTCTCAGCCGAGGCTCGAAAGGGATGGGCCGACCGCGCGCTGCTGGCGGCAACAGCGGCCGCAGTCTCGGGCCTTCTCCTGTTGCTCTCTTACGTGCCCCTCCTCGAATTCTTCGGGGCGCTCTCATCTGGCTTCGGCGGAGAGTCAGTCATCGAGGGCAAGAGGGTGCTCATCGAGGACGGCTTTGACATACTCCTTCCCCTGCTCCTTGTGGGCTTTGCCCTGCTCGCTGTCATACTTGACCGGCCAGGAGGAAGGAGGGGCTCTCTCGCCCTGCTCGCGCTTCTTTTCATCGAGCAGTGGTGGGCAATACCGAGGGGTTACGCCGCTGACTGGACGCTTTATAAGCTCATCCCGCTCGCAACAGGGCTCGCCGCGGTCATCTCGTTATTCTTTGGAAGGTACCGCGCCGCGATAGCGTGCACCCTGGCCTTCGCAATCTCGTTCGCGCTGGTCGATTCCTATTCGCAAAAGGGCTTTCCTGAAAGGTACGACCCTTTCACAAAGGCGCCCTACGTGAGATTCCTCGAGGAGAACGCGGGAGAGGGCAGGGTCGTCGGAGGCCACGGCATGCTCTTCCCGAACTTCTCGAGCGCCCTCGGCATACAGGACGTGAGGTATATAAACTCCTTGAGCATAGCCTGGTTCCAGGCGTTCAAGGACAACTACCTCCAGAGGGAGGAAGAGAGGAACAACTCGCTGTGGTTCACGGGCCGGAAGGCGGGCGAGATAAGAAATGGCCTGCTCGCAGGAAAGAACATCGAGAGGGATTTTGTACAAAATCTCCGGGGCTTCTCGCTCCTGGGGGTGAGATATATCGTGATGCCTCCCGGCGTAGAATTCAATTCGAGCCAGTCATTCGGGCTTGAATTCCCGATCGTCTATTCAGGCGCGGACGCGTCGATATTCGAGAATCCCTATGCCCTGCCCCGGGCATTTGTGGCGCGCGGGGTAATCGAGGCGCGCTCCTTTGAATCAGCGCAGGAGATCGTCCACGCGGGCGACTTCGATATCAGGAACAACGCTGTTATCGAGGGGGCTGTGCCGGCAGGCGTTGAGCCCATTGCCCCGGGCGCTTATAATGACAGCGTAAGGATATCCGCTTACAGGACGAACAGCGTGGAGATTGACGCCTCTTTGGAATCGGACGGCCTCCTTGTCCTCACCGACGTCTTCTATCCGGGATGGAAGGCCTATGTGGACGGGGCCGGGGCCGAGGTCTACAGGGTGGACGGCCTCGTGAGGGGGGTCTTCCTCAAGAAGGGCAGCCACAGGGTGGAGTTCGTATACAGGCCTTTTAGCTTCATGGCAGGGGCGGCGCTCTTTGTGATAGGAGTTGTTGCGGTGCTGGTATTGCTGGTCAAAAGGAGAAATTAGAGCAGGTATTCGCGTAAGCTTTTGCCTAAAGGCCCTTTGCGCGCTGCCGCGCTTTCCTGGGCATAAGTCTGGCTCGCTTCCCGCCCCCCCCATCCTCCGCGCTCGCCCCTTATGTCGCGAAAGAGCCATTGCTCTTTTCGCTCCTTCAACCTCGGCTCGCGCGCCCTCCCTCCATCCCTATGCTCGCCTACGCCTTATGCCCGGTTTGTTTAAATACAAAAAATAAAAGCTAAAATTTCAAATGTCATGTCTTCAAATCTCGCGGCAGCCCTGTCTCCTTCCATTCGCCGGGCTTCAATCCCCCGAGCTCCCAGGGGCCGACCCGCGTCCTTATCAGGCGCAACGTAGGGTGGCCGACCGCAGCTGTCATGCGCCTCACCTGCCTGTTCCTGCCCTCCCTGATGGTTATCTCAAGCCAGCTCTCGGGCACGTTCTTCCTGTATCTGATAGGAGGCACGCGGGGCCATAGAAACGCGGGCTCTGCGATAAGCCTGACCACGGCAGGCAATGTGATGCCGTCATTCAATAGTACGCCCCTTCGGAGCTTGTCGAGAGCCGCTTCGTCAGGGGTGCCCTCGACCTGGGCAAGGTATGTCTTGGGCAGCTTGTTCCTGGGCTCGGCTATGAGGGACTGCGCGTGGCCGTCATTGGTGAGAACGACGAGGCCCTCGCTGTCATAGTCGAGCCTTCCAGCGGCATAGACCCCTGGGTGGGGGATGTAATCGGAAAGCGTAGGCCGCCCCTCCCTGTCAGTGAACTGGCAGAGCACCCCGAACGGCTTGTTGAAAAGTATGATAAGGGTCATGTGCGCCCTCTTCCCTGTCCTTATCAATGCGGCCTTAACGCGATTTTGACTCACCCGCACATTTATATTATAGTATCGCCGGAAATGCAAAGCGCACTTGCTCGCAAGCCGCGGCGCGAAGGAAGGTCTTCAGAAGGTGTTCAGAAGCGAGAAACCAAGAGCCGTTCTCCTCTATCTCGCGCTCTTATTCATATTCCACGCGCCGGTAGTATTCCTCGGAAAGAGTCTGCAGGCCCCGCTCATGCAGCCGTACGGCCTCGTAAACGGATTTCCTTACGGCTACGAGGGCAGGCTGCCCTCCGATTCTTTCAACATAGACCTCGCCACCCCGGCCTATTACGAATGGCCCGTAAACAAACTCGTCGGAGACATCTACAAAAACGGCGAGCTGCCGCTCTGGAACCCCTTTCAGGCAGCGGGCGTGCCCCTCGGCGCGCAGTACAGCACAAGGGCGTTCTTCCCATATCAGATACTTCAAGACATAAGCCCTGTCTGGACGTGGGACTTCTTCCTCCTCGGCAGGCCGCTCATCGCGGCCTTCTTCACGTTCCTCTTCCTGAGGCTGCTTGGTCTGGGCCCCGTATCCGCGTTCACGGGCGGGCTCGTATACATGTTCTCCGGCGTCTTCACATGGTTTTTGAACCTCGAGCAGTTCTCGAACAGCGCCTCTGTCCTGCCCATCCTCCTATATTGCAGCGAGAGGCTCGTCAATGGAAAAGAGGGAAAGAGGGGAAAGGGGAGGGAGACGGCATTCCTCGGGGTTGCCTTTGGCCTTGCCTTCCTCGCGGGCCAGCCCGAGATAGCGGCCTATTCATTCCTTCTGGCGGGGTCGTACTTTGTCCTGAGACTCGTCACGCTCAGGGCAGGCGCGCTCGGGCGAGCCTTGCGTTTTGCGGCCTCGTTCGCCCTCGGCTTCGCGCTCGCCGCTCCGCTGCTGCTGCCGTTCATAGGCTACATGTACGACTCCTTCCACCTCCATGAGCCGGGCAAGGAGGTAGGCGTTGCCGACCCTGTGAAGTACCGCCACGCAATAGAGCTTTTATCGCCGGGCTTCTCGGAGATACGCCAGGCGAACAACCCGGTCGTCTTTGACGAAGAGGTGAACGGGGAGCGGTTCTTCTTCCGAGCGCTCCCGGCGAACGGCAACTGGGATTACCTCGGCGGGTACACCGGCATAACGGCCTTCTTCATCGCGCTTGCGGGCCTCATCGCGGCGCTCCTCGACAGGGGCAGCCGCTGGAGGGCCCCGGCTCTCTTTTTCTTCTCGTTCGGTCTGGCGATTGTCCTTAAGAACTTCGGGCTCAAGCCCTTCATCTGGTTCGGACAACTCCCGATATTCGAGCAGGTATGGAGCCAGAGATGGGCCGGCCCGGCCTGGGTCTTCTCCCTCTCCGTCTCTGCCGCAATTGGCCTGCAGGCCCTCACGGACGCAGGGGCAGCCGCGAGAAAAAAAGGCTATGCCGCGGGAGCGTCTTTTGTGATCGCGCTCGGTCTGTTCATCCACATGTACGTCTTCAACCTCCTGAGGACGCGGGAAGTGGTATCGAGGTACGCGCCCGGCGAGGGCATCTTCGGGTCAATAGGCTTTCTCGTCGGCCAATTCCCGTTCTTCGGGCCTGCCATGATCCTCTCCCCGGCGGTTACCATCGCGTTCCTGCTTTTCGCCTTGCTCGCGGTCCTATTCATCCTTAAAAAGGAAAGGGGCGCGTACGGAGTCGCCGCGTTGATATTCCTCGAGCTCTGGTGGGCCATGCCGCGGGGCTATGACTATTACTGGCTCTGGCTCAAGTGCGCGCCTCTGTCAGTTGGATTGGCGGGGGCGGCCGCCTTTGCCCTTGGCAGGGTGAGGACAGGCGCGGCCCTCTTTGCCGCATTCCTCGCTGCCTTCGCGACATTCGACTATCTCGCCCCGCGGGGCCTGCCCGAACGGCACGACCCCTTTGCAGAGCCGCCGCCATACGTCGAGTTCATAAAGGAGAGGGCCGGAGAGAACTACAGGGCAATGGGCTTTGACGGCATGCTCTTTCCCAATTACGCCGGGGCAGTCGGAGTTCATGATATCCGTTATATAACATCGTTGTCCGTGGCGTCCTTCCAGGAGCTCAGGCAGAGATACCTTCACCCGGAGGGCTATCATATCTTTTCGCTCTGGTTCACCGGAAAGGATTTCAAGGACGCGCCTACTACCCATAAGGACTCGTTCCTCGCGAACACCCCGTACTATTCGCTGTTGGGAGTGAAGTACCTTATTTTGCCGCCGGGCGGCGAGATAGGCGCATCCAACCTCAACAGGGTCTATGAAGGGCCTGACGCATGGGTATATGAAAACCCCTTTGCCCTGCCCAGGGCGTTCGTGGTGCATGAAATAAGGCCGGCCTCGAGCAATAAAGAGGCGCTCGAAGAGCTCTCGCGGATAGACTTCACCAGAGAGGCCGTTGTCGAGGGCACGGCGCCTTCGGACATCGGGCAGGGGCAGGGGCAGGGGCAGGGCAGCCGGGCAGAGGTCGTAAGGAGCGGCGCAAATTATGTCGAAGTGAAGGCGGTCCTCGGCGCAAGCGGGCTGCTTGTGCTCTCAGATACCTATCATCACGGCTGGAGAGCCTTCGAGCGCGGTAAACAAATCGAGGTCCACAGGGTGAACGCCACCATGCGAGGGGTCTTTCTGCCGGCCGGAGAGCGCCTTGTTACATTTACATACTCGCCGAAAGGCTTCACTGCCGGGTGCGTGCTCTTCTTTTTGGGAGCGGCCGCGGCCGCTCTTCTCATCTTGAGGAAAGAGCGGCGCTGACTTTCTTACGCAAGCCCGTCAGGGCGTAATCCCGGAAATCCCATCCATTCACGCCGGTTTACATCTCTTTCCCGGGCATTTTGTCTGGACAATAAAAGGCAGTTCTGCTAATTTCACGATACCCCTTCAGCTGACATATAGCGCGCTGGGTAACATATTTTGTATTGCGGCAGAAATGGCGTCTTTCCCCTCATCCCTGAAAAGCAGAGCAGGCTGGGCCAAGCTCCTTGAGCTTAAGCGTTCCAGCGAGCCGCACGTCCACCAGATAGAGCCCACGAACAGCTGTCCGTATTCGTGCGTCATGTGCCCGAGACCGGGGCGCATGGAGCGCGAGGTAGGGTTCATGGAGATGGGGCTCTACCGGAAGGTCATCGACGAGATTTCCGGCTTTTCGGAGCCGGTCCGCAAAAAAGAGATAGAGCTCTTTCACTTCGGCGAATCCCTGCTGCACCCTGAGATAGCACGGATGGCCTCGTACGCATCCGGCAAGGCTCTCAACATAACCCTTTCTGTAAACGCGCCCGAGCTCACGCCTCCCATACTCCGCGCGCTCATGGAGAGCGGCCCGTGCAGGATCATAATCTCGTTCGACGGCTATGACGAGGAGAGCTACAGGGAGATACGGGGACGGAACGCCGATTATCTCAAGGCCTCCGAAAATCTCGAATACGCCGCCGCGCTCGTAAAAAAAGGCCTGCCGCACACAAGGGTCTCCCTCAGGATAATAAGGCTCAACAGGAACAGCCCAAGGATAGACGAGTTCAGGAAGAGGTACGAGGCCATGGGCCTGCCCGTAGAGGTGCGGGAGTTCTTTCCCTGGACTGAAAAGGAGCTCGTCTCGCTGGGGGCCGTGCAGAAGTACCCGCCCTTCATGCCGTGCCCCTTTCCCTGGCAGTACCTGGTCGTGCAGTGGGACGGCACGGTCGTGCCGTGCTGCAGGGACTACAACGGCGTCAACCCCATGGGCAACGTCCGGGCCTCGACCCTGAAGGAGATATGGAACGGCCCCGTATACGCGGCATTCAGGGATCAGCATATTACCGGAGATTACGGCAGGAACAGCTTCTGCAAGGGCTGCATGGAAATTTTCTACACAGAGGGATAGGGTTGGACAGCATCTCTGATATCGAGGCAGGCCCGGAAAAGGGGCCGGTTACGCTCCCGGCGCTCTTCAATGAGGCCGCGGCCCTCCACGGCCCGCGCCCCCTCATGGTCTTCGACGACGGCAGCGCGGTGAGCTACGCCGAGGCAGCCTCCCTCTCAAGGGATATCGCGGCCAGATTGCGGGAAATGGGCGTGGGCAGCGGGGACAGGGTAGTCTCAATCTCCGCGGCCTCGGCGGAGTCGGCGCTCGTCTTCTGGGCATCGATGCTTGCGGGCGCGGTCTTCGTGCCGCTCGATGGCGCGATGCCTTCCGGGAGGCTCGGCAATATCCTTGAGAGGACCGCGCCCAAGGCGGTCTTCGTAAGCCTTGATTATCCGGATAAGGGCGCGCTCGCGACGTTCAATACGGTCTGCTACCGGACAGAGGGCGAGGGCGTTGACGGACTCAAAAGTTTTTCCGCATGGCTCCGGGAGGGGACAGGGGAGTTTGAGCCCGCGGATGTCCCGCCGGCGCAGGACGCGATAGTCCTTTTCACGTCAGGTACTTCAGGCGAGCCCAAAGGCGTCGTGCTCTCTCACAGGGCGCTCTGCGAGAGCGGAAGGCTCATGAAAGAGGCCTATCGCTGGGGCCCTGAAGACACTCTCCTCTCAACAGGCGACTTCCATACCATGAGCGGCCTCCGGAACCCATGCGTGGCCGTGCTGCACGCCGGGGCCTCGTTCATCATGGCGCCCCCTGCCGAGAGGTCCAACGCCGTCTCCGCGTCAGCCCTCATGGAGCGCCTGGGCGCCACGATACTGTGTACTGTCCCGGCCTTCCTCGCCCAGTTCACGAGGTTCGAGGAAAAGGTATCGAGGGGGTTCGCAAGCGGGCTCAGATACGTAATGTGCACCGGCACTAACCTTACAGCCGCGGCCAAAGAGGCGTTCGAGAGGCTCTACGGGGTGCCGGTGCTGAACTATTACGGCCTCACCGAGACCTCGGGCATATGCATAGGAGTCCTGCCCGGCATGGAGAAGAGCTGCAGGGGGACTATCGGCGTTCCTCTGGGCTCCACATCGATAAGGCTTGACGCCGACGGCTCTGACGCAGAGGCCGGGGAGCTCCTGATAATGACCGGGAACCTGATGAGCGGCTACTACGGAGAGCCTCAAGGGGCGGGATCCATTAAGGACGGCTGGTACAGGACAAGGGACCTCTGCCGCAGGAGGCCGGACGGCTCTATAGAGCTCATAGGCCGCGTCGACGACGCGTTCAAGGACCAGAGGGGAGAGCTCGTTCACCCCTCCGAGATAGAGAAGGCGCTTGAAGGCAGCGCCGGTGTGCTGGAGGCGGCGGTCTGCGGCTTCGACGACGGGGACGGCAGGCCGGCTGTCGCGGCGTTTGTAGTCCTCAAGGAAAAATGCGTAGATGAAAGGGCTGTGGCGGATGAGCTCAGGCGCGAGGTCAACAGGGCGCTCGGGGCCCACAGGACCCCGGCGCTCTTCAGGTTCGTGGATTCGCTTCCGAGGGGCACCAACGGAAAGATATTGAGAAGGATATTGAAAGAGGAGCTGAGATGAGCGGCATCGTTGACGTCATATCCGCCTTTGAAAGGGCAAGGGCGGTAAAGCCCGGAAAGGCGCTCCTCGTTGCCTCGAACGGAGAGCTTACGTACGGGGCCCTCGTAGAGCGCACAAGGAGGCTCGCAGGCCTCCTCAAGGAGAGCGGCATCTCGGAGGGCGACAGGGCCATCATATCGAGCAGGGACGAGATAGAGGTGGTCGCCGCGTTCCTCGGCCTTCTTAGAAACGGCGTCACGCCGGTGATAATAGACGCCCGAGCGCCTTTGCCTGAAGCCGAGGCGCTCATCAGGGCGTCGAAGGCAGCGTGCGCGTTCATCGACCCTGAGCTCAGAGGCCGGGCAGCCGGGGTTCCGGTCATCTACGAGCTTGGAAAGGCAGCGACAAAGGCGGGCCTTTTGAGCAGGCTCTCGCTAAAGAAGGATAACGCCGTGCTTCCCGCTTTTCTTGAGGGCGCCGAGGCCGCTGAGCCGCCGGAGAGTGTGGGGCAGGCTGCCGACGCCTACATAATATTCACGTCAGGGACGACCTCGCGGCCAAAGGGCGTAAGGATAAGCCACGGGGCCCTGTTCTTCCATCTCGATACCCTGTCCAGGCAGTTCGGCATATCTCAGGATGCCCGCATACTGAACCTGCTTCCGCTTAATCACGCTGACGGCATCGTCCAGGGGCCGCTTTCCGCCTTCTATAACCGTGCGACTGTCTACAGGCCATTCGAGTTCAGCATACAGAGGATAAACGACCTGCTCGACGCCATCTACAGGGAACGGATAACGCACTTCGTATCCGTGCCAGCCATGCTCTCCCTTATATACAGGCTCGGCCAGGTCCATGAGGCTGCCTTAAACACGGGCGACCTCAGGGCAGTAATCTCCACCGCGGCGCAGCTTGAAAGGGGGCTATGGGAGGGCTTTGAGAAGAGGTTCGGGGTAAGGCTCTCCAACGTCTACGGCCTCTCTGAGACTGTCACGGGCGGTCTCTTCAGCGGCCCCGGCGAGAGCCATCGCGTGGGGACTGTGGGCATCCCTGTTGACTGCGAGGCCAGGGTGGTCCGCGAGGACGGCTCTATTGCCGCTGACGCAGAGCCGGGCGAGCTCCTCATAAGGGGCGAGAACCTCATGACCGGCTACTTCGAGGACGAAGAGGCAACGGCAGAGGCCATAAGGGACGGCTGGCTCCATACGGGCGATCTCGTCGTCAGGGAGCCCGGCGGCTTTTTCAGGATAGCCGGAAGGAAGAAGAACATCATCATATCCGGCGGGCTCAACATACAGCCCGAGGAAGTCTCAGAGGCGCTCAAGACTCACCCGGACGTGCTCGAAGCAGTGACCTTCGGCGTCGAGGACGAGATATGGGGCGAGCAGGTCGTCTCATGTGTCGCGCTCGCGAAAGGTTCGACGGCGGGCGGCACAGAGCTCATCGCCTACTGCCGCGAGAGGCTCGCGCATTACAAGACGCCCCAGGCCGTGCACATCTTTCCAGAGCTTCCAAAGGGGCCGGCAGGCAAGGTGATGATCCGGCAGGCAAGGGAGCTGGCCCTGAAGCAGGGCTCTTCCGAAGGGCCGGCAGCCGGGGGCCTGGCGGCAAAGATAATAAGCGCGGCGGCGGCCTCCTTCAAGACAGACCCCTTTGCGATAACTGCCTTCTCCAAACCGGCGGATATCGCCGGGTGGGACTCGCTCGCGCACCTGCAGTTCGTCGTCGCGCTCGAGGAGGCCTTCCAGATAAGGCTCGACCCCGCCGACATCGTGCGCCTGGATTCCATAGGCGAAGCGGAAAGGATAGTGGGTGAGAAGCTCCGCTCGTAAGGCGCGGGGCGGGCTTTTTGCGCCGCCCCTGCGGGTCTGGATAGCCGCCGCAGCCGTATTCGCCCTCCTCTTTATACTCAGCGCCAGCGCGTTCTGGGACCTCCGCTACAATGAAAAGCCCTTCATGGAAGATTCGAGAAAAAGGCTCGAGGCCCTCTCCGAGCGGGACAAAAAAGGGCTCCGGGTAGTGGCGATCGGAAGCTCGCTATTTCGGCGGGCTATTTTTTTTGACGGCAGGATGGAGGCCTTTGCGGCGGATAACGGCTTCAGTGGGTTGGAGTTTTTGCGCATCACGCGCCCGGGCTGCGAGATAAAGGACTTCGAGCCCTTCTTCGACAGGGTGCTCGACGCCAGGCCGGATGTGCTCCTTATCGAGTCCGACGCGCTCTTCTTTGTGCGCCCCCGGAGGGATTTTTTCAGGGAGTATCCGGATTTCATGAGGCACGTGCTCTTGAAGAGCATGAGCTCGAAGAGGCTCGTCTTCCCGAGGTTCGCCGTCCAAGAGATAGATGGCGCAACCGACCTGCCCGTCATTACAGAGGGATTGGGGACAGCGCAGATGAACGAGTTGGGCCTAAGGAACCTGAAGCAGAGATTGCCGGCGGAAGGGCTGGGTGCCAACGCCCTGCTGCAAAAGGCAGCCGCGATGGGCATACGCCTCGTGATCGTGGACATGCGGCGGGAGCCTGGATTTGAGAAATTCGCCGGAATAGAAAGGGCGCAGACCGCGGCCCTCGCAAAAAATCTCCCGGCAGAGTACGGCGCCGCGCTCATAAGCCATCCTGAGGAGCTCGGGAGGGAATATTATTGGGACTATGCCCACCTGAACGAGGAGGGAAGGCGCAGGTTCTCGCTCTGGCTGCTGGGCGCATTGAAAGGCATGGGGGGCGCGTTGAAAGGCATGGAGGGCGGCGCATGAACATGGTCTCGCTCGCGGCGCTCGCCTGGATAGCCGCGACTGTCGCCCTCTACTGGTGCGCTCCGCGCCCCTGGCAGCCCTACGTGGCCGCGGCTTCGACGGCGCTCCTGCTCGGCGTCTTCTCGCCGGTCTCGCTCGCCGTCCTCTCCTTTTTTACCGCGCTTGCGTATATTCCCGTGCGATACGGACGCCAGTGGGCGGCGGGCGCGCTGGCCTCCGGCGGGGCCGTTCTCGCCATCTTCGTCTGGTTCAAGTCAGGCATGGGCCTGGGCGGGCCGCTTGTGCCCATGGGCTTCGGCTTCTACACGCTCCGCGCCCTCCATTATACGCTGGACTCGATAAAGCGCACCCTGCCGCCGCATACGTTCGGGCAGTTCCTGAGCTACATGTTCTTCCTGCCGACGATAATGACAGGCCCCATAAACAGGTTCCAGGACTTCCACAGGGACCTCTCGAGGAGGCGGTTCGATTCCGCCCTCTTCTCAAAGGGCTGCGAGCGCATGCTGTACGGCTACGCCAAGATAGTCATACTCGCCGCCTACGAGGTATCGCACATACTGGCGCTTCGCGTAAAGGCGCTGGAAGGAACGAACGAGCCGCTGGCGGCGTACCTCGACTGCGTGCGGTACGGCCTCAACCTCTATTTCCAGTTCTCCGGATACTCGGATATCGCGATAGGCTTCGCCATGCTCCTCGGCTTCCGCGTGGCCGAGAACTTCAATTACCCGTTTTTAGCGAGGAACATAGGCGACTTCTGGAAGAGGTGGCACATAACGCTCTCAAGCTGGTGCAGGGACTACGTATACATGTTCGCGCTCTCCGCAGGCAGGCGGCCGTGGCTCGCCGTGCTGGCCTCGATGCTCATCCTCGGCGTCTGGCACGAGCTGTCGGCGCGCTATCTCGCGTGGGGCATATACCACGGCGCCGGCATAGCCGTCTGGCAGGGCTTCCAGAAGGCGAAGCTGCCGGGGCTCTCCTTCCCCGGGGGAAGGCTCGTCACAGAAGGCGCGTCGTACCTCCTCACGATAAACTTCGTCATACTCGGCTTTGCCATAACCAAGGAGCCTGACCTCCAAAGCGGGCTTCAGGTGCTCTCGAAGATACTCTTTTTCTGGGTGTAAAAAATGTACGGACTGCTAAGGGCATACGTTCCAAAGACCGCGGCCGATATCCTGATGATCATCTGGTACGTCGCCCTCGTCTTCTTCATCATAGCCTTCGCGGGCTCTGACGAGAGCGATTTCAGATACCTGAGGATATGAGCAGGGCTGAGAATAACAGGATGTGAATTATCTGGTGCCCGAGGCCGGGGTCGAACCGGCACGGTGTTGCCACCTCGGGATTTTAAGTTAAAACTACACAGATTCTCTAACGCCTTGATTTACGGTCTGGTTTCCCGTTTTGACTTGAAAATCGAGAGGTTAGCGGGTCTGTGAGGATTATGGTGCATATGCGGATTTATGCCCATTTTGAGGATTTCTATCACAATTTTAGCACAGTCCAATTGTGAGCTTTTGTCCTAATAAAAATAATCTAGCTACAATTCTGCAATCAAACTTTCGCGATATACCTGATAATCGCCTCCATAGCTATTTGTCATAAAGAATTCTATTTGACCACAAAGAATGTCAATGACCTCAGCTGAAAGACATAAATCTGTAGATTCTAAATGAGGTGCAAAAATGGCCTGCATAGAATCCAACCTACAAATACTATGCCTGATTTGCCCACCTGAATCCTCAGGTATAAAGAATAAATGGGGATATTCCATGTTTCTTATTCTGTTGACAAAATCTTCAGGGAATTTAGCTTTTCCATCAACACCCTCAACACTATAAAGAGGAGCGACAAGACAAACGTTTTTATGTATTCTACCGCCCCTAAGTGCTCTAATATTAATTCTTTCCGGTGTAGGAGTTATCAAAATTACAGGTCTCTTTTTTGCTCTTGCTACTACAAATTCCTCATTAATTTCTAATCGAGGCGTGTGAAGCGGAGCCCTTCGCCTAAATGCATCTGAGCCTGCGCTATCTATACAGAAATATTTTGCAGATGTTTTTGTTTCATCCTCATAGTCTTTAGGACGCCAGAATTCTAGATTTTCATGAGTATAGAAACAGTGGGTCCAATATATTCTGCCTCTAAAAAAGGTGTTTCCTGATGCACTGTCAACCTTAGAATAGAAAGGAGAGATTATTTCATCAAGATATTTTTCAGGCATAATTATAATTCTTCTTCATCAAGAAGTTTTATGCCTTCAAAGTACACATCATCGTATTTGGGCGGCGTATAAGAAATATCGTGTTCTAAGGTCCTTCTTTGCTCTTCCGACTTCACCCTAATTTTTTCTCTCACTTTTTGTATTTGGGTCGAGGTTATAGAACTTTTGCTAAGTCTAAATTTTGGTACGAATTCCAGATTATGAATTTTCGTAAAATCAAGCAGACTATAACGCTCGGCATCAACCATTGGCTCTGTATTAAAATACACATAATTTAGCATAGGAGCGAGATTTTCATCTGCCCATCTATCAATTATTTGCCGAGCCTTTCTTTCAAAATCAAAATCTTTAATTATAGTGTCTAAATCAGCCTTGTTTTCATTTGTCACTTCAATGAAGACCGTATCAAGGTCAGGACGGTCTCCTTCTTTCACTTTAAATTCTGGTGAAGTCTTTATCGAGTCAAACAACTCAATATATTCATAAGCCCATGGCCCGAATTCTTTGAAAATCCAGTGAAAACCTGTAAATGTCTCTTTGTGAACTCGATAATATTCTATATCTATCAAATAAAGATATTTAATGAGTTTGGTCTTATTAAGATATCCGTCCCTCTCTTTAACCCTCGTACAAATAGCTCTGATTAGGTCTAAGAGATTTTTTTTATTTTTAAAGGGCATTTTAATAGCTCTCGATTATTTAAAAAATTTTCTTAATTGCTTGTAACTCTTCATGGCAATCGCAAAAATATCGGATATTCATATTTTTTCAGATGAGTAGGAATTTGCGACTTCGGTTATTAGATTCCAATACCCATTTTGGCCCAAACACCAAATGAATAAACCAATATTTGGGTGCTCTTTATATTCTTCAAACATGACCCTTGCACGTTTTTTGTTTAATGGGACTCCCAGCTTAGTAGAGACATAAGCAAAAGTTATCCAATCTAATTTTTCAAGACGCTTTAAAAGTGTTTTTTCCTTAGATGCTATATTTAAATAAAGCTTTCCTAAAAACCAAGGTGTTTCTAGAAAGATGTCTTCTAATTCCAAAAGATGTTTTTTCAAAAAAGGTACACATGAATTTTTAATCAAAATTTTCGCATTTTCGAAATCCTGCTTGCTTTCCCATGCTTTTTCAAGAATCGCTAAATCATTTTTGGTTATATCAAATAGTTTATAAGCATATCTGCGAAGTACAATACTGTCATGATTCAAAAAGAGAGATAAAATTTCTTTTTGTAATTTGGCGGGTGTATCAGGGTATAATTGACTGAGGCAATACGCACAGCTTCTTTTTTTCGATTTATTATCATTAAAACCTAATATCAAATAATTTATTAATTTCGCATGATATGAAGAAAATTCTTTTTTTATATCGCTTCTTATTTTCCTAATGATTATATTTCTGAGGTAAATATTCTGATTGAATGAAAAATCAAGCATATCGCATGCCTCTTTTGGCTTCAAGCATGTGACTAACGCATTCATAATTGAAGCATGCTCTCTAATTGGTGTTGAATATATATTATTGATGAAATCATTTCTCTTCATAATGGCCCATCATTTTCGGAAGTTCCAATCAGAATTAAAAAATCAAAAAATTACAATCTCTAATCCCTACTCATCCCCAAAGGCAAATTAAATTCCGAATTTTCTGTTTGCGAATTCGGGATTCAACTTCTTATATTCCTTTAGTGAAATTAATTTCTACGTTAAATATGTGTTTGTCATTCTTTCGGCCAAGGCTTACTAGGCTCTAAGTGTTTAGGAATTGAATCAGGCCCGATTCTCTTATCAGGTTGTTGAACCGGCTGAGGCCTTTCCGGCCTTGATGGAACAGGTGATTCACGTTTAGGAGCAGGTTGCGGTGTAGAAGGCTTCTTATCGTTTGACATATCAATCCTCCGGTATAAAAAAGGAATTTGGTGGTAGCTCGGTATATACTATTTTTTCGCACTCGTTCCTAAGCTTTTGGTCAATATTTTCTTCCGTATACTTCTCTATTAATTCTCCTTTTAAATCAAGTGCTGCTAAAAACTGCTTTTTTAAGCTATCATCATATTTATTGTACTGAGTAATTAAGATTTTAATCTTATGTAGTTCATGTTCTAGTCCTCTATAGGTTGATAACACTTCACTTTTGTGCTGTATTTTTTCAGTTAATTTTACAATCGGTTTTAATATGGCAAGAAAAGCTGCAATTAACCCAATTATTTTCCAAGCATAACCGCCGATTGCATTTTCCCAAAGCCATAGGCCTGCTACGCTAGATGAGGCAGAAATGGCTAAAAGAAATTCTATCCAAAAATTTTTTCTTTGAAGACTCTTGAGTTGTTTTTCAAGATATCTAATATTTAGGCGAGCTGTCCTATATTCATCATAGACGCTCCATACAGGATGATTTAACCTATCCACCACTTTTATTTTCTCAAAATTGTTTTAGGATTTAGCTTTTATTCGACTAATATTTTTTATACCTCCACTGGCCACCTCGGCGAAAATGAATTATTTGTAACTGATACATCTATTATGTTTTCAACTCTAAATTTTCGTGTTCCCATTTTTGATATATCATAACAATAAAAATATTTATTGCCTGCTTCAAATCTGTAACTGTACGGCTCTGCTTCTCTAGCTTCACTCGTTCCATCTTTCTCACGAGCTGTAATCATTATTGTTTTCAAATTTTTTCCGGCAAAAGAAATGGTATCCATCAAATTCATAGTCACCTCTCTAAGTTATAAATTTATTTCTTGAACTTTTGCAATTATAAATGCAAGACAATTTTTTAAACTGACTGGTATATCCTTTTTATTTGCCCTTAGCTTTTCAAAAAGTAATTTTATTGCTATCGGGTTTTTGTCAGCCTTTGAAGGATTATCATATCCCAGTTCTTCTCCAATTTCATTTCTATAATTATCCCACAAGGATTCTCCAACCTCCTTTCTTATAGCTCTTCTAAAATCAGGCTCAAAAATAGCATAATCCTTTGCTATAATTTGTGCTGGACTTGGTTGCGGGTCATCTACACCTATCAATTTTTGAATAGCAATATTTGTTTTCATATTTCCTTGGTCGTTTTTTCTATTCTCACCATCTCTATCAAACATAACATAGTTGGGAATCGAGAACAGGTCTAAAATAGCTTTTAATTTATCTATATTAGTTTTACCGTTAACAGGTACGATTGAAACCCCTTTCTCTTCCAGCAATCTAGCTTCCTCAAAAAAAGATAGGGCTCCTAATAAAATCGCTCTATCCTCTTCACCTTCAACAATTATTACAAAATCAGAAAAGAAAGCTTCATTTATATAAGGATTCAACAAAGTTATCAGTCTAGCCTTCAATGCACTACCAGAATATGGTTCCAGGGGTTGATGAGCTAATGTCAATTTTTCTGCAACTGCATCAAGAGTCGTAGCCGTTAGTACCGTTTTTAGTTTCGGCTTTTCTTTGTTCTCTACGGCTTGTTCTAGAATTGCCTTTCTAACAACTTTTATCTTATTAAAAGTTTGAACATCGACAAAATAGGGTGAATGGCTGGTACAACATATTTGTACTGGTGGTTTGCTCTCATAGGGTTTCGTCATTTCAACAAGCGTGTTTGCCAAAAATCTTGCCTGTGAGGGATGTTGATACAACTCAGGCTCTTCAATCGCTAATACCAGGCCAGGCTTTAAAGAAGAAGTTTTCTCTTCTTTAAGTTCGATTATACCTGATTGAATTTCTGCTAAAAAATGTAAAATTGACATAACATATGCTCTTTGTAGGCCATGACCCTTAAAAGCGATATCACCTTCCATGCCATCTTCTATCAGTTTTGCAATTGCAGAGGGCTCTGAGATGCGAGGGTCAGGAATTTGCTGCCATGAGAGATTTAATCCGGCTCTAGGAGC
>Ga0209322_10000772_pt1 | contig 18704 bp, 14 predicted proteins | sample Rifsed19ft1_FD_184013 | JGI IMG/M metagenome (GOLD analysis project Ga0209322, IMG submission 184013) | Soil microbial communities from Rifle, Colorado, USA - sediment 19ft 1 (version 2) | ecosystem: Environmental > Terrestrial > Deep subsurface > Rock core/Sediment | place: Rifle, Colorado... | reverse complement strand
ATCCTTTGAAAGCCAAGAAATAATTCCGGACCTAACCAACGGCTCAACATTTTTTCCTATTGCTCCAATTCCAAAAGGAAATCCTACAAAATAAATATCATCCCCAAGTTTTAGATCTGATCTTAATTTGGTTGTTGTTATACCTATGGCAGTTGGACTAGCAACATTTATGATGCTGGAGTCTTCAAGTATGATCTGCGGAAATTCAATCAAAAATGCAGCTATATCTAAGGCTTGATTTTTAACTACATATTTCATATTGTTTTTTTTCCATAAAGACTGCGGCTCTAACTTTATTCTCAACTAACTCCCAAATCAATTTCTCACCAACTATTTTTTTCTTGCCATAATCTTGGCAATATTTAATAAAACTTGAGTCGGCATTTAATGTGATAATGATGGAGGAACGATTCAGTAAATGAGCACATGTAATAACAACAGCGGTACTTCTATCTTTATAGTTGAGCATTAATATCCCAGCCCCGAGTGGTACTATCTGGCTATTTACCTCTTTTTCGATTAGTATCGTAGCATTTAAACTCTTCTGATCATACCATTGTGCTTTTATCTGAACTATCTGTACCACAAATACAAGTAAGAAAAAAAATATTTTATTCATAGGCCAGTTCTTCAATTAGTTGGTTAATACACTATTTTATCAACTATTACGACATTTGTCGTTATCTCATTAATACCATCTTACCGGTAGTTAATTTATCTGCAACTATGAGATGATAAAAATAAATTCCGCTGCTGACTTCAAATCCCTTTGCATTTTGTCCATTCCATTTTACAAGATAATTTCCGGACGAAAGAACCTCGTTAACCAAAGTATTAATTAACTCACCATTTACATCATAAATTGCCAGTTCGGTTAAAGAGTTTGTGAGATTACTAGGGATCTTAAACCAAATTATTGTCGTGGGATTGAAAGGATTTGGGTAATTTCCTATCGTAACAAAATTATATGGAATATTAGGATCAACGTTTTTATCTTGAATATCTGTAATCAAGCTGGGGCCATTTCCAAATGAACCCCCGGTATTATTAGCCAAATAAATATTAATCCAATCGGGACGCAAAGCAGACTGCAAATACGTATCATCCCACTCCTGATCAGTTAATCTTTCGAAATTATATGTACGATATTCATAATAGCTCAAGAATGGACCGATGAATGCAATAGTTTGGTTCCCCGGGAGTTCCGCAATAAACACTCCCAAATTAACTGAACCGGTACCAACATGAGGAATCGCTCCGATTACATTTCCCCAGCAATCTGTTGGAACAGTATGGATGTCAGCAACAATATGATCTTTTTGCATCAGACCTTTAAAACCATGTACGAAATCCGCATAAAATAATCTAGAATACCAACCACCATAAGGAGGAGTACCGCTACCCACCTGTTGCTGATAAATTATAGCTTTTAAAAAGTATGTTTCTGCATCAGAAAATGGAATACCGTCTAATATTTTTTTAGAAACAGTTGATAGGGTGTCCATTATACTTTCTAAATTATCCAAATATTCAAGGATATTATTTTTAATAAAGGGCTCATCGAAATCTATTTCCTGAAATTTATCTTTTGCAACCACGGCATAATTTTTCAAGTTATCATAGAACTCCGGAAATGGTTCAATATATGTATATGGATAAGAACAAACGGTTCCACCAGTATAAGATTGTTTTGCATAAAGAAGGTTATCGTGTCGAAGCTGGGTCCATGAAGAAAGCTGTGTGTTTAGTTTTTCCTGCCAAAAAGCTGCAGTCTGCATGAACAAAGGCAGTTCATTTCTTTCTAACGGTGGATTTAATTTGCGAATAGAATTAAGCCAGAGATTATATAATGTGCTGTCCCAAAAATCTGTTCCATAAGAATTTATTAGATATCTTAGAGCAGCAAGGTTTGAGGCATAATGCAATGAATCCAATTCTGGTTTTAATAACTGAGCTGCGGCATTATTTCCCAACGCAAACATAGGATCAAGAGTCGAAGGATATAATCTACAAATGTGTTCTCCGTTATAATAAATTCTATCATATACGACGCTGCCAGTAACATAAGAATCAATAACAAACCTCTGCCCGAATAACATAAATGCTGATGCGGGAATTATACTATCAGGTTCAAATGGTTTTGCATTATATAAGATTTGTGAGAGGATCATTTGATATGCAAATGATTGGTTACGAAGGCTATCTTGAAATTCCATTACTTTTAGACTATCTAAAAGCTGTAAAGCATTATTTATTTGCACAGCTTGTTTCAGATAATTTAAATTTGGTAGAGTGACATTATCCTGTTCACCAACAAAAAATCTGATAATGTTTTCTATCTCCTCATACGAATCATTTACATTCGAAATATTAAATAATTCTTCGATTAGCATAGCATCAATTGTCTGTCGTTGGATATCCTGAAAACTCGGTATTGGACAGACAATCGAATCAGATTCAGGGGCTAGCAAATAGATTTCCGTTCTTCCAAGCCACATCATTGCACGGAAATATTTTTCAAGAATCGGATTTTGAATATCTACATAATGACCTCTCGGCTTAAACTGGCTCCAATCAATAACACGACAATTTTCGGAGAAAAGAATATAAGGATCGTGTCCTTGTTCAGCTGAAATTTTACTTAATATTTCATTGATCTTTGAAATATTTTCAGAAAAATACGGTGCAGCACTTTGATCAAGTAATTTTCTCGGAACAGTTAGGTAAACATCCACATCCTTCAACATCGTATTCATTTCAGGATAAGCCGAATATTTTGCAGTCAAAGCAGGTAAATTATTATGAAGTGTTTGAAGCAAATTGGTAATTCGATCTATTAAAATTCCAAGCTCAACGTCTTTAAGAATTCTATCATAAGAAACATGGAATGCATGAAGGATTGCATCTGTTGAAACAAAAACCGGAAGATCGTTCTCATAGATTTCAAGGAATGCTTCTCCAAATGATAAATTCGAAAGTCTCTCACTAACCATAAATCCATTTTGATTTATTAGTGATTTTTCATAATCGGTTAGGTTATATTTGATAGAAATACTGTCAAAGTATTGAGCATTTTCAAAATCAACGTTTAAATCAGTTCTAAAAGTACCAGCGGAATGCATCTCAAGCAGTTCAGATGTAACCATATTTTGATGGGATTGAAGGAACTGCTTGTATTCATTAATATTAAACTGCGTTGGTTGTGCTTTGATAAGTAAAGGAAAGAATATAAGTAGGAAAGTTACTCTATAGAATTTGAGGATTTTCATAATACACCTCATTTTTTGTTAATTAATTTTACAAAATCTTCAGAACAAAGTAAATATCAAAACACTGTAGCAAACAGATTAAGAAATTCTAGGAAAGGTTAATGTTAGTTTAAAATTAAAAAGTCTCGCAAGAGTTATTCTGCGAGACTTTAAGTGACTCCAAGGGGATTCGAACCCCTATTACCGCCGTGAAAGGGCGAGGTCCTAACCATTAGACGATGGAGCCAGGTTTAAATCGTAATTAACAAAAAGCAAACTACAAATAAAATTCAAATTTCAATTTTCAAATCCTTACTTGCATTTGCGATTTGTTATTTGGGATTTGTAATTTACATTTATGTTGGGGTGAGCGATGGGAGTTGAACCCACGACCCCCAGGGCCACAACCTGGTGCTCTAACCAACTGAGCTACGCTCACCATTCGTAAAAAATATCAAATAACAATCCGCCAAGGCGGACAAAATTTCAAATAAATATCAATTTTCAATTAACCAAACTTCAAGCGATTCAATTTTAACTTTTTAATTTTGACTTTTAAATTTTTAATTGATCAGTACGCCCGAGTGGACTCGAACCACTAACCCTCAGCTTAGAAGGCTGATGCTCTATCCGATTGAGCTACGGGCGCTCAATTTAAAAATCACAAAGAACAATTTCCAAATCACAAATAAATTTCAAAAACCAATCTTCAATAAGCAATAATTTGTGATTTTGAAATTTATAATTGTTATTTGTTTGCTATTTGGTGCTTATCATTTGGAATTTAAGCTTGTCGGGGCGGCAGTCCGCCTCAGACGGAGAACCTGCGACTTTCCCGCATTGCGGGACGCGATGAACCGGGTGGTTATTTAATGAATAGATCACGGATCGATTCCTAACTCACCCTCGACAAAGATTTATTCAAAAATAAAAAGAACAAAAAGTCTTAGATTATAAAATTGAAATTTGTCCGTTTTAGGCTGATTTAAATTTGGGATTATACCAAGTCGGGGCGGCAGGATTTGAACCTGCGACCTCCTGCTCCCAAAGCAGGCGCGATGAACCGGGCTACGCTACGCCCCGAATTTCAAATTTTAGCGTACAAATATATTGCATGACGCCTTAAGAAGCAATGAATCCGCTCTGATTTAAATTTAAATTGGCTAAGTTTTTCATCCTATATCGCAAATGTTTTAATTGACAAGCAGGATACTTAAATTTGATTCAAAATTTATCAAAAGAAAATAGCGATGTCTTTTCCTTTATTCATATCTAAAAAATTCACGTTATCTAAGAAGGATTCACGATTCATTACTCTCATTTCATCAATTTCAATCGTTGGGATTTGTATGGGAGTTGCTACATTGATTATCGCATTAAGCATTTTGGAGGGATTTGAGGAAACTATTCGAAAAAAAATAATTGATTTTGATTCTCACATTCAAATTAGCTCTTATCAAACTTTGCTGCCAAATTACAGACGTATCATGCCGAACATTCGTGAGTTATTAAATCCTTTTGTCGAAGATATCAGTCCTTACGCATCAAATCTTGCCATCATCAGCAGTGGATATGTTCAAGAAGGTGTCAACATCAAAGGAATCTTACCTGAAAATAGAAGCTTAAAACTTAAAGAAAAAATAATCTTGGGCGAGTATAGTTTTACTTCAGAAAAAAATCCAGCAATAATTATCGGAAAAAAATTAGCTGATAAAATATTTGCAAATATTGGTGATGAAGTTGCTATTTTCGCATTGAATAAAAATCAAATTCCGACCCCGGATAATTTACCCAACATCCAAAAATTTGTTGTAACCGGAATTTTTGAAAGCGGTATGGCAGAGTACGACGATTTAAATGCTTACACAAATATTGAAGCAGCTCAAAGTCTATTTAATTTCGGAGATAATATAACCGGCTATGATATCAAGTTAAATAACATATCTAAGATTGACAGCTTAACCACATTATTATCTAAAGATTTGAGATACCCACACTCAGTAAGGTCAATCTATCAAAAGCATCGAAATATATTTACTTGGATTGAATTGCAGAAAAAACCAATTCCGATTGTGTTAGGTCTGATTATTATAGTTGCTGTTTTCAACATAATTGGAAGTTTGCTGATGATAGTGCTTGAAAAGACTAATGCAATTGGAATATTAAAATCTTTAGGTGCAATGAATAGACATATTTCCAGAATATTTGTGTATCAAGGAATCTTCCTGGCAATGATAGGAATAATTTTGGGAAACATATTAGCATATTCACTCATGAGTTTGCAGTTGAGGTACAATATTATTTCTTTGCCCTCATCCGTATATTTCACTTCAACTGTTCCAATAATTTTAACATCAAAAATATTCATTGGTGTTTCACTCATCACTTTGATTCTTTGCTTAACTGCTTCCTTTATACCGAGCTACATTGCATCGAGAGTAAAACCATTAAGCTCTTTGAGGTTTAGCTGATGGGTTTTGAATCCTTCATTTCCAAAAGATATTTAGTATCAAAGCATAAAGTGAATTTCATTACTATCATTTCCTTAATTTCAATAGTAGGAATTACAATTGGAGTCGCCGCTTTAATTGTTGTTCTCTCAGTTTTTAATGGATTTGGCAGCTTAGTAACTTCTTTTCTCATTAGCTTTGATCCGCACATCAGAATAACCTCGACGACGCCTGCTGAAAGTATCGACATAAATAAAATCAAATACATACTCAGTGGATTTGATAATGTGAAAGGGGTTTCACCATTCGTTTCGGGAAAAGTATTAGCATATTCCGCTGGATTGAATCAAGTTGTTAGCCTGAAGGGCATTGACGGCTTATCAGGAAATAATGTCTATGATATTAAACCTAACATTATTTTAGGTGATTATTCTTTTTCGGATGAAGAAGGCACATCGAAAGTTATAATGGGATTAAGATTGGCAGATAAGCTACAAACAATTATTGGTGACACTATAACACTGATCTCTCCTTCCAATATTGAAAAGGCAATTACCCACTATTCTCTCCCATCAATGCAAAAATTTATTGTTGCAGGAATTTATAGTTCAAATAATAATGAGTATGATGGGCAGTTTATTTTTTGTTCTCTCGAAGCATCACAAAAATTATTCAATTATAAAAATCGAATTCAAGGTATTGATGTTAGATTAAGTTCGTTGAATTCTTCATTCGATATTCAGGAAAAACTTAAAGCTAAGCTGAACGGAAAAAATTATGCGGTGAATACCTGGTATGATTTTCATAAAGAATTATATACCGTAATGCAGATTGAAAGATGGACTGCGTACCTAATTCTATCCTTAATTGTTGCAGTAGCTTGTTTTAATATTCTAGGATCCTTGTCAATGTCAGTAATTGAAAAAAAACGGGATGTTGGTATTTTAAGAGCAATGGGAATTACTGAGAAATCTATACTAAAAATTTTTATGTATGAAGGACTGCTTATCGGAATTGTAGGAACATTACTCGGATCAATTATCGGATATTTAGTTTGTTTCCTTCAGCTTCAGTACAAGATCTATCCGCTCGATCCAATGCAGTATAAAATTGATGCTCTGCCTATAGAAATTCGAATTACGGATTTCTTTTTTATTGCTGGGGTGGCAATGCTGTTATCTTTCTTGGCTTCATTATATCCAGCACAAAGAGCAGCAAAAGTTAATATTCTTGATGCCATCAAATGGGAATAATAATTAAACAAATTTTATTAATTCTGTAATGCAAGTAAAATAATGTCGAATGTTATACTGAAAATAGAAAATCTCGTTAAGACTTTTGAAAACTCAAAAGAAATTAAGCTGAAAATTTTGAAATCTATTTCTCTTGAAATCGTAGAAGGTAAAATAACACTGATTGTTGGTGCATCCGGTGCTGGTAAAAGCACTTTATTGCACCTCCTTGGAGGATTAGATAGACCGGATGATGGAAAAATTTATTTTGGTAATGATAATATTTTAACTTTCTCGGAAGATAAGCTGGCGAAATTTCGAAATAAGAATATTGGTTTTGTTTTTCAGTTTCATCACTTATTACCTGAATTTACCGCGGCGGAAAACGTAGCAATTCCACAAATGATTTTTGGTAAATCACTGGATGAAGCTTTGGATAAAGCAAATGAACTTTTGAGTGAAGTTGGATTGATAGAACGAAAAGATCATAAACCTGCAGAACTTTCCGGCGGGGAGCAGCAGCGGGTTGCTGTAGCTCGAGCACTGGCAAATGATCCGTCAATTATCTTAGCAGATGAACCAACTGGGAATTTGGATTCTGCAAATAGTCAGATTATCTCCGATTTAATAGTTCATCTAAACTCCAAATACAAAAAAACCTTTGTGGTTGTAACTCATAATAAAGATATGCTGGGGATTGCTAACCAGATATGTGAAATGAAAGATGGTAAAATATTTAGTAAGTATAGCTTGTAATTCATTGTAAAATAATAGACTATCAGAATTACTTATCTTTTTTTCAAATACTCAAATAACAATCTTACACCGTAACCAGTCATATATTTTTTAGAGTAATTATTATAGCTATTTGCCATTGCAGGTCCAGCAATATCTAAGTGCACCCACGCATTTTTTTTATCAACAAAGTTCTCCAAAAATTTTGCAGCAGTTATTGCTCCACCCCATCTTCCGCCGACATTTTTAACATCTGCAACATCACTTTTATTTAAGGTATGATATTCATCCCACATTGGTAATGCCCAAACTCTTTCGTGAGTCTGCAGACCTATCTGAAATAAATCTTTCGATAATTCTTCATTCTTAGAAAATAATCCAGCAACAAACTCGCCGAGAGCTACAACACAAGCACCGGTCAAGGTTGCAAGATCAATAATTACATCAGGATTTAGTTTGCTCGCATAATTTAACGCATCAGCAAGAATCATTCTTCCTTCCGCATCTGTGTTATCAACCTCTATGGATTTTCCTGAAGAAGTTACTACGATATCACCTGGCCTCATTGATGTTCCGGATAACATGTTTTCGGCTGCGGGGATAATTCCAGTAATATTGACAGGAAGTTCTGATTTAATTGCTGCTAAGATCGTTCCGGCAACAACTGCTGCCCCAGACATGTCTGCTTTCATTTCCCACATATCGTTGTATGGCTTTATAGAAATGCCTCCAGAATCAAAAGTTACTCCTTTCCCAACAAGTGCAATGGTTTTATGTGTTCTCCGCTTTTTTAATTTTGAATATTTACTTGCTCCATTATACTCAATCACAATAAATCGAGGTAGATTACTGCTTCCCATTCCAACAGCTAATAATCCCCCCATCTTTCGTTTTCGAATTTCTTTCTCATCGAAAGTTTTAACTTTTGCGCCTGCTTTAGTCAATAAAGTTTTTATTCTTTTGCTTAATTCATCGGGAGTTAAAATACCTCCGGGTTCATTTTGTAAATCCTTGGTGAATTGAACTCCTGCCATTACGTTTTGAGCTGAAACAATAGCATTCGTCAACTTTTTTTCATTCTCGGAATAAAATGTGACTTCAAGAGACTTCAATTTCTTTTTATCAGATTTATAGTTGATGAAATCATAATTACCTAAGAATAATCCTTCAGCAAAAGTTTGATAATAATATTCCTCATCATCAAAATATTTTTTTAAATGAACATGATTTGGAATGAAAATATGGAGAGATTTAACTTCTTCTTTTCCAAGTGATAGTAGAAATCCGGCAAGGTGATTTCTGAAAAAATCATTTGTAAACTTTTCATCTAATTTAACTTTTACAAGAAGAATATCATCCGGTTTACCGTTTGCTCTCGATACTCTGATCTCTGTTGATTCGCTGGAAAGAAAATTTTTCCTTTGAAGATCGGATAATTTTGTTTTAGAAACTCGCTCAAAATTTTTTACACTTTCTTTTAATTTTTTCTCATCAATAAAATACCTAACACTAACTGATAAATTTTTATAGGATATTTTCTTGCCGCCGCTTTTTAAGGATAACTTAAACATTTTATTTCCTGTAAGTTTCTAAATATTCTTCTGCTTTTTTTAATATGATGGGAATCTTATTAACCATATTCTCTTTTAAAAATCTTGCACCTGCGGCATTTAAGTGCCCTCCGCCATTGAATTCACCGGCTAATTTGTTCATTGGTATATTCCCTTTTGAACGAAAGCTCGCTTTAAATCCTTCCTTCAATTCAATAAAGAGCAAACCAATCTTAACATTCTGGACTGCAAGAGAATAATTAACAAAATTATCTGTATCTGATTCTAATCCGTTGCATTTACGAAAATCATTCTGAGATAAAATCATGTATCCGATTTCATTTTTATCCCCAAATAATTTAAGTGATTCGAGAGCTGTTCCAAGCAATTTTAACTTGCTCAAATAACTTTGATCATACACTTTGTCGTACACTTCTCCGGGAATTACCCCTAACTCAAGAAGTTCTGCAGCAATTCTATGAAGCTCTGGTGTAGTCCTTTCAAATCTGAATGAACCTGTATCCGTCATTATCGCTGTATAAATTGGAAAAGCCAAATCATAATCAAGTTCGATTATTCTTGTCTTTTTAATAAAATCATAAATAATATGACCGGTTGCGCTGTAGTTTGTATCCATAAACTGATGATCGACAAAATCTTCTTTATCAAGATGATGATCAATACAAATCTTTAACTTTTTTGAATTGCGAAAATCTTCACTCATTCGAACCATCCTATCTGCACGGTTAAAATCTAAGGCAGCTAAAACATCAACCTCATCAAGCAACTTTGAATGAATATTTTTATCGAACTTTTTGATTACATCATCTTTATCTAAAAATTTCAAATTATATGGCGTTTCACTATGATTGATTATGTGAGCTTGTTTGCCAAGCTTTTTTAGGATTAGATAAAAAGCAATTTCAGAACCGATTGCATCTGCATCCGGGTTTACATGAGTCGTGATAAGAAATTTATCATGCTCTGTTAATATTAATTCTAATTTTTTAAAATCGATCATAATAAAATATTTAAAATAAAAAGGCGAAGAGAAAATCTTCGCCATAAATTAAGAATTTATAAAATCAAACTGATCATTACTTATTAATTTACTTCCCAAGTATTTGCAGTGAACATCAATTTTTCATAAGTGCCTTCACCCTTCTGAGATTTTTGCTGTTCAATCTGATGAACATAATCTTCATCGTAAGTCGGCTTATTAAATTGACGAAATACTCCGATCGGTGTTGGGTATCCTGGAAGATCTGTAAACCTTGCCAATAAAAATACACGCGTCGGATTATCATCAAATTCATCGTGTGTCCAGCAATCGTTGATAGAATGCTTACCATCATTCAAATTAATAATTATAGGATTCAACCCATCAAGCATAATTCCTTTATCCTTGTTGGCTCCAAATACAAGCGGTTTACCATGTTCAAGGAGAATAACATTTTCGGGTTTAGTTTCTTTCTCAGTTAACAGTGAATATGCTCCGTCATTAAATATTGGACAGTTTTGATAAACTTCAATGAAGGCAGCTCCCTTATGCTTTGATGCTCGCGTGATCATCTCCTGTAAATGTTTTGGATCTCGATCTAAAGATCGAGCAACAAAAGTAGCACCTGAACCAGTTGCTAACTTAATAGCATTAAAAGGAAAATCGACTGTTCCATAAGGTGATGATTTTGTAATCTTACCTTTTTCAGATGTTGGAGAATACTGACCTTTTGTTAACGCATAAATTCGATTGTTGAACATTAAAATTTTGATGTTCATATTTTTTCTGCACATATGAATAAAGTGATTTCCTCCGATACTTAGCATATCGCCGTCACCGGTAGCAACCCAAACTTGCAATTTGTGATTTGCTAACTTAACACCGGTTGCAATAGCTGCTGCTCGTCCATGAATTCCATGAAAACCATAAGTATTCATGTAATATGGAAAACGGCTCGAACATCCAATACCAGATATCCAAGTTATATTTTCTTTTTTCTCTCCAAATTCCGGAGATGTTCTTTGAACTTGAGCAAGTATTGAATAATCACCGCAGCCAGGACACCACTTTACATCTACATCCGACGCAAAATCTTTTGCAGTATATTTAACATCCTTGACAATTTCGTTCACTTTAGTTTCCATTATGTCCTCCTAAGATTTCAATAATTTTATTCTCAATTTCAGCAACTTTGAATGGCTGTCCTTGAACCTTATTAAACTGAATTACATCACGTAAAAAAGTACTTCGAATTACGTTTGCCATTTGTCCCGTATTTAATTCCGGCAAAAGTATTTTTTTGAAACGATTTAATACATTGTCTAAATTTTTGGGAAACGGGCTTATATAACGGATATGTGCCTGTGAAGCATTGTAACCTTGTGCCTGTATATGTCTGCTGGCTTCTTTAATTGCACCGTAAGTACTTCCCCATCCTAAAACTAAAAGTTCACCTTGCTGATCACCTTCGACAATTAATTCTGGAATATCATTTTTGATATTATCGATCTTCTCTTTTCTTCTGTTTACCATTAACTGGTGATTATCCGGATCATAGCTAATATTTCCATAAATATCTTTCTTTTCCAAACCGCCAATTCTATGTTCTAATCCAGGTGTGCCGGGAATTGCCCATGGACGAGTAAGATTTTCGTCTCTCAAATATGGATGAAATCCTTCTACCTCTTTTCTAAAATGAACAGGAATATCTTTCAGCTCCTCCAGTTTCGGAATTTTAAGTGGTTCGGATCCAAATGCCAAATATCCGTCAGATAATAAAATAACCGGCGTCATATATTTGACTGCAATCCTGGCTGCTTCAATTGCCATAAAGAAACAATCGGCAGGACTTTGAGCACATAAAACTACAAGTGGAGATTCCCCGTGGCGCCCATACAAAGCTTGATTTAAATCGGCTTGTTCGGTTTTTGTCGGAAGTCCTGTACTTGGACCACCTCGCTGAACATCAACTACAACAAGCGGAAGCTCAGTCATTACCGCTAAACCGAGCGCTTCTGTTTTAAGAGATAACCCTGGACCGGATGTAGTTGTGATTGCAAGTGAACCAGCGAATGATGCTCCAATCGCTGATGCAACACCGGAAATTTCATCTTCGGCTTGAAACGTTACGACTCCATAATTTTTGTACTTACTTAGTTCGTGTAAAATTTCTGAAGCCGGAGTAATCGGATATGAACCTAGGAAAAGATTCAATCCACTTTTTAAAGAGGCTGTAATAAATCCAAGTGCAATAGCTTCGTTTCCAGAAACATTTCTATAAATTCCTTTTTCCAGTTTAGCCGGTTTAACATCATAACGTGTAGTGAATATTTCGGTAGTGTCACCATAATTATGACCTGCAATTAATGCACGTTTATTTGCTTCAAGAATATCCGGTTTTTTTCCGAACTTGCCTTCAAGCCAGTGAAGAGAGTGCTCAAGCGGACGATTGTAAATCCAATATAAAAGTCCTAATGCAAAAAAGTTTTTGCACTTTTCTTTTTCCCTTGGTGAAAGACTCATATCCTTTAACGCAGCCATAGTAAGCTGAGTTAAATCTACAGGAACAACATTGTACGCTGCAAGTGATCCATCTTCTAATGGGTTGGTATCGTAGTTTGCTAATTTTAAATTTTTTGCATCGAATGCGCTGCTGTTCGCAATAATAGTTGCATGAGGTTTTAAATCTCTCATGTTCACTTTTAGCGCAGCAGGATTCATCACTACCAAAACATCTGGCGAATCTCCTGGAGTTTGAATATCGGTGCTGCTGAAATGTAACTGATAACCGCTCACACCTGCAAGCGTACCTGCGGGGGCTCTAATTTCAGCGGGAAAATCCGGCAGCGTACTTAAGTCATTTCCAACTGCAGCAGTAGTTTCCATAAATTGTGATCCGGTTAATTGCATACCGTCACCGGAATCTCCGGCGAATCGAACTGTAACTTCTGAAAGGGGCTGTACTTCTTTTTGTTTATTCATGATTAATCTTGAAATTTATTTTAAATATTTACTACTGTGCTTTCTCATCGACAGTAAGCTTTAATTTTTACTGTTCAAATATAAATAATTGCACACTCAAGAACATTATATAAACCTTTCGCTAAGTAATTTTTAACATTCTCAAATCAAAGTTCCTTGTTCGATATTCATTATTCAAAATTCAGAGAATGAATGACGAAGAATAACTTAATGGCTGCTAAGGTCAGAGTGACTGAATGACTCTCTAGTTCCTACTTTCTCCAGCCCTGAACAATTGGGTAACGTCTTCCGTAGCCAATTGCTTTCGTAGAAACTCTAAGAACGGGCGCTGCTTGTTTGCGTTTGAATTCATTTATATCAACCATTCTCAATACTTTCTTAACGACTTCCTTATTACCAATTACTTCTGAAATTTCTTCATACTCCTTGTTCTGTTCAAGGTACATTTTAAGTATTTGATCAAGCAGCTCGTATGGCGGCAAAGTATCCTGGTCAGTTTGGTTGTGCCTTAACTCAGCAGACGGAGGTTTAGTAATAATTTCATTCGGAATTATTTCTTCTTTCTGATTTATAAATTTTGCTAATCTATAAACTTCAGTTTTGTAGACATCACCAATAACTGCTAAGCCACCGCACATATCACCATACAGAGTACAATATCCGGTAGCTAATTCGGATTTATTGCCAGTATTCAGTAGAAGGTAATTAAACTGATTCGCAAATGCCATTAGATACACCCCGCGCACTCTCGCTTGAATATTTTCTTCTGTTAAATCGATTGGAAAAAATTGAAATGGTTTTTCTAGATCATTCCGAATTGTATCCACGACATTCTGAATCGGAACCTGGTTGTGAGAAATTCCCAAATTTTCTATCAGTTTAACGGAATCTGAAATACTTCCTTCACTAGAATATTTTGAAGGCATAAGCACAACATGAACATTCTCTTTCCCAATTGCTCGGACAGCGATATAAGTTACAAGTGCTGAATCCATTCCCCCGCTCAATCCAATCAGAACTTTTTTAAATCCCAGCTTAATACAGTATTCTTTTAATCCAAATATCAGTGCATTAAGCACTTCGCTCTCAAAACTATTTTCTACACGTGTTAATGCAGAATACTGTTTCTTCGTATCAAATATGATATAATCCTCTTCATAAGATTTTCCAAGGCGAACTAAATTCCCGTTTGAATCAAAACTCATGCTTGCACCGTCAAAGATCAATTCTGTTTGTGCTCCAACACCGCAAACATAAACCAGGGGAACTTTATCATCCTTAGTCAGAACCGAAAGCATCTCGCAGCGGTCTTTCCTTTTTCCATAAGCATAAGGACTGGCTGAAATGTTAATCAGAATTGAGCTTCCTTTGTTTACAAGTTCTTTCACGGGATCTTTTACATAACGTCGCCGATACCAATAATCGGCATCATTCCAGATATCTTCACAAATGGAAATTCCTAACTTTTCACCTTTGAACTCATGAACAAATACTTCCTTTGCGGAATCAAAATATCGCATTTCATCAAACACATCATAGTTTGGTATAAGCGTTTTATGCTGAATAAATTTTATTGATCCGTTATAGCAAAATATTGCGGAGTTGTGAATATCAGTTCCGATCTTATCATCATCTTCTGTAATGGATCCAAAAATTAATCCTACATCATTCGTTATGGAAGAAATTTCTATGGCTGCTTTTACAACTGCTTGACGAAATTCTTTTTTCTCAACCAAATCTAAAGGAGGATAACCAACAAGAGATAACTCGGGAAAGATTACTAGATCAACTTTATCCCTCACTCCCCTTTTGTATCCGTTGATGATTTTTGATTTGTTGAACTCAATATCGCCAACAATTGTATTGATTTGGCAAAGAGCAATTTTCATATAGTTAATTCTTTTTTCAAAAATAGAAAAGTTATGAGGGTTTTACAATTCGTTTAACAAACCCAGTTCCTTTCGAAATAGCAACGTTGAGAGGAATCGGATTTTCATATTCCCAGTAAATTAGATTAGAAAACTCCTTATATTTAGTAACAAAACTAAATTTACTAATGAAAAAAATTCTTATTCCACTCGTTCTACTTTTTGCTTTATCCTACATCCTAATAAAGAATTTCACCACTTCGCATGAGGATTACTCAACTTATTTCAATAATCATCTTGTGTTTGTGCCCGGTGACTATAACCCTGATGAACAATATCCTCTGCTATTTATGCTTCACGGCCACGGTGCTAATTATAAGCAATGGAATGATATAGTTGATCTAAAATATTTTACAAATAAATATAACTTCATTATTGTTTGTCCTGATGGACAATACGATAGCTGGTACGTTGACAGTCCAATAGATTCAAGCGTAAAATTTGAATCTTATTTCTTCAACGATTTAGCTCAAGAAATATTTCAGAAATATAAAATTGACTCGACTAATATTTTTATAACCGGACTGAGCATGGGCGGACATGGCGCTATGAATTTGTTTCTTAAGCACCCGAAATTTTTTATGAGTGCCGGAAGCACAAGCGGAATACTTGATCTTTTCCCCTTTCCAAATAATTGGGGTATTAAAAATATATTAGGTGACCAAGAAAATCATCGTCAGAACTGGATAAAGTATTCTGCAATAAATAATTTGACGTACATTAAAAACTTGGATAAGAAGATTATTGTTGATTGCGGCACTGAAGATTTTGCATTCGATGTGAATAGAAGATTTCGTGACTCATGTGTGACTCACGGAATAAATATTAATTTCATTCAAACTGCCGGAAATCATTCATACGATTATTGGGCAAAATCAATCATTAACCATTTCGAATTTTTTGCTAAAATGGCTAAGGAGAACAAAAAATAATTCTATGTTATATACCCCAAAAGTCTCGCACACATCCCTTCCGTTCCCTTCTCAAGAAGGGAATTTGAACGTCTTAGGTTCTGAATTTCGTAAAAAATTGGAATACTTAGATATGCCAGCCCGCCTTAGGCGGGCTGGCATATCTAAAAAACACCATTCCTCAATTCATTTTACCGATTAACTAAATAAACTTCATACTTAACTTTTTTAAACAGATATTTCGACCGAAAGAATTAATAATAGTAGAGGTATGACAATGAACAAAAAATTAAATCGTTCAGTTAAGGACAAAGTTATCGGCGGTGTTGCCGGAGGACTTGCAGAGTATTTTGAAATCGATCCTGTAATTGTCCGTGTCTTATTCGTTGTGAGTTTGTTTTTCGGAGGCGCCGGATTTATCGCCTACATTATTATGTGGATAATTATTCCTGAAGCTCCTTATGTTTTTGAAGGAGCAGCAAATTTTAATGCGGCAAATTCTTCTGCACCGGCACCAGAAACCAATACTCAAGCTAACGATCCAGCTTCAGCTTATTTTAAAAGCTTGGAAGAAAAAAGATTGAAGAGAAATAGAAATATCGGCATCGTCTTAATGGTGATTGGGTTTATTTTTCTGGCAGATAATTTTATTCCAAAAATTCACTTTGGTGATTTTTGGCCAATTATTCTAATTGCATTTGGAGTTAGTTTGTTATTAAATTCAAAAAAAGTATAATTTTTTAAGGATTCAATCATGAAACCAAAACATGTTTTTTGGGGATTACTTCTCGTAACTCTGGGAACTTTAATTTTAATAAGCAACTTTGCTTTAATTAATTTGGACCTTTCGCATCTATGGAAGCTTTGGCCGCTTGTGTTAATTCTGTGGGGAATCTCTTTCATCGTAAATAAGGATTTTACTAAAACAGTTTTTGCCGGAGTAACGGCAATCATTCTCGCTTTATCAATTTATGGAGCTGGTCAATCTTTGCTAAATATTTGTGATAAGGACATTGATTTTGTTTTTGCTGATGGCGAAAACTATAAATACGCAGACACAACTCGGTATGTCGAATCGTTTGAGAAGAATATCAAAAATGCAGATCTAAAAATTGATGCTGGAGCAGGTTCTTTTAATATTGTTGAACCAACATCGGATTTGATTTCAGTAATAGCACTTGGACTCAAAGATAATTATATCTTCACAAGAAATGATTCCGAAAATGGAACTTCAATTGAAGTGAAGATGAAAAAAACTAAAATAAGACTCCACAAAGGAAGTTTTAAAAATAAAATTGAAATGAGCTTGAATCCTGAGCCAATCTGGAATATGAATTTTGACATCGGAGCTGCCGCAATAGATTTCGATTTAAGCCCTTATAAGATTAGTACAATGAAACTTGATATGGGTGCTGCGTCATTAGAGCTAAAATTAGGCGATAAAATTCCTCAAACTATGTTAGATATTGATGCCGGGGCTTCTTCAATAGAAATATTAGTACCGGACTCTTCCGGATGTGAGATAAAAGCAGACGTGTCTGTATCTTCGAAAGATTTCAGGGGATTCAAAAAGATAAGTTCCGGTTTATACAGAACTGAAAATTTTGAAACGGCAAAGAATAAAATCTATATCCGCTTAGATGCAGGTGTCTCTTCAATTGAAGTGAAAAGATATTCCGGAGAATGGTAATCTTGATAGAACGCTGATCCGTTAACTAACGGATTATAATTATTATGAATTTTTAAGATCATAGTTAATCATAATAAATCATGAAAATCAGCGTTCTATCTTTTCCTCAGTTTTGGTATCCATAAATATTTTTCCATAATCACATTTCCATCCTTATCAAACTCAACACCTTCGGAACGCAGCAATTCTTCCATTAAGAATAAACTTCCAAAATGCAGTTTACCTGTAAGTGCTCCAAATCGATTTACTACTCTATGGCATGGCAAACCCGAATCTTTGGCTCCGTTAAGTGCCCAGCCAACTGTTCTTGCTGATGATTTTATTCCGCAAACTTCAGCTATATGACCGTACGTTGTAACTTTTCCAAAAGGAATTTTTTCTACAATCGCATAGACTCGATCGAAGAAATCCTTCTTCTTTTTTTCGTTCCGCTTTGTTTGAATTTGAGTTCTTCCCCTCCCGCTTGTCTTCTTAACTGATTTTTTCTTTTTCATCAATCTGAAAAATCCATATTTTAGGATTAAACTTAGAGCAAAAATTTCCAAACACAAAAGGCAAGCATCATAAAGCTAATCACATTAATCCTCTCTTGGTTTACAGAAGTATTAAAATTCTGTCCCCGCATCCGAAGAAAAAGATTAGTTGAAAAACCTTTTCTCATCATTGGTCATCGCGGTTCACCAGCTTCTGAAGTTGAAAATACAATTCCTTCCTTCGAAAGAGCACTAAGAGAAAATGCTAACGCTTTGGAAATGGATATTTGTTTAACTAAAGATAATATCCCGGTTATCTACCATGATTGGAATCCCGATTCGATGGTTGCAATCTTAAGAGAAAAAGGATTTGAGCCATACGTGAAATACAAATCTATGCCGCCTTCGGATGGGTTCAGAAAACCAATTAATCAACTCACTTTGCAAGAACTCAGGCAGTATTATCATTTTACTCTTAAGGATGATGGAAACGGAGAAGCCGTTA
>Ga0209322_10000769_pt1 | contig 18749 bp, 16 predicted proteins | sample Rifsed19ft1_FD_184013 | JGI IMG/M metagenome (GOLD analysis project Ga0209322, IMG submission 184013) | Soil microbial communities from Rifle, Colorado, USA - sediment 19ft 1 (version 2) | ecosystem: Environmental > Terrestrial > Deep subsurface > Rock core/Sediment | place: Rifle, Colorado... | reverse complement strand
AAACGGTCGCCTGTGTGGGCGTCGGCGATGGAGCAGGTGTAGGGGTTGTTATATAGACAGGCGCTGATGTGGTGGTAAAACTCCAGCTATAGTTAGAATCTAAGGTTGTGCCGGCATAATTAGCTGCCTGTGCGCCCGTTGTTATTGTTGCCGTATATGTTGTATCGTATGCCAGATTGGCTGAAGGCGTGAATGTTGCTTTATTGCCATTCGTACCTACTGAACCCGCAACATCATTTCCTCCACCGTTTAGTTTGAAGGTGTCGGTAGTTAATGTAGAACCGTTCATGTTGTCACTGAACGCGGCGGTAATGGCGGTGTTTGTGTCCACGCCGGTTGCCCCGCCGGATGGGCTTACAGAAGTCACGGTAAGGGTAACCTTCGGGGGAGGTTCTGCGGCTGGTGGTGGCGACGACGTGGCAAACGACGTCTCGCTTCCGTATGATGTGCCAACGCCGTTCTGCGCGGCGATCCGGTAATAGTATGTTGCTGATGCAGAGAGTCCGCTTATGCCGATGCTTACTGAAGTGTTGCTCGACCCGCTGACGCTTTGTGTCGTTGACGAACCGGTGTAAGACCCGCTCGTAGCGCCGTAGTCGAACCATGCCGTTGTTGATGTGCCATTGGCGTTCACCGTACCATTGAGCGTGGCAGAACTTGTCGTCACGCTCGTTGCTGAACTTGTGGTTACGGTAGGTGCAGAAGACGAAGTGGCATTTGTGGCATACTTGAGGTAGGAGTTAGTATTATCATAATAGCTGATGTATGCCTTGCCTGAAGAGTCCAGGGCTATGGAGGTATACTCACCTACGATTCCTGAGCTGTCTACGGTTGTTGTTACCCACGATCCAGATGCATTGGTGGCGTACTTGAGGTCAGTCCCATCATAATAGCTGATGTATGCCTTGCCTGAAGAGTCCAGGGCTATGGAGGTATACCAGCCTCCTGAGCTGTCCACGGTCGTTGTTACCCACGATCCAGATGCGTTGGTGGCGTACTTGAGGTCACTGTTTCCAACATCACGATAGCTGATGTATGCCTTGCCTGAAGAGTCCAGCGCTATGGAGGTATACTCACCTACGTTACCTGAGCTGTCCACGGTCGTTGTTACCCACGATCCAGATGCATTGGTGGCGTACTTGAGGTCTAAGTTAGTCCCATCATAATAGCTGATGTATGCCTTGTCTGAGGAGTCCAGCGCTATGGAGGTAGAGTAGCCTACGTATCCTGTGTCCACGGTCGTTGTCACCCACGAGCCAGATGCGTTGGTGGCGTACTTGAGGTCGCCGTTTGTATAATCAAAATAGCTGATGTATGCCTTGCCTGAAGAGTCCAGGGCTATGGAGGTATACCCACCTACGCTACCGGAGCTGTCCACGGTCGTTGTTACCCACGATCCAGATGCATTGGTGGCGTACTTGAGGTCGAAGTTAGTAGTCCCATCATAATAGCTGATGTATGCCTTGCCTGAAGAGTCCAGGACTATGGAGGTAAAGTAGCCTACGTTTCCGGAGCTGTCCACGGTCGTTGTTACCCACGATCCCGATGCATTTGTGGCATACTTGAGGTCGGAGTTAGTCCCCTCACGATAGCTGATGTATGCCTTGCCTGAAGAGTCCAGGGCTATAGAGGTATACTCACCTGCGTATCCTGAGCTGTCCACGGTCTCTGTCGTCCATGACTGGGCGCCGGCGTTTCCTACGGCAAGGAGGTTGACGATGATTACAAATATGGCTGATAAAATAATTCTCTTATTCATAGTGTATCCATTCAACGTCTTTAAAATTACCACAAAGGGCACGAAAAAACAACTATCTAATGACCATTAATAACCACATATAACTTTGCGGGTTCACGTTTGCAACTTGAACCCCAGTATTTATATCTTTTGAAATCACATCGTTAGCACACACGTCCGTATTCAATAAACTTGAGGGTTCAGGTTGCAAACCTGAACCCGCCGTGTGGATCAGGTGGGGGTGAAGGGAAAAAAATAGGTCACTCTCCCTTTTAATACAACGATATTGCCCATGAAGGGAGGGATAATTAGCTGCATAAGGCATAATTTCTTCGTGATCTTCATCGTTTGCCCTTTCTAAAATATAGCAAATATTATTTTTCGTGTATGTGACGAGCGTCACATATTGCTAAATAATTTTATAACTATGAAAAGAGACTGTTGGTATATTCCCTCAGCAAGTGTAGGATGGGTCAAGCCTGTCCTGAGCTTGCCGAATGGACGAAGCAGACCTATCAATCCCTTTTCACCGCAAATGCCTGCCCTCATGGAAATGGGGGACGCAAAGATCGCAAAGGATATACATGAAAACCGTCTTCGCTGGTTCAGTCGTCCTCGATTGAACCTAAATATTTCGGTTCAGGCTACAAGCCGTTCGACTGATCTCACGACGAAGCCTGAACCAGCGTAACCTTTTTAGCATCATTCTGGATTCCCGTTAAAGCTTGTCCTCGCATGATATTAGCGGGGAGTATGCGGGAATGACAAAAAAGGCAATGTCGTTTTGTTTTGCCGTGCAAAACAAAACCTAATTAAATGTACAGGAATTTCAATCTTTTGTGATTCCCCTCTAGAAAGAGGGGATAAAGGGGTGTGTAAAACGCCATAACACACCCCCGTCCCCTCTTTTTAGAGGGGAGATTTAAAGTCGCTGCCAAAAGGCAGCCTATTTTATGTTTCGTGATCTTCGTCGTTTGCCCTGTCTAAAATATATCAAATATTTTTTGTCATGTATGTGACGAGCATCACATATTGATAAAAATTTTATAACTATGAAAAGAGCCCGTTGGTATATTCCCTCAGGATAAGTTTTCTGCCCTTATACATGACCAGGGTTTTGTTTTTCTTTAACACGGTGATGATCCTGGTGATGGTCTCCCGCGACGTGCCCACCATGCCGGAAAGTTCCTGATGCGTAGGGGCATGGGAAATTTCAATGCCGTGTTTCGTATTTATCCCCTGTTCGTGCGCCAATTGCTGAAGCGCCATGAGCGTCCTTCCATAAACGTCCAGAAATGCCAGGCTCTCTATTTTCTCGTCGGCGTGCCGTAACCGGGCACAAATTTCTTTGAGCACGTTCCTCAGTATGTGCGGATGTGTTTCAATCAATTGATAAAATTGCGCCCTGGTAATTAAGAACAGGCCGGTATCTTCTACGGCGATTACGTTTGCAGACCTGGGTTCATTGTCCAAAAGGGCTAATTCACCGAAAAAATCCCCTTTCGTTAAGAATGAAAGAACGATTTCTCTGCCGTCTTCATTTAAAAGGGTTACTTTCAACCGGCCGGAAACAACGATGTAGAAGGTATCTCCACTGTCTTTTTGATGCACAATTATTCTGCCCTTTTTAAATGGCGTAATGACGCTTATCCTGGAAAGCACGCTGATTTGTCCGTCGTTCAGGTTGCAGAACAACGGCACACCCTTCAGGTGCATTTTTAATTGCACTTCTTTTGTTCCGTTCATTTAAATCGTAATTTGTAAAATGTAAATCATAAATAAACCATTGTCGGACGCACTTCGTTTTACCCATCCTTTGGCAAAGCTTTTTATCTCACACAGGTACCACCTGCGGTGGTTCGTGTTTCAATATTACCTTTGCAAGCCTGTCTCTGTGGCCTTCTTCTATCCTGCCAACGCTGCCTGCGTCGGTCAATTTTACCCGTTCAACCATGCCGTCTGTTCGTTCATGGTGCACGTTATTATCATCCTCCAGTTTCGGGAAATATTTACCGGCAATATCCTCATACAGATCCACGGTATAAAGAGGAGTACCGAGTTCCGGCCTCTTTTCTCCCGAAATGTTCAGAAGCCCGTCTTTTTCGTATACCGTATACGTCCCTTCCGTATTTTTGTAACCAATGTAATATCTGCCGGCTTCTTTATGGTATATATCGGCGTTACACGGGTAGAGTGTGTCTCCGACGACTTCAAAGAATACATTCCCTTTGATTTTAAAGCACTTCTTTGTCTCGCTTAAAACCCAGTGAGAAGTCATCGTGTCGGGGCTGTGGGTGAGGATTGTTTTGTCTTTTTGCAGGGTGGTGTTTTTGAGTTTCCTGTAGTCGGTATGCACTGCGGAATTTCTCACCGCAATATCGTGTATAACGACAGCATCTTTAAAGGCGTTGACTGCATCCTGAAACCTTTCCTTGCTCCATGTACGCTCGATATAGTCGTTGATGTCGCCGCAGATGACCGAAGCGGCATCAAATTCCTTTTTAGTCAGAGAAGACCGCTGTGGTCTTTTCTCTGAATAGAGTTGTTTCCAGAGTTCGACGTCGTGCACGGTGTCCGAGCTGAATATCAACGACTCAGTGTCTGTTTGGAACTTCAATCCTATAGCGGGGATTCCATGCCATACAGGGGCATTGATCGCCTCGATGGTGAAGCCTTCGGGGTCTCTGAAGATATTCTTATCCCGTTCGTAAAACACCTCTGATGAAAACGGGTAAAAACTCTCTGGCTCTACCCACTCGTTATAATGAGGGTCTTTGAAGAGTAATCTCGGCCTGCCGGTTTTGCTGCTTATGATGATTTTTGCCCTGTCAGGCGGCACGGGATTGCCAGAGTTGTCTGATACGGAGAGACACGATCTCCCATTTCCCTCATTCCGTGTGATGATTTTGTATTTCGCCCCCGGACCTATTAACTGATGGTTAATATAATCCTCATAAGCGATATCAACGATGCTCTTCGAATCATGAGAGAGACTCCTGTCGATGGCGGGACCTGACCCCTTGACAAGTTCTTCGTTAATTACTTCTGACGTGAGGAAGAGGATTTTTCGGGAGACATCAGGTGCGTATTTATAAAAGAGGGCGATATCGGTGAACCACCTCTTATGGTCATCATGACAGTGAGTAACTATCAGACCTTTGATGGTTTTGATTTTATGTCCGCCCATTTGCTGGAAGAGCGGTGAACCGCAATCTACAAGATAGATCGAGTGACCTATTGATACCAGATATCCGATACTCTTTCCCATCCTCGAAAACGGGCCGTAGTCGCCCAGGATTCTTACGGTAATGCCATCAATCATTTGCGCTCCTAATCAGAATGAGTTGAAAAAATACAGGTAAAAGATATTTCAATAAAAAAAGCCTTACTACAGAAAGTGTTAAGATTTTCGGTAGTAAGGCTGTCTTTGTATTTCCCTGCCTTTGCAGGAAAATATTATGAAGACCCTTTCCTTTGCGTCCCCTGATCACTCAGGGTTTGCCTTTTTCGAAATATTTTTGCCGTCGTAAAAGTTTAAAGTTATCAGAATGTGCAAAAATGTTACCAAATGGAATTAATGAAACAATTTGTTGGTAATCGCGATGTAACTACAATAAAGACCGATATTTCCACATAGAAAAAAATGGGATAGATTTTTCAGATGAAAAAATAAAGTGTGTCATGGCACACAAGTGTGCCTGCACATAAATGTTACATGGCACATTACATTGATTTATCAAGGATATTTCTGCAAAAACCGGATATTTGTCTTGACAAATTAACGTTCATTATGCTAACGTCCTGACAGTTTTGTCCAATGAGTTAGTTGCCAATTTACACTTTTGTAAAGGTGGGTGTTATGGTTGACGGCTTTTGGGGAAATATTTTCAGAGGCGGTGGGAAGAAGGAAAGTAACGACCTTTCAATGCTTAAGGTCGTGCCAATTCTGGACGGCCTTTCCAGAGACGAACTAAAAGAGTTCGAACGCATCGTTCATCACAGGCATTATAAGGCCGATGAGAACATTTTTTGGGAAGGCGAACCCGGCGTAGGGATATACATTATTCAGGAGGGCGCGGTGAGGATTTATAAAACGTTGCCCGATGGAAGCGATAAAGAGTTGGCCATACTAAAAAACGGCGATTTTTTTGGCGAAATGGCATTGCTCGACGAGTCGCCGCGCAGCGCTTCAGCGGTTGCCCTGGAAACAAGCCACATCCTGGGGTTATTCCGACCGGAATTTTTTGACATTCTGGAGAGGAAACCCAAGCTCGGCCTTGAGGTGACTACGAAACTCGCCCAAATGATCGGTAATCGGTTGCGTATCACCAACACCGAACTGCAATCTCTCTGCGCAAAGTTCCACAAACCTGAAAAATTGTCTCAAATACCCCCCAGGGATATGCTTCTGTCAGATCAAGACAAGAATGGTATTGAAGCAACAACTACCCTTTTAGAGAAGATGTAGCGGGAATTCATGGACTCTTCAAAGCATACAGTTATCATCCACGTCAATCGATATTTTTTCTCGCGTTTACTCAAGTGGTTTTTCGTTTGTCTGGCGCTCGGATTAGTCATCACGCCCTTTGTCGTCATGAAGCCTTTATTGTTTACCTGTATAGTTTCCCTTCTGCTGGCGTTTCTTCTTGAGCCGGCCGTGCGGTTTGTTGAAAACTACCGTATCAAACGCACGTGGGCCATTGGCATTGTCTTCGCCTCTATTGCGATTATTATCGCATTTGGCGTCGCCCTCTTTTTACCGGCAATTACGACTGAAATTCAGTCCGTATCTGCAAACCTTCAATTAAAGCACCCCTCAGTTCTCACTGAAGAACTCAAAATGACGATTGAAGAGAAATTCCCCCTCATGAAGCAGCGCGGTTTGTCCGAAGAACTGGCTTCATATCTTCGCAGCACCCTCGATAATTTAATAGAGAAAAGCTTTGAGATTCTTTTCGAGTTTGTCCACATTGTTTCTATGATATTTACCGTGCCTGTGTTTACTTTTTTTCTTCTGAAAGATGGGCAGAGAATAAAGAAGTCCTTGATACAGTTAGTGCCGAACCGTTATTTTGAGATGACATTGAGCCTGGTGCATAAGATTAGCCGTCAGATGGGATCGTATATCCGTGGACGGTTTCTTGACGCCTTTATTGTTGGTGTTCTTTCCAGTATCACCCTTTACCTGCTGGATATTCGCTATGCTTTTCTCATTGGGGCTCTTGCTGGCTGCGCCAATATCATTCCACACTTCGGGCCGGTTGTTGGCGCAATTCCCGCCATTGTTATGGCGCTTATGGCAACAGGTTCCTTTACCTCAGTGTTAGTTATCACAATCTGCTTTGTTGCAATCCAGCTCTTTGACCATTTGTTTATTTCGCATATGATAGAATTAAAGAATATCCATATACATCCTGTCATTGTGTTTCTGGTTATTTTTATCGGAGGCTATTTAATGGGGGCAATAGGGATGTTTATCGCCGTATTATTTACGGGTATTTTAAAGGTGACCATTATTGAGTTGATCTGGAGCTTTAAGCATTACCGCATCTTCAACTCAAAACAGAAGTGATTGTGTTTCTCCGGTTTCATTGCTTAAACACGATCTCGATTCCCGAACCATGGGTAAGGGATCGTTCGGGTATACCTGTCTTTTGGTTAAAGCTCTCCAATGTCCTCATTCCATAGTTCCGGGTTCTTCCGGATGAATTCTTTCATGAGTTGCTTGCATTCGTCAAGATTCAAATTAATAACCTCAACCCCATGTGATGCCATGAATTCCTCCGCGCCAGAGAAAGTCTCGCTTTCTCCAACAAAGACTCTCTTGATCCCGAACTGGACAATTGCGCCTGCACACAGATAACAGGGCATCAGGGTAGAGTAAAGGACGGTATCACGGTATCTGCCTATTCTGCCGGCATTACGCAGGCAATTAATTTCCGCATGCATGATGGGGTCGTTTTCCTGAACGCGCCTGTTATGCCCCCGTCCAATAATCTTTCCGTCTTTTATGATAACCGAACCGATGGGAATTCCTCCCTCGCACAACCCCTGTCTTGCCTCGTCAATAGCCGCCTTCATAAAGACGTCCATTAAAAGTTCCTCCTCATAATTAAATCTGGAACTCATAAACTCACGCATGATAACAAAAGCATCATATGTGCAGTATGGCAGAGTCGGCTGTAAACCGATTCTTAAATTGTTCCTCATAGAGCCGCCGGTACAGCCCATACGGTTTTTGCAGTAGTTCCTGATGGTTGCCGGTCTCCGCAATCTCTCCATCGTCAATGACAACAATTTTATCTGCCGATTGAATTGTGGAGAGCCTGTGTGCAATGATTATGGTCGTCCGGCCTTGCATCAATCTTTTTAATGCCTGCTGGATCAGGTTTTCGGCTTTAGAATCCAGAGAAGAAGTCGCTTCATCCAGGATGAGGATAGGCGCATTTTTCAAAAAGGCCCGCGCCAGCGCAATGCGCTGCCGCTGCCCACCTGAAAGTTTCATGCCGCCCTCCCCGATTTCCGTCTGGTATCCGTTTGGCAGTTTGCAGATAAAGTCATGGGCATTGGCAGAAATAGCCGCTGCCTGGACGTCTTTTTCAGTAGCTGCAGAATTACCGAACACGATGTTCTCATAAATCGTTCCTGAAAAGAGGATGGGTTCCTGCGGCACCGTAGCAATGTGTCGCCTCAGACAACGGAGCTTAAAATCCCGAATATCCAGGCCGTCTATGGTGATGCTTCCTGCTGAGACGTCATAAAATCTTGGGATAAGTTTTACAAATGTGGATTTTCCTGCGCCGCTTGGTCCAACCAGCGCCACCGTGCAGCCTGCTGGTATTGATAAATCGATGCCTTTCAGGACAGTCTTTGAAGGTTCGTAAGCGAAATGGGCATTCTGGAATTTGATTTCGCCCTTGATTGTGTCGAATTCCTTTGAGTCTGGACGATCCATAATATCGGGCGATGTGTTGAATACCTCGAAAATCCTCTCTATCGCAGATTGGGAATTGGCTAAAAGGATATTGAGTTCGGTGAGCCTGTTGAGCGGGGTATAAAACATGCCCAGATAGGCATAAAATGCCGTTAATTCTCCAACCGTGAGGTGGCCATGAATGACCTGCATAGCGCCGTACCATACCACGAGGACAGGGGCGATAGAGGTTAGAAATCCGACCATAGATTGGGCATAAGCATTATGCTTTACGTTTTTCAGTTGATAGGATAAGTATTCACGGTTGTCCTGGAAAAAAACTTTCTCTTCCGCCTTCTCCCGTGTGTATGATTGTATTGTGGAAATCCCCCCAAGCTTTTCGTGAACGTTTCCAGAAATCTCTTCCATCTTACGCTGGGCTAGCTGGCTGGTTTTCTTGATTCGGGATTTGAAATACTTGTTCAGAACGACATAGAAAGGAAGGATCGAGATGGAAACCAGCGCCAGTCGCCAGTTCATGCTGAAAAGGAAAAAGGCGATTAAAAAGAGAGAACTTGCGTCCATGATGGTATTGGTAAAGGCGGCGCCCACAAAATTCTGGGCAGATGCAATATCTCCCAGCAGCCGTGATGCAACTGAGCCGACCTGTCGTTTTGCGTAGAAACTCAGCGACATCCGCTGTAGATGGACGTATAATTCATGCCGCAGGTCGAAAATGATTCTTTGGCCAGTCCGGTCGGCAAAATAGGCTCTCAGATAGGTAACCACCGCCCAGAACACATAGAGCGCAACCAGTGACATCATGGTGTAGTTGAATTTCGTGATGTCATAGGAAGATGGCGACAGCAGATGATCAATCACGTTTTTCAGGACTAGCGGGAAGATCAATGGGATGTTGTATTTCAACAACCCGCAAATGGTAGCCACGACGATCAGCCAACGATAAGGCTTAACGTGGGACAGAAATTTTTTCAACGCCGGGTTTATAAAAAAGTTCGGCATGGTTTCAGTCGTTGCCTGTAAAAACTCTTTGATAAATTTTATAGAAACATTATAGTATAAACCTTTATTAAGCGGCAACGAATAAAACGAGAAATTGAATGTTCTGAAATTTCAAGTTCCAACCTCCCCCTATCCCCCTCCAGAGGGGGACACGGGGGGAGGATACACTAAGTTTTTCTTTGAGACTCGGTGTAGAGAATTTTAATTTTTTTATTAAGCAATGAATAAACACACCCCTACCTCTCTCAAGAGGGGAATTTGAGAAGTCCCCTCTTGGGAGGGGACTTCGTCGTGAGCTCAGTCGAACGATTGATGGGTGGGTAAAAAATAAAATTTGTTCTCGTGTAAACGGGGAGTTGCTGGGTTTTTGTCTTTTAAAGCCAAACTAATTTATTGGCTTCTCATACATACAAATGGAGGGTTTTCCGGATGAAATATCAGGTCGGCAAAGTAGGAAGGGTGGTTGTAGCAAAATTTGAGGACAAAGAGGATGTCCTCGGGAATTTGAGCAGCATAGTAAAAAAAGAGGGTATAAGCGCTGCGGCGTTTTATCTTGTTGGCGGTATGCGTGAAGGGAAAATAGTCGTAGGGCCTGAAAGGGATGAAATACCGCCTACCCCGGTATGGAAAAATTTGGGAGAGAGCCATGAGGTGGTGGGTTTCGGGACTATATTTTACCAGGGCAATGAGCCGAAGGCGCATTTCCATGGGGCATTTGGTAAAAAGGATATGGTAAAGGTCGGATGTCTTCGGGAAAATTCATCGACGTTTCTCGTCCTCGAGGCGGTAATTATCGAACTTTCTGGGATCAATGCGGTGAGGGAGTTTGATCCTGCAACAGGATTGACCTTACTTAAGCTTTAATAGATTAATCACAGAGGCCGCAGAGAAAATCTAAGAAAGCATTGGGAACCACAGATTGCTCAGATTGCACAGATTAAAAAAACAAATAATCAGTGGTTGTAAAGAGAAGGAGGTGACGTGTGGAAATTCTAGAGGCGATCAGAGAAAGAAGGAGCATCAGAAATTTTCAGAAAAAGGACATTCCACAAAAAATCGTTGATAAACTCATCGACGCCCTGATTTGGGCGCCCAGCGCCGGAAATCTTCAAGCAAGAAAATTCTTTTTTGTTAAAGATGCAAAACTCAAGGAGGACATTGCCGCTGCCGCACTCAATCAGGATTTTATTGCCGAAGCGCCTCTTGTGATCGTTGGCTGTACGGATAGCAGGATCTCAAACAAATACGGCGAAAGGGGAGAATATCTCTACTCGATTCAGGACGTAGCGGCCGGTATTATGGGTATGATGCTGGTGGCGCATGAAAACGGACTCGGTACGGTATGGGTTGGCGCATTCAGGGAAGAGGAGGTATTTGATCTCCTGAATCTGCCCCAAAACCTTCGTCCCGTAGCAATTGTACCGGTAGGGTATCCCGTAAAAATTCCATCGCCCCCTCCGCGGGTATCAAGACAAGAGGCTGTGGAATTTAGATGAAGAAAAACGTATTGTATTTGACAGAGATAGACAGGATGAACAGGATATTTTAACGGTAAGGAATTTCATTTGCCCACGAAAGACACGAAAATAGCTAAATTCCATTCGTTTCTGTTCGCGTGTTTTATGGGTAATATAATGCGGCTGCATTTTATGTTGGTTGGGCGAAGCCTGTCTGCGTGCGGACACGCACAGGCAGGCGGAGCGCACCCAACAATCATGGCTCCTTTGCTGGTTCAATCGTCCTCGATTGAACCGAAATGTTTCGGTTCAGGCTGCAAGCCATGAACCAGCCAATGGGGTGTGTTAGGGCGTATCCAACGGGTCTTCCTTACAATGTACGTTTTACCAATTACGATGTAAATCCCAAATCGTAAATCTCAGATTTGTTGGATGATGGGTTCGCACCCATCCTTCAAGGCTGGTTCAATCTTGTAGGCTTCGTCGTGAGCGCTCAGTCGAACGATTGAACCACATATTTTGTAAGTACCCGAGGTTTTAAACCTGTTCTATGAAACGGAATCATACCAAATGTCTTGGTTCAATCGAGGACGATTGAACCGGCGAAGAAATACAACCCCCTGAATCCCCCTTTATTAAGGGGGACTGCGTAGACCTAACTAGGCTCTGAGCAAAAAGGCGTGGGCGCACAGGCCAGCGCCAAAGGCTACCATGACACACCAATCACCAGGCACAATACCGTTATCTAAAATTTTTTTGAGCACGAAGAATGCGGTTGGTGAAGACATATTGCCGTACTCCGCCAAAACATCGCGGGTTGCCTGCAATTGTGCCTTAGAAAGCCCTAATTCACCCCTGACTGCGTTTATTACCTTTTCACCCCCTGGATGAAATGCCCAGTGTTTGATGTCCTCGACCTTTAGTCCTCTTGGGTTTAAAAGGTCCATCACCACCCTTGCGACTGTTTTACCTGCAATTTCCGGCAAGGAGACGGAAAGCTGGTTGTGGAGTTGACCATTCTTGTAAATGTATCGTATGTGATCACGCGACTTCGGGTCGTAGCGGCTGGCTGAGGCGACCAGCGCCAATCCCTCAGGACGATGCCAGAGTACCGCGGCTGCCGCACCATCTCCAAAGAGTGCATTCGAGATAATTAAGCTCATGTCGTCCGCCATCTGAAACGTGGCGCTGCAAATCTCTACCGAAACACTAACTACCACGCCATCGTCTGCTCCATGTAACATATCCTTACATATCTGTAGGTTTGGAACTGCCCCGCCGCAACCGCTGCCGACAAGGTCATGGGCGCGTATCCGATCAGAAAATCCCAGTTTTTCTATGAGATAAGTTGATATGCCGGGACAAATATATCCCGTGCAGGTATTGACCACCAATCCGGATACATCATCAACAGTCAATCCAACCTGATTGAGTGCCTTAATAATTGCCTGAGACGAAAGGTCAACCGTCCACTGTGTGAAGCGGGCAATGCGGCTGTCCGGATGTTCATTGACAAGGCATTCGAGATTGTCGACAGCGAGATGACGGTGTTGTACACTCGGATGGGTAAATATTTTGTGCATGATTGCCAGGCTTTTCTGGCTCAGTTTATCCGAATGGTGTTTGACGAGAAATGCCTCAGCCTGTGTCTGATTTATGGCATAAGGCGGTGTAACAGTCGCTATTGACGCTATGTAGACTTTTTCATTCATGGCGTTTCATGGAGAAATCTTTTATTATTCGTTATTAAAGTCTTGTAGGGGCAGGTTTGAAACCTGCCCCTACTGATATGCGTTTTATACATCCTTTGCTGGTTCAATCGTCCTCGCCCCCGACAGCAGCAATCGGGGGGTTTCGGTTCAGGCTGCAAGCCCTGAACCAGCACAGAGGTCATGCTTCGTTAGGTTTTTCTTTGTGTCTTTGTGTCTTGGTGGTATGTACTATACTCATACATCCATTCCCAAAATCCTCAATCCGCGCCGGATGAAGCGCGTATGCCTCCAGAGAGGTGACTTAACGCCTAATCTATATCCGAAACGATTCATTGCAGGCAGAAACGACAGACCAATAGTATTTGAGTTGATATAGTTCATGTGTGTAGCCATAGTTTGGCGCATTGTTTCTGTTAACCAGTTCAGATCGAGGGCAGGAGAGACGTAAAATAGCGGTTCTAGCATTTCACTGGGAGGAGATGACAAAACACCTTCTTCTCGTGCCCTGTGTTCAAGTTCAGTTCCTGGATATATGCGTATTCCGATATTGAAAAATGCCACGTCTTTCGGAGGTATGCATTGTTCTGCAAAGCATAATGTTTCCCGGACAGTGGCCTCCGTCTCGCCTGGGCCTCCAAGCATAAATATCCAGAGGCAGGGTAAATGATGGTGTTTGATAATCTGTGCAGCATGGTAGACATCTTTTGCAGTAAAACCTTTTTGCAGCCTATCCAGGACAATATCAGATGCGCTTTCGACAGTAATGCCAATACCAACGAAACCAGATCGTTCCATTGCCGTAAGAAGGGTGTCATCTATGAAAAGCGGATTCAACTCCAGACTCTGGAGGCGAGCGCCGGATTGCGATCTGGCAAGACCTTCACACACGGCCAATGCATGATCATACGGAGAATTAAAGACATTGTCAACGAATTCAATGTCGTGTAACCCTGCAGCAGCAAGGTTTTGGATAGCATCAATTACGGCCTCCGGGTCGCGCAATCGATAATCGTGTCCCTCGATTTTCCGGTACGTACAGTAAATACACTTAAAGTGACACCCGAGTTTCGTTTGAATTGGTACGGTAGATAATCTCGAAAGATAAGCATGTACATCAATCCAGCGATGGAAATTGGGGATAAGACAGCCATTCGAAAAACGGTCTACAGAGCCAGTATTTTTGGTAAAGATGTTGTCCTCAAGCCATGCAATACCCGGTAGCCTGCCGGGGATCTCGCCTTGTGAAAGCGCTGATAATAATTTGGGGAAGACAACTTCTCCGTCTCCCAGGACTGCCCAGTCTGCACCTGTGTAGCGAAGCAATTCTTCGGGCATTACAGAGACCGCAGCGCCGCCAAGAACGACGGGCGCAGGTGTCTTGCTGCGAATAGTGTCCATCAGTGGCTTTAAATCCTTGAAAAACGGCACGGGATTTTGCATATCGTTATTATCGATATTTCGGACAGAAAGGCCTATGAAATCCGGATTTGATGTGTTCAGTTCCAACTCCAGGGTATTCAAGGGATTTTGCTCAAACATCAAATCCAATACCCTGACACTATGGCCAGCCCGTTCTGCGGCCTCTGCAACCATGCAAGCGCCAACAGGCATAACAGGTACCGGGCTGCTATAATGATTTGTTGCGACAATAAGGATGTTCACGTTCTATAAATATCGTTGCCGATAGTTTATCTTTGCAGATAGGTCAAGTTTTAATAGTACTTACAGAAACCGCAGATTTCGCAGATTGCACAGATTGTTCGTGTCTTTTATCGGTTGGAATCCGTGGTTCTAAACCCCTTTAAGGCTGGTTCAATCTTGTAGACTTCGTCGTGAGCGCTCAGTCGAACGATTGAACCACATATTTTGAAGGTACTCCAGGTTTTAAACCCATGCTATGAAACGTAATCATATCAAATGTTACGTATTTTGTAGTCTGAGTCCAACCTCTGCGAGGCGGCGCCCCAGGGCACGGCAGATTGCGGCTTCCTGCTGGTCGATTTCCCGCTTGCTGTCGAGTCCAGCGATGTGACCAGGTCCGTATGGGGAACCGCCAGCTTGTGTCGTGAAAAGCTCTTTGACTGAATAAGGCACGCCCACAATGATCATCCCAAGATGCAACAGGGGGGCCATCAGGGTATGGATCGTCGTCTCCTGTCCTCCGTGAAGACTTGCTGTAGAGACGAAGACACCGGCCGGTTTGCCTTCCAATTTTCCTTCAAACCATAGCGAGGTAAGCTGGTCTATCTGGTTTTTTAGTTGTGCAGATACATTTCCAAACCTTGTGGGTGTCCCAAAGGCGATGGCGTCTGCCTCCTTGAAGTCATCCAGCGTAACAAGAGGGACGTCTTTCTGCATCTGCTTTCCAGCCTTCATATCATCGCGCGATTCGATGACAGATTGAGGGATCAGTTCTGGGACTGTGCGGATAACCGGTTCTGCTCCTTTAACCTCCCGGACACCCTCCGCCACGAGTTTTGCCATCTTATAGACGTTGCCATAGGTGCTGTAGTAAACAATCAGTACTTTCATGGGATTTCCTCTCCTTTCTTTGTGAAAGTTCATGTTAAGGAAATTCAAGTTGCAGTTGTAGTGCGAACTTTAGTTCGTATAGGATGTAAGCGAACTGAAGTTCGCGCTACACTGAAGGAATAAAAGAAACAGAGTGAATATTACTGTGATTTTGGGTTGGGGTCAAGAAAAAGTATGTGGTAAAGGTTGAAAGGTAACGGGTAATTTTGTTATTATAATGGAAAAATGGTCTTCAGGAAATGGTGTGGGAAGAGGTTATACTATATATAAATTCCTCCCCCTTGATGGGGGAGGGTAGGGTGGGGGTGTCTCAGAAGTGAAAAAGGAACTGCAGCATATAGCAAAAATTCTCAGAAAGCGACCTACTGATGCAGAAATAATCATGTGGAGACATTTGAGGGGAAAACGATTAGAAGGTTTTAAATTTAGAAGGCAAGAACCAATTGGTAACTATATAGCGGATTTTGTATGTTATGAAAAAAGAATCATCGTGGAAGTTGACGGAAGTCTGCATTGCAGGGAAAAAGATAGTGAGAGGGATACGTGGTTTGAAGGGCGAGGTTTTAAAGTCTTAAGATTCTGGAATAATGAAGTTTTGAAAAATATTCAGGGAGTATGGGAAGTAATAAGAAAACATTGTTTGTCTCACCCTCCCCTAACCCCTCCCATCAAGGGCGGGGAAGGCTAATTGATATACCCACAGAAAAGCCTGAAGAATTTGAAGGAATATCCTGCATATTACATTGGATTTTAGAAAATGGGGTGCGTAACTATGGGTGAATTCAGCGCATTTGGCAAGATTTTAATATTCTTTGGTATTATTATGATTGTCGTGGGCGGGCTATTTTTATTCGGCAGCAAGATTCCTTTTATAGGAAGGCTTCCCGGAGATATCGCCATTCAAAAGAAGAACTTTAGTTTTTACTTTCCCATTACTACCGGCATTATTGTAAGTATCATCCTCTCCTTCCTTATGTGGCTATTCAGCAGACGATAGAACAAATAAGATGTCAGGATTAAACTATTTTTGATTTACGATGTACGAGGTACGATTTGCGATTTTAAATCACAAATCTTAATTTTACCCCACAAAAATATCTATCAAGGTCACACCCATGAGTCCCACACTAATAATCCCGTTCATGGTAAAAAAGGCGGTATTGACCCTGGATAGGTCTTTGGGTTTTACAAGAGAATGTTCATATAGAAGCAATGCGGCAACGATATATACTCCTAGAGAATAAATAATACCAAGACCTGTGTATCGGGGTAGTATCAGGAGTATCCCTACCATGAAAAGGTGTAATATGCCCGAAAGTATTAACGCCCCCTTAATGCCTAATCTCCTGGGTATTGAATGTAATCCTGATTTCACGTCATGCTCTACGTCCTGACATGCGTATATAATATCAAATCCCGCAGTCCATAAGACAACGGAAAATGCCAGCAAGAATGGTGTGACTGCTAATGTGCCCTGTATCCCCACCCATGCGCCAATGGGTGAAAGCGCTAATGCAAGACCGAGGACGAAATGTGATAAATGGGTAAACCGCTTTGTATATGAGTATCCAAAGATGATGAGTATGGCCAGGGGAGACATGGAGAAGGCGAGTCGATTGAGCAGCCACGCACAGAGAATGAAAAATGCGATGCACAGGATGGTAAACATCCACATGTTCGTTCTGCCAATTTTCTTTTGGAGAGTGACACGATAGGTCGTCCTCGGATTATTGACGTCGTAATGAGTATCGACCAGCCTATTAAAAGACATAGCGGCGCTGCGCGCCGTTACCAGCGCTGCAATGATTAACAATAATTGTTTTATGCCAGGCACGCCACCCGCTGCAAGAAATGCGCTCATCACGGCGAAAGGAAATGAAAATATGGTATGCGAGAATTTAATCAGGTTTAATAGAGTAGTAATCTTTTGGAGTACGTGTGAAAAACCCATTTTTACCTTTCTTCAGTTTTACGAGATAAGCACATAGTATGAGTTGCCTTGCACAAATTAACGGAACATCGTGCGTTCCCCTCTATCAAGAGGGGATTAAGGGGTGTGTCGTTTATCATTATAACACACCCCCGGCCCCTCTTGATAGAGGGGAGTATTATGAACCACATTTTTAGACAGCACCGTTATTTGGTTGCGGCATAACCGAGCTATGTTTTATTTACCGTATTGTTAGTACACGACGCAATAAAGCCGCAACCAAACTGAAAGTTGTCAGATAAAAGTTCAGGATTAGGAATTATAGTAACCAATAGTTTATTAATCAAGAACGTAATCGGTAACGTATTAACGGTAAATGCGTCTGCCATTGTGACAGCAATAAACATTCATTGACTTTAAAAGTGTCAAAATGACAACAATAAAAGCTATTGATAAGTCTCGTAACAATTTGTAAAATAACTTTGTGAAAAAATTTAAAATTTAAATTTTCTGTAATAGTAAGTGATTATATTATAAATGAATAGGACTATTTTATATTACCGTAAGTTGTGTGTTGTGGGTTTAATGGCTTAACTCCCTTATTGGGAAAACCTATAATTTTTTGCATGGTATATAATTTGCTAAATTTTATTACATAAATTCTATAAAGTAATTGAGGATTTACATTATGATGGCATTATTAGACCCGCGTGCGGGGCATTATTCACTTCTCATAACAGATGATGATGCGTCATGTCGTGATAGTTTAAGAGACGTATTTGAACTGAAGGGTTATACTACCCACCTTGCCAGTTGTGGTCGCGAGGCTGTAAAGATAGCCAGGAGTGAAGAATTGCATTTGTTGATTTTGGATGCTCACCTTCCTGATTATAGCGGTCTTGAGACGTTTAAGATTATCAGGAATGAAATCAGGGTTGTCATACCCTGTATTTTTATGTCAGGCGACATAACGAGAGAACTGCAGATAGATCTTATCAGTGTAGATGCTTACACGTTGATACCAAAGCCGATTAACGTTAATATCATGCGTGATTCAGTTGAACAAGTCATTGCGAAGTACTATTGGAAATAACGTAATAGTTCACCGCAAAGGCGCAAAGAGCGCAAAGGTATTATTTTGTAGAAAGCTGGAAATTTCTGAAAAACTTTGTGATCTTGTTATAGAAGATAATTCTTCTGTTAAGTTTTTTTCTCTTTTTTAAAGTTTTTCCTTTGCGTACTTTGCGCCTTTGCGGTGGGCTGAACTGTTACAATAAAGTGTTGATACTGGTTTTTAGTGGTGTATAGTTATAGAAAGGAGCGGTTCGAGATATGAATGTAAGGCCATTAGGAGAAAAGGTGTTATTAAAAAGGGTCGAGGCAGAGGGAAAGACAGCGGGTGGTATTGTATTACCCGATACGGCAAAAGAAAAACCAAAAGAAG
>Ga0209322_10000765_pt1 | contig 18791 bp, 13 predicted proteins | sample Rifsed19ft1_FD_184013 | JGI IMG/M metagenome (GOLD analysis project Ga0209322, IMG submission 184013) | Soil microbial communities from Rifle, Colorado, USA - sediment 19ft 1 (version 2) | ecosystem: Environmental > Terrestrial > Deep subsurface > Rock core/Sediment | place: Rifle, Colorado... | reverse complement strand
CGCCGTCAACGGCGTCGGCCGTGGCGCCCGCGGGGCGGCCGGCGTGCTGCGCTACCTGCAGGTCGGCCAGTTTCAGGCCTACGGCGCCCTGGCCTTCAGCGGCGTCGTCTTCACCGCCATCGTCGTTCTGGTCTTGAATCCGCTATGAGCTACAAGCTACAAGCTACGAGCTACAAGAAGATGGGGCGGGGCGGATGCTGACCCTCCTCATCTTCCTGCCCCTGGCCGGTGCGTTTGCCGCCCTGCTCCTGCCGAGCGAGCGGGAGCGAAACGTCCGCGTCCTCGCGGCCGGCGTTGCCCTCGTCAACCTCGTCGCCGCCCTCGTCATGTTTGCCGGCTTCGATCAGGGCGACGATGCCCTGCAGTACGTGGCGCGCGAGAGCTGGATCGACGCCGGCGACGTCGGCTTCGACGTGCGCTACTTTGTCGGCGTCGACGGCCTCAGCGCGACGCTGATGCTCCTGACGGCCTTCCTCTTCGTCGTCGCCGCCCTCGTCTCCTGGAAGATCACGCTGCGCCCGCGCGAGTACTTCGCCTGGCTGCTGGCGCTGGAGACGGCCGTGATGGGCGTCTTCGCCGCGCAGGACCTCATCCTCTTCTTCCTCTTCTGGGAGCTCGAGATCGTGCCCATGTTCTTCCTCATCTCCATCTGGGGCACGGGGCGCAAAGAGTACTCGGCGATGAAGTTCGTCCTCTACACGCTGACGGGCAGCGCCCTCATGCTCGTCGGCTTCCTCGTCCTCGGCTTCGCCGCCAACACCTTCGACATGGAGGAGCTGGCCCACAGCGACCTCTCCGGCGCCGTCATCTCGCTCAACGCCGTCTTCTTCCTCATCCTCGCCGCCTTCGCCGTGAAGCTGCCGGTGATCCCGCTGCATACCTGGCTGCCGGACGCCCACACCGACGCGCCGACCGCGGTCAGCGTTATCCTCGCCGGCATCCTCCTGAAGATGGGCGGCTACGGCCTCATCCGCATCCTCGTCGGCATCCTGCCCGACCAGTTCGACAAGTTTGACGTCTACCTGGCGGTCCTCGCCGCGGCGAGCGTCATCTACGGCGCCATCCTCACCATGCGCCAGAGCGACCTCAAGCGCCTCATCGCCTACTCCAGCGTCAGCCACATGGGCTACGTGTTGCTCGGGGTGGCCGCCCTGGGCGAGGTCGGCCTCACCGGCGCCGCGCTGCAGATGTTCACGCACGGCACGATAACGGCCCTCCTCTTCGTCATGGTGGGGCTGATCTACGACCGCACGCACACGCGCCAGATCGGCGACATGTCCGGCCTGGCGCACATCATGCCCGTCGCCGCCACCGTCTTCGTCATCGCCGGCCTCGCCTCGCTGGGCCTGCCGACGATGTCCGGCTTCGTCGCCGAGTTCCTCGTCTTCGTCGGCTCCGTCGACCGCTTCGAGGCGCCGACGATCTTCGCCGTCGTCGGCATCCTCCTCTCCGCCGGCTACATCCTCTGGACGGTGCAGCGCGTTTTCTTCGGCCCGCGCGACGAGCGCTGGCGCGACCTCGGCGACACGACGGAGTGGTGGGAGCAGGTGAGCATGGCGGCGCTCGTCGCCGTGATCATCGGCGTCGGCGTCGCCCCGGCGACCATCGTCGGCGTCATCGAGAACGGCGTCCGCCGCACGCTGGGGGCCGGCTGATGCGCGTTCGGCAAATGGGCAAACGGGCAAACGAGCAAAGGCGCAAGGCGCTTTCTGCCCTTTGCCTCTTTCTTTGCCCGGACGGCGCGGAGGCCGGCGCGTGCTAGACGACCTCGACCGCATCGGCCCCGTCCTGGCGATGGCCGGCGTCGCCAGCCTCATCCTCGTCTGGGACTTCCTGCCGTCCGGCGGCAGGCTGCCCGCGGCGCGCGGCCGGCCCCTCATGGTCGCCGCGCTTCTCGCGCCGCTGCTCTCCGTCCTCTGGTCCGTCTCCCTGCTCTCCCGCGATGAGGACCTGAGCGCCCTCTCCACCTTCGCCAACTCCGTCGTCATCGACGACTTCGCCCTGTTCTTCTTCCTCCTCTTCGCCGCCATCGCCGCCGCCATCGTCCTCTCGTCGCAGGACTACGCGAAGCGTTTCAGCGGCTACGAGGCCGAGTTCTATGCCCTCGTCCTCTTCGCCTCCAGCGCCATGCTGCTGCTCGCCGCCAGCCGCGACCTCATCCTCATCTTCGTCGCCCTGGAGCTGACGAGCATCTGCCAGTACATCCTCGCCGCCCTGCAGCGCGACGAGCGCTCCACGGAGGCGGCCGTCAAGTACCTCCTCCTCGGCGCCACGGCGTCGGCGGTCATCCTCTACGGCATGGCCTTCCTCTTCGGCCTCACGGGCACGACGCGACTCGTCGCGCCGGCCGGCGAGCCGAGCATCGCCTCCATCATCGCCGAGCGCGGCGGCGAGATGCAGGCCGGGCTCATCCTTGCCTCCGTTTTCCTCATCACCGGCCTCGGCTTCAAGATGGCGGTCGTCCCCTTCCAGATGTGGGTGCCGGACGTCTACGAAGGCGCGCCGACCCCCGTCGCCGCCTTCCTCAGCGTCGCCAGCAAGGGCGCCGCCTTCGCCGTCGTCCTGCGCATCTTCTTCGACGGCCTGCCGGACGAGGTGGCGAGCAGCGACTGGGCCGAGGTCTTCGCCGTCGTCGCCGCCGTGTCGATGTCGCTGGGCAACCTCTTCGCCCTCGTCCAGACGAACATCAAGCGGCTACTCGGCTACAGCTCGATCGCCCAGGCGGGAAACTTCATGGTCGGCCTCGCCGCCGTCTCCGCCGCCGAGGGCGGCCTCAGCCTCGGCGCCTCCGGCGTCATCTTCTTCGTCGCCACCTACGCCCTAACGAACCTCGGCGCCTTCATCGTCGTCATCGCCATCTCCGGCCGCACCGGCTCAGACCAGGTCGCCGACTACGCCGGCCTGGCGCGACGCGCGCCCTGGCTGGCCGGCGCCTTGGCCTTCGGCCTGGTCTCCCTGACCGGCATCCCGCCGACCGCCGGCTTCGTGGCGAAGGTCTACGTCTTCAACGCCGCCATCGAGAGCGACCTCGCCTGGCTGGTCGTCGTCGCCGTCCTCAACAGCGTCCTCTCCGCCTTCTACTACCTGCGCATCGTCCGGCTCATGTTCCTCGCCGAGCCGGTTTCGAGCGAGCGCCTGCCGATCTCGCCGGCCCTCGGCCTCAGCCTCGCAGTCGCCGTCGCCGGCATCGTCTTCGTCGGAATCGTCCCCTCGCCCCTACTCAACGCCGCCAAAGACGCCGCCGCCGTGTTCAGCCAGTAGGCCGTTAGCATGGCGGCAAACGCTGCCGCGCAGCCGGGAAAACGGGGGTACAGGGGGCTCAGGCTGGCGTCGACTCTGACGCTGCAGGCTGCCGCTCCCACTGGTCGTAGCCGTAGACCAGCAGCACGACCACGCCAACGCCGAGCACGACCGCGTAGAGCAGGTTGCGCGCCGTGCCGGCCTGCGAGCTCGTGTCGTAGAGCAGCGTCAGGAACGTCGGCGCAGACGGGTCGCCGAGGCCTTGCAGCAGCGTCAGCACGCCGCCGACCGTGACGCCCAGGAACAGCGTCTGCCAGCGAAGGCTGCCCACCACGCCGGCGACGATCAGCAGCAACGCCAGGCCTACGATGAGCGTCTGTCGCTCCCGCAGGGACTCGGCGATAGGCCCGGGCACTTCCGAAGGGCTCAGGGCCTCGAGACCGCGCGCCGGTGTCAGGAACGCGGCGACCGCCGATACGAACACGGCCAGGCTGACAGCCAGACCCACCTGATAGAACCGGCGTCTCACCTCGCCCGGAGGCCCCAGCCTGTCGGCAAACAGCACGGCGATAACGAGAGCAGCGACGATAAAGCCCATGGTTGCACCTCCTGGCCGGAGGATGAGCCCAACCCGTCGTCTGCGCAAGGCTGCGCCTCTTGCGCCGCGCCACAGCCTTCAGGCCGGGGTCGTGCCCGTTGAAGGCGCGGGATTCATCCCGCTGAGCCCTTTACAATCAACCTATGCCTGCCCGTAGAGTCCCCGTCCGCATCCTCCCCGGCTGCCGTGGGCGCGTGACCGGCGCCGAGCTGCGCCGCGTCGCTCGATACGTTCTCAACGCCGAAGGCGTCGCGCCCGGCGTCGAGGTCGAGGTCGTCCTCGCCGACGCGGCCACGGTGCGCGGCCTCAGCCGGCTCTACGGCGGCCGCGACGAGCCGACCGACGTCCTGTCTTTCGCCTCAGGGGAAGAGGCGCCACGAAAGCCCGCTCGCCCTGAGGCTCTCGAAGAGCCTGCCCTGAGCCTGTCGAAGGGGCGAGGGCCCGTGTTCATCGAACCCCCGGACGCGGCGCCTTCGCTGGGCGAGGTCGTCATCTGCCTGCCCGTGGCGGAAGCGCAAGCGCAGGCGGCCGGACGGCCCGTGGCGGGCGCCGTCGCCCACCTCCTTGTCCACGGCCTCCTCCACCTCCTGGGCTACGACCACGAGGCCTCGGAGACGGACGCCGCGCGCATGCGGGAGCGTGAGGAGGCGCTGCTCTGGGTGCTTGGCTACGAGGGGGCGTACAAGCACGGGCACTAGGTTGAGGCGTCGACTCGGCTGGTGCTACGATCCGGCCCACAAGGAGTCATGCGATGCTGAGCGAAGAAGAGAACCGCCTCCTCATGCAGGTCGGCCCCGGCACGCCGATGGGCGACCTCCTGCGCCGCTACTGGATGCCCATCGCCGCCGTCGCCGCGCTGGACGACAGCCCGACGAAGCCGGTGCGCCTTTTCGGCGAAGACCTCGTCCTCTACCGCGACAAGGCCGGCGCCTACGGCCTCCTCGACCGCCACTGCCCTCACCGCCGCGCCGACCTTTCTTACGGCTGGGTGGAGGACTGCGGCCTGCGCTGCAACTACCACGGCTGGAAGTACGACGAGGCCGGCCGCTGCATCGACCAGCCCTACGAGGAGATGGCTCATCCGGAGGCGCATTACAAGGACCGGATCACGATCAAGGCCTACCCGGTCGAGGCGAAGGCTGGCCTCCTCTGGGCCTACCTCGGGCCGCAGCCGGCGCCCCTCTGCCCCACGTGGGAGCCCTTCACCTGGGAGAACGGCTTCGTTCAGGTCGTCTTCTCCGAGGTGCCGTGCAACTGGCTGCAGTGCCAGGAGAACAGCATCGACCCCGTCCACTTCGAGTGGCTCCACTCCAACTGGTCGCTCGCCCTGCGGGACCAGCGCGACGGCCAGAAGCCGCCGGCCCACCTGAAGATCGGCTTCGACGAGTTCGAGTACGGTTTCGTCTACCGCCGCGTCATGGAGGGCGGCACGGAGCAGGACGATCTGTGGACGGTGGGCCGAACCTGCCTCTGGCCCAACTGCCTCTTCACCGGCGAGCACTTCGAGTGGCGCGTCCCGATCGACGACGAGAACACGCTGAGCGTCGGCTGGTTCTACAACGCCGTGCCGCCGGAGAAGCGACCGTTCGAGCAGGAGCGCATCCCCTACTGGCACTCGCCCATCAAGGACCCGCAGACCGGCCGCTGGCTCACCAGCCACGTGATGAACCAGGACTTCGTCGCCTGGGTGGGCCAGGGCACCTTCGCCGACCGCACGCAGGAGCACCTGGGCGAGAGCGACCGCGGCGTCATTTCGATCCGCCGGCGCTTCCTGGACGACATCAAGCTCATCGCCGACGGCGGCGAGCCGAAGGCGCTGGTGCGCGACCCGGAGCTGAACAAATGCGTGCCGCTGCCGATCATCGGCCGCGAGCGGCTGAAGGGCGAGGGCCCGCGGGACACGCGCTTCGGCCCCGGCCAGGCGCCGCCGCAAGTCGAGGGCTTCCGCTTCCTCTACGGCCAGCCGCCGGAGGTCACCAGGGCCTACGAAGAGGCCATGGGGCTACGATAGCCAGCCCAGGCTCCGCCGGCGCCTCGTCACCGGCCTGGCGCTCGCAGCCCTCCTCGGCCGCCAGCCGCGCTGAGGCCGCGCCGTCGCGTCTTGTGCGAGAATAGGGGCGTCTTCTAGAGAAGGAGCCCCTGCATGTCCGACATCGACTGGGATGCCGTCGCCGCCGAGGCGGTCGACATCCTCCAGCGCTACCTGCGCCTGGACACGACGAACCCGCCCGGCAACGAGGAGCGCGCCGCCGACTTCCTCGCCGAGATCCTCGCCGCCGAGGGCATCCCCTCCCGGAAGCTGGTCTCGGCGCCGGGCCGCGCCAACCTCGTCGCTACCCTGCCGGGCGAGGACGGCGAGAAGCCCCTCGTCCTCCTGAATCACGTCGACGTCGTGCCGGCCGAGGCGGACCAGTGGCAGGTGGCGCCTTTCTCCGGCGTCGTCAAGGACGGGTTCGTCTGGGGCCGCGGCGCCATCGACATGAAGGGCATGGGCGTCCTCGAGCTGGCCACCGTGCTGACGCTGAAGCGCCGCGGCGTGCGCCTGCGCCGGCCCGTGCGCCTCCTCGCCGTCGCGGACGAAGAGGCGGGCAGCGACTTCGGCGTCGAGTGGCTGGCGCGCGAGCACCCCGACGTCATCGACGCCTCCTTCGTCATCGACGAGGTCGGCTACGGCGCCGAGAGCTATCTGGGCGTGGAGCGGCCGCTCTTCGGGATCACGATGGCGGAGAAGAGCCCCCTGTGGCTCAAGCTGCGCGCCACCGGCCGGCCGGGCCACGGCTCCGCCCCAAACGACGACAACGTCCTCGACCGCATGGTGCGGGCGATGCAGCGCGTCCAGAACTGGGAGCGGCCCGCCGTCCTGACGCCGCCCGTCGCCGACTCGCTGCGCGCCTTCTGCGCCGAGGGCTACATCGACCTCGACCCGGACAAGACGCCGCCGGCGGAGATCGCCGAGCGCTACCGGCCGCTGCGCTCCCTCCTCACGAACACCGTCAGCGCCACGGGGCTACACTCCGGCATGAAGCACAACGTCATCCCGGCCACGGCCTACGCGACGCTCGACTGCCGCCTGGTGCCCGGCTACGAGCACGAGCGCTTCATCAAGGAGATAGCGCGCGTCATCGACGACCCGAAGGTCGAGATCGAGACCGTCTTCGCCGCCGAGAGCCCGTCGACGTCGCCGGACACGGAGCTGCACGCGGCGATCCACGCCGTCTGCAGCGCCGTCCTGCCGGAGGCCGCCGTCGTGCCGAAGGTGAGCGCCGGCTTCACCGACTCGCGCACCTTTCGCAGGCGGGGCGTGCCGGCCTACGGCTTCGTGCCGATGCTCCTGAGCAACGCTGAGCAGGGCGGCATCCACGGCAACGACGAGCGCGTCTCCCTCAAGAACCTGCGCCTCGGCGTCGAGGTCCTCTACAAGGTCGTCGAGCGCGTCTGCGCGGCGTAAAGGCCGATGATTCCTATGTGAAGCTGAAGCTCGCCCTGCTATTCGGCCTCGCTCTCGCTGCCTGTCCGCTCCCGGGTGGCAGCGCCGCCGCCAGCCAGAAGAGCAACGGCCTCATCGTCTTCGTCCGATACCCGTTCCATCCTTCGCCAGGCTCCCCCAGCTCGCACGACATCCACGTCCTCGACCCCAGGAGCGGCGGGGAGCTGCAGCTCACGCATTCGGGAACGGCCTCGCGTCCTGCCTGGTCGCCCGATGGCAGGAAGATAGCATTCCTGGAGGGCGGGGGCGCGAGCTTCAGCCTGTACGTGATGAACGCAGACGGCACCAACCAGCGGGCTCTGCTCACGAGTCCTGATAGCCTGGGCCGCATCGTCTGGTCACCGGACTCGTCCAAGATCGCGTTCGACCTGAGCCTGAAGCAGGAGATCTACGTCATCAACGCAGATGGCACGAGCAAGAGGAAGCTGACCGGCAACGCCGGTGGAGTCGAACCGGTCTGGGCCCCGGACGGCAAGAAGATCGCCTTCCGCCGCGAGAGCTGCGGACTCTTCGTGATGAACGCGGACGGATCGCGGGTAAGGCGGGTGAGCGATCGCTGTCTGAGCGACGTGGCGTGGTCGCCTGACGGCCAGCAGATCGCCTACATCGGAGTCGAGGACGATGAGTATCAACTCTTCCTCGTCGAACCGGACGGCTCCGACAGGCGCCGGATCGTGTTGCCCAGCGTGCCGGAGGCGTGGCTACGCCCCGTCTGGTTACCCGATAGCACCATGCTCGCGCTGGAGAACACCGCCGCCGTCTTTGTCGTCGCTGTGGACGGTACGAGCCTCCGCCAGATTTCGGTCGGGGGAGCCGGCCACGCCGTTTGGTCGCCGGACGGGATGAAGATCGCCTATGTCAGCGCGCACGAAGATGAGCGGGGCGATGCGGTGGGCTCTGAACTCCACGTCGTGAACCCAGACGGCTCCGGCGACGTAGTGCTCACCAGGAGCCCGTACGCCATCTGGGAGATCGACTGGCAGCGCCTGCCGGAAGGAGGCCTCGTTCCGGAGCCGCCTTCTCCAGCCGAGGCGACGATGCCGCCGGAGCAGGCGCCGGGAGCCCCAGCCGGCCCGCCGCGCACAGGAGACGCCGGACTGGCAGCACCTCCTCGTCACGGGCAGGGCGTGCCGTTGGCGGCCTTGGCGCTACTCACGACGCTGCCGGTCGTCGGCGTGGGCGTCTATCACCGCCGAAAGCGACGAGAGCGACCTTTACCCTAAACGACCGCCTCCGTATAGTGGCCTCGGCATGACCAGCTTCTCCGGCGCCGCCAAGCGCACCGAGGCCACCGTAGAAGTCAGACAGCTCCTCGAGGGCCTCGTGCCCGGCGAGGGCGACCTGCTGGAGGCGCTGCACCGCATCCAGCATCGCTACGGCTACGTGCCCCGGGCAGCCATCCCGGCCGTCGCCCAGCACCTGCGCCTGCCGGAGTCGCGCGTGTACGGCGCCGTCACCTTCTACTCCGAGTTCCGCCAGACGCCGCCGCCGGAGACGCTCATCTCCTGGTGCAGCGGCCCCGCCTGCTACATCAAGGGCGGCGAGGGCATCCGGCTCGTCCTCGAGAAGCTGCTGGGCTGCGCTCTAGGCGAGAACACGCCCGACAACCGCCTCGGCCTGCACCTCGGCCAGTGCAACGGCACCTGCGACAACGCGCCCCAGGTGTGGGTGGACGGCCGCGTCGTCGGGCCGCTGACCGCCGCGGGGACCGTCGAGCTCGTGAAGGGGCTGAAGGGCGCCGCTGGCCGCGGCCGGCGAAGGAGGCCTGCGGGATGAATCCCGCAGCTAATCCCGAAGCCGAGGGTTTCAACCCTCGGGGGTGCAGTCTCTAGATGCCAAGCTACGCTGATCTCCTAGCCCAGGCCGAGCCGGCGCGACGCCGCATCGAGGCGCTGGACCGGCCGCGCATCGCCGTCGGCGTCGACACGTCGAGCGTCGCCGCCGGCGCCCGCGAGACGCTAGCCGCCATCCGCGAGGCGGTCTCGCAGCGCGGTCTCGACGCCGACGTCGACCAGGTGGGCGGCAACGGCCTCTCCTTCGCCAACCCGGTGGTCGAGGTCGCGAAGGCTCCCGGCAGCCGCGTCCTCTACCAGAACGTGCGCGCCGAGGACGCCGCCGAGTTCGTCGATGCGGCCTTGGTCCGCGGCGAGGTCGACAACCGCTGGCTATTGGGGGCCCTCGCAGGCGCGGAGGGCGTCAAGCGCATGGACGATCACGCCTGGTGGTCGATCCAGAAGCGCCGCCTGATGCAGGACATGGGCGTCATCGACCCGGAGGACATCGACCAGGCCATCGCGCGCGGCGCCTACAGCGGCCTGGAGCGCGCCCTCGGCATGACGCAGGAGGAGGTCATCGCCGAGGTCACGAGCTCGCGACTGCGCGGCCGCAGCGGCTCAGACTTCCCGACCGGCCGCAAGTGGGACTTCCTCCGCACGTCGACGACGACGCCGAAGGCGATGGTCTGCAACGCCGACGAGGGCGACCCCGGCGCCTGGGTCAACCGCATGACGCTGGAGAACGACCCGCACGCCCTCATCGAGGGCATGATCATCGGCGGCTGGGCAAGCGGCGCCGACCGCGGCTACGTCTACATCCGCGAGGAGTATCCGCTGGCCTACGAGCGCGTCGTCAAGGCCGTCGAGCAGGCGTATGAGCGCGGCCTTTTGGGCGAGGACGTGCTCGGCCGCGGCTTCCGCTTCGACATGAAGGTCGTGCGCGGCGCCGGCAGCTACGTCTGCGGCGAGGAGTCGGGCCTCATCGCCTCGATCGAGGACGGGCGCGGCATGCCGAAGATCCGGCCGCCCTTCCCGGCCGCGGCGGGCGTCTTCGGCCAGGGGAGCAACGTCAACAACGTCGAGAGCTACCACTCCGCCGCCTGGCTCCTGCGCAACGGCCTCGAGGCGTACCTCGATCCGGACACCGGCCGCAACGCCGGCACGATGATGTTCACGCTCTCCGGCCACGTCCAGCGCGTAGGCTGCTTCGAGCTGCCCATGGACGCGACCGTCCGCCAGGCCTACGAGGTCTGCGCCGGCGGGCCGCCGGCGGGCCGGCGCTTCAAGGCGCTCCAGCCCGGCGGCCCTCTGCTCGGCATCATGCCGGAGTTCGCCCTCGACCTGCCGCTGGAGCCGGAGGCGTTCAAGGAGCGCGGCATGGCCGCCATGGGCGGCGGCGGCCTCGTCTTCCTGGACGACTCCGCCTGCATCGTCGACCTCTGCTCCCAGTTCGAGTGGTTCCTGGAGGACGAGTCCTGCGGCCGCTGCACTACCTGCCACGGCGGTACCCAGCGCATGGTCGAGATACTGCGCCGCATCCAGCGCGGCGGCGGCCGCGAGTCCGACGCCGGCAAGCTGCGCCTGCTCGCCGACACGCTGCGCTACTCGAACTGCATCCACGGCCAGGCGGCGCCCGCCGTCGTCGTCAACGCGCTGACCTGGTTCGCGGACGAGTACGAGGAGCACGTCCTCCAGCGCCGCTGCCGCGCCAAGACCTGCAAAGGCCTGATCCGCTACGAGGCCGACCGCACCGCGGCCTCGCGCCCTCAGCACGCCGAGGCCCTTGCGAGGGCGAACGAGCTCTGCCTCGCCGTCGCGGCCGGCGAAGCGAGCGAGGCCTGCCTCGACTGCCTCGTCTGCCGCGAGCTGCTGCCGGACGTCGTGCGCGTCGTCGACGCCTTCGAGTCCGGCGTCGGCGCGGCGCCGGAGCCCGTCTCCGTCCAGCCGGCAGAGCGCTAGGCGCCGCTCTCCTACGCTGACGTCGCCGGCCCGATCGCTTAGACTAGGGCAGATGTTCGGACAGTGCCCCGTCGTTCGAGCGGCGCGCTGGCCTAGATTGACGCCGATGTCGATTGCGCCTTTGCCCGTTTGCCCGTTTGCCCGATTGCCCGGGGGCGAGGCTGGGTGGGGATGACCACGCCCATCCGCCGCCAGTACCTGGAGATCAAGCGCCGCTTCCCCCAGGCGATCGTCTTCTTCCGCCTCGGCGACTTCTACGAGACGTTCGACGACGACGCGAAGCTGGTGGCGCGCGAGCTGGAGATCACCCTCACCTCCAAGCCCATGGGCAAAAACCTGCGTGTGCCGCTGGCCGGCGTGCCGCATCACTCGCTGCAGGCCCACCTGAAGAAGCTGGTCAGCCGCGGCTACAAGGTCGCGATCTGCGAGCAGCTCGAGGACCCGCGCAAGGCCAAGGGCCTCGTCGACCGAGACGTCGTGCGCGTCGTCACGCCGGGCACGGTGGTCGAGGAGGCGCTGCTCAGCGCCGCCGCGAACAACTACCTGGTCGCGGTCGCGCCCGGCCCTTCGACGTACGGCCTCGCCTACGTCGACATAACGACAGGCGAGTTCGCCGCCGCCGAGGCCTCGGACGCCGACCTCGCCGTCGAGCTGGCGCGCCTGGCGCCGGCCGAGGTCCTCCTGCCGGAGGGCGCCGACCTGCCGGTCCTTCCCTGGAAGGACGACGCGCCCCAGACGCCGCTCGATGGGCGCTTCTTCCAGCCGGACGAGGCGGAGGCGCGCCTGCGGGAGCACTTCCGCGTCGCCTCGGTCGAAGGGCTGGGCCTGCGCGGCCTGTCCCTGGCGACGGCGGCCGCCGGCGCCGTCCTCGCCTACCTGGCGGTGAACCAGCGCGCCGCCCTGGCCAACGTCAAGGACCTGCGCGTCTACAGCCCGTCCCGCTTCTTAGTCCTGGACGGGAGCGCGCGGCGCCACCTGGAGCTCTTCGCCTCGCTGCGCGAGGGCGGCCGCCGCGGCTCGCTCATCGACGCCGTGGACGCGACGCGCACGGCGATGGGCGCGCGCCTCCTCGGCCGCTGGCTGGGCCAGCCCCTGCTCGACGTGAAGGAGATAGACGAACGCCTCGACCGCGTGGAGCGCTTCTTCGCCGACGCCATCCGTCGCGCCCGCACGCGCGACTGCCTCGGCGGCCTGCCGGACGTCGAGCGCATCGTCGGCCGCGTCCTCGCCGGCGTCGCGACGCCGCGCGACCTGGCGGCGCTGCGCCGCGGCCTCGCCGTCTACCCAGGCCTGCTGGCGGCCGCAGAAGAGGCGGGCGACGAGGGCGGCCTCGCGGTCGCTCGGGAGGCGAATGCCCTGCTCGAAGCCGGCATCGCCGACGACCCGGCGCCGGCGGTGGGCGAAGGCGGCGTCATCCGGCCCGGCTTCTCGGCCGAGCTGGACGCGGCGCGCGCCCTCACCGGTGACGCCCGCCGCGCCCTGGCCGAGCTGGAGGCGGCGGAGCGCGAGCGCACCGGCATCCGCTCCCTGCGCGTCGCCTACAACCGCGTCTTCGGCTACTACATAGAGGTCAGCAAGTCGAACCTCGGCCTGGTGCCGGCGGACTTCCAGCGCCGTCAGACGCTCGTCGGCGCCGAGCGCTTCGTTACGCCGCGGCTGCGCGAACTGGAGGAGCGCATCGTCGGCGCGCGCGAGGCCATCGGCGAGCTGGAGGCGGCGCTCTTCCGCCAGGTCTGCAGCCAGCTGGCCGCGCGCGGCGAGGAGCTGCAGCGCGTCGCCCAGACGATGGCGCAGGTCGACGTCTTCAGCGCCCTGGCGGAGACGGCGGCGCGCAACGGCTACGTCCGGCCCAAGGTCGACGACGGCCAGCGCATCGTCATCCGCGACGGCCGCCACGCCGTGGTCGAGCGGGCGCTGGGCGAGGGCCGCTTCGTGCCCAACGACACGGACCTCGACTGCGACGACGCCCAGATCGTCGTCCTCACGGGGCCGAACATGGCCGGCAAGTCTACCTACCTGCGCCAGGTGGCGCTCATCGTCCTCCTCGCCCAGGCGGGCAGCTTCGTGCCGGCGGCCAGCGCCCAGGTCGGCGTCGTCGACCGCGTCTTCACGCGCATCGGCGCCCAGGACGACGTCAGCCGCGGCGAGTCGACGTTCATGGTCGAGATGCTGGAGACGGCGGCCATCCTGCGCGGCGCCACGCGCCGCTCCCTCGTCCTCTTCGACGAGGTGGGGCGCGGCACCAGCACCTACGACGGCCTCGCCATTGCCCGCGCCGTGGTCGAGCACCTGCACGCGCGGCCGGAGCGCGCCGCGAAGACGCTCTTCGCCACGCACTACCACGAGATGACGCAGCTGGCGCAGACGCTGCCGCGCGTGCGCAACTACAGCGTCGCCGTCACGGAGCAGGAGGGCAGCGTCGTCTTCCTCCATCGCATCGTCCCCGGCGGCGCCGACCGCTCCTACGGCATCCATGTAGCCGAGCTGGCGGGGATGCCGGCGCCGGTGATCGAGCGGGCGCGGGAGGTGCTGCGCTCGCTGGAGGAGGCGGCGCGAAACGGCGCCGGCCGGCGGCGGGCGACGGCGCCGCAGCTGCCGCTCATCGCGCAGGCGTCGGCGTCGGAGGTGGAGGCGGCGCTGGCGGCACTCGAGCCGGACGCGCTGACGCCGCTGCAGGCGCTGACGAAGCTCTACGAGCTGAAGGCGAAGCTGGGAGAGCCAGGGTAGGCAACGGATTAGCAGCGGATCAGTGGAACCGTTCTTCACCAATGCGCTTATCCGTTCCCCTATCCTTCTATGGGGTAATCGTGCGCCGGTAGCTCTCAAGTACCAGTCAAATACAAACTTAGTCTGTTCGTCTCACGAATTCCCGGATGGCTTCGATGACGACAGGTTCTGGATCGCGAATGAGCGCCGGATGATCCGAGTTTGGGGCAATTAAGAGCTTGGCCTGAGGGCAGGCCCGGAGTTGATCCCGAACGGCGTCATCCGTCAAGTACGCTCGGCCGTCGATCCACGGCCGTTTGGCGTGAACTATGAGGACGGGACAACGGACCTGACCCAGCGCCGCCAACGTATCCGTACGTCCGGCTGATGCGAACGACTCTTCCAGTGCCGAGCGCAACTCCCGGCGACGGTATGTGCCATCGGACAGAGGAGCTAAGCGGAAGCGGGCGAATCGCTGTAAGAGACGCTGCGCCTCGTCGGTGTATGGAATCTCCGGGCTCTGCATCTGCGCCAGGTAGGCGCTGAAGCCTGCAAATCGCGACTCCAGTGTTTCTCCCAATCGGGGAACGACCAGCGCCGCGGCGTTGTCCATGAACGCCCGGGTACCGATAACGCCATCGAGGAGAATCAAGCCTCGCGGAGCAAGCTGCGCCGCGAGCGCTGCCGCAATTGCTCCTCCCAAGGAAAACCCGAGTATGAAAGATGTTTCCAGACCGAGTGCGCTGAAAAGGTCGGTAATATCCTCAACGTGCTGACCAAGTTCGTACCCTGAAGGCGGCTTGTCGCTGAAGCCGTGGCCGCGAAGGTCGGGGGCAATAAAGCGAAACTCAGGAGAGAGGCGCTCAGCGAGAGCAGCCAGGCTGTGACCACTTCCAGCGGAGCCGTGTATAGCTAGAATCGGCGGCTCACCTCCGCGCCATTCGACGACGTGAAGAGTCACCTTGCGCAAGGGTACGGGGCCTTCGCGAGGAAGCACGCGGCCTGTACCTCGTTTCGACCCGTAGCGCTGGGAGATCGACGGCCTTGGCTCGGCTTGGAGCTCTTCGCGGACCATGCGCTCATAGCGCTCGAAAGCTGCTTTCGCCGCCTGCTTTTGGCCACAAGCTTCGTGCACTTCTATCAGCGCAACGTGAGCATCCTCGCAATACGGATCGACCGAGAGCAGCCGCTGAAGGTGCTCTACCGCCTCTTCGGCGCAGCCGGCACTCGACGCCCAGCCAGAAAAGGCCAGCGCTGCTTCACGGAAGCGGCGGCGAAGCTGGTCCTGGAGGCAGAATAGCCAGGTATCAAAGTCAAGGGATGCGGACACTGCAAGGCCCGCGCACATGTCGGCTCGGTAAAGACTGAGTATTGGGCTCGCCCAGGTTCCAGGGTCGTCGATCACGTCTTTCGAGCGCAGGAGGAACGTGGCGGCGTCTGTAGCCACGTCCAGGCTGATCAAGTCCCCGTCGACTCTCAGACAAGCGCTCACGCCGGGCGGAAGCTCGCGGCGAAGGTAATGCAGGTGCCATCGCAGGGCCGCTCTCGGATCATCCGCTTCGCCAAAGAGCAGGTTCGAAAGCTCGCTACGCGTCACCGGTCCGTCGGCCAGGGCGACGCGCGCCAGCAAAGCCCTGGCCTTTGGACGCAATTTGAGAGGCGCTAACTCGCCGTTCAGCCTTACGGCGGTGGGTCCTAGGAAACACAACATTTCCGCTTCGTTCATGCGCAAACGTTTCCGCAAACGGCAGCTTCACTAGAATCTAGCACAACTGCACAGGGCAGCCATCACAGAGGACAGGAGCCAGCCATGTCGAAGTTCATCATCATCCTTCTGGTGACCTTAGCATCACTCGTCGTGAACCTGCCGACGCACGCGGCGCAGGGGGCGATCGACTTCCGGATACTGGTGCAGCAGCACGTCGACGCCCTTAATCGGGGAGACGTGGCCGGCGTCATGGCTACCTTTAGTGACGACGCCGTCGTCTCCAACGTGGGTCTCTGCGCCGCCAATCCCTGCGTTGGGAAGGCGGCAATTCAAAGAGAGATCGAACGCCGGGTAAATATCCATGTTCAATTCACAATCACGAGTCTTCAGGAGTCGAACGGCACTGGCGTGGGGCGAGCGGAGATCGCAGCAGACAACGTCCGCGCCTGTGGAGTGCAACGAATCGTCGCAAGTTTCAACGTTGACGTGAAGGGCGACAAGATTACGTCATTCCCTGTACGGTTTGACGCCTCAGATCCGCAGACGGCGGCTTTCCTTGCCTGCGTAGCAGCCCCGGCTCCCTCTATCGCCCCGCCCCGGACAGGCGATGCCGGTCTCTTGAACAGTACCGGCTCAAGCTTTGCGGTCCCCTGGGCGTACGGATTAGTCCTGGCGAGTTTGACAGTGGCTGGCTTTCTGTCAGCGCTCTATCGCCGAATGAGGTAGACGAAGGGTGCTGCCAGCCCCTGTAGCTCCGCAGTCTGTGGGCATCCGACTGGCAGCGCGCGTCTACCATTCCGCATCGGCGTCCGCCCATACGTCATTACGTTAGCCATAGGCATGGCCTGCCTCAGACGCCGGTGGAGACGCCGATGAGCTTGCCGAGGCCGAAGGTCACCGCCGCCGCGACGGCGCCGATGATCAGCTGGCGGCCGCCGCTGAACAGCACGCCGCGGCCCGTGAACAGTGAGATGAGGGCGCCGACGCTGAACAGGGCCAGGCCGCTGATCGCCAGGCTGACCACGACCAGCGGCGTCGAGGCGCCGAAGAAGTAGGGCAGCACCGGCAGCACGGCGCCGAGGGCGAAGGCGAAGAAGGAGCCGATGGCGGCGCCCCAGGGTGAGCCGAGCTCTCGCGGGTCAAGGCCGAGCTCCTCGCGCACCAGCGTGTCCAGGGCGATCTCCGGGTCCTCCGTCAGGCGGCTGGCCAGGCGGTCGGCCTCGTCCTTGGCCAGGCCCTTGGCGCGGTAGATGAGGGCAAGCTCTGCCACCTCCTCCTCCGGCGTCACGGCCAACTCCGCCGCCTCCAGCTCGATCTGGCGCTCGAAGAGCTCGCGCTGCGCCTTCATGGAGACGTACTCGCCGGCGGCCATTGACGAGGCGCCGGCGAGCAGGCCGGCCAGGCCGGCCAGGAGGACGAAGTCGGCGTTGGCGCTGGCGCCGGCGAAGCCCATGACCAGGCTGAGGTTGGAGACGAGGCCGTCGCTGACGCCGAAGACGGCCGCGCGCAGGGTGCCGCCGCCGGCCGAGCGGTGCCAGCGCTCGCCGCGGGCGATGCCGCGCGAGAGCTCGCCCAGCGTGCGGGCGTGGGAGCGCTCCTCCGGCGCCAGGGCGGCGGTGCGCGCGTCCTGGGCGGCGTAGTCGGCCGTGCCGCTGATCTCGGTGCCGTGGAGCAGCGGGTAGACCGCTCCCGGCCCGCCGAGGCGGGCGAGAAGCTTCAGCAGCCGCGTCTTGAGGCTGAGGCGGTGCGCCGGCAGGGACACGCCCTGGCTGCGCAGGCCGCGCTCCATCACGGAGGCGTGGCGTGCCTCCGCCTCCGCCATCTCGCTCAGCAGAGAGGCGCGCCGGTCGTCCGCCTCGCGGGACGCCAGGAAGCGATAGAGGTCGGCGCTGTCCAGCTCGTTCTGGAGGTTCGCGAGCAGGAGCTCAGGTCTCGGTTTGGTGTCAGTAGCCATACATACATGCTAGGAAACAGACCGGCGCCAGTCCAGAGCAAGACGGCAGGTACAACCGCGCTTCCTCGGCCCCGCCTGTGCAGCGGCAGGCCGGCCGACGCGTGGCTGGCCTAAGGCGGCCGCGAAGGCGCTAGAATAGCTCGACCTTGCCGATCCGAGTCCTCCCGCCCGAAGTCGCAAGCCGCATCGCCGCCGGCGAGGTCGTCGAGCGCCCGGCGTCCATCGTCAAGGAGCTGGTGGAGAACGCCCTCGACGCCGGCGCCGGCCGCGTCAGCGTCGAGGCGAACGAGGGCGGCGTCGCGCTCATCCGCGTCGTCGACGACGGCTGCGGCATCGAGCCGGAGGAGCTGGCGCTCGCCTTCGGCCGCCACGCGACGAGCAAGCTGGGCGCCGACGCCGACCTGGAGGCGATCGCGACGCTGGGCTTCCGCGGCGAGGCGCTGCCGAGCGTCGCCGCCGTCGCCGAGGTCGAGGCCGTCTCGCGGCCGCCGGACTCGCCGACGGCGGGCCGCGTGCGCCTGCGCTTCGGCGAGCTGATCGAGCAAGGGGCGAGCGGCGCCCCCGCCGGCACCTCGGTGACCGTGCGCGGCCTCTTCCGCCAGCAGCCGGCGCGACTCAAGTTCCTCCGCTCCCCGGGGGCCGAGGCGGCGCAGATCGCCAGCGTCGTCAGCCACTACGCCCTCGCCTATCCGGAGGTAGCGTTCTCGCTCCGGCTGGACGGCCGCGAGACCTTCGCCACGGCCGGCTCCGGCAGCCGGCGCGAGGCCGCCGCCGGCGTCTACGGCCCCGAGGTCGCCGCCGCGCTGCTCGAGGCGAGCGAGCAGGGCGAAGCCTACGCCGTCGAGGCGCTCTTCTCGCCCCCTCCTGTCTCGCGGGCCAGCCGCGGCTACATCACCGTCTTCATCAACCGGCGCTGGGTGCGCAGCCGCTCCCTGTCCTACGCCGTGGAGGAGGCGTACAGCGGCCTCCTGCAAACGGGGCGCTTCCCCATCGCCATCGTCGACCTGCGCCTGCCGCCCGGCGAGGTCGACGTCAACGTCCACCCGGCGAAGGCGGAGGTGCGCCTGCGCAACGAGCGCCAGGCCTTCGCCGTCGTCCAACGGCCGCTGCGGCGCGTCCTCGCCGGCCTGCCCGCCGCGACGGGCGAAGCTTTCGGCGGCTGGCCGCGCTCCTTCTCGACACCCACGGCCCAGCCCGCCGAGCCGCCCGCCCTCGTCCTGCGCGGCGAGCCAGTCCAGTCCGCCCTCCAGCCGTCGCCGACAGCGGGAATCGAGCCGGCCGCGGCGCAGCCGGCGTTGCCGGGACGCGTGCCCATCCTGCGGCCGCTGGGCCAGGCGGGCGCGACCTACGTCATCGCCGAGGGG
>Ga0209322_10000764_pt1 | contig 18797 bp, 17 predicted proteins | sample Rifsed19ft1_FD_184013 | JGI IMG/M metagenome (GOLD analysis project Ga0209322, IMG submission 184013) | Soil microbial communities from Rifle, Colorado, USA - sediment 19ft 1 (version 2) | ecosystem: Environmental > Terrestrial > Deep subsurface > Rock core/Sediment | place: Rifle, Colorado... | reverse complement strand
CTCGAAGACCCGCTCGTGGTCCTCGTGCGCGATGCCCGGGCCGTGGTCGCGCACGGTCGTCACGAGGGTGGGTGCCGCCGGGTCGAGCGCGACGGTGACCTCGATGGTGCCCTCGCCGCCGTACTTCAGGGCGTTGTCGAGAAGCGCCCAGACGATCTGCTCGACCCAGTCGCGGTCGGCCGCCGCCAACCAGCCAGTCGCCTCGTCGCGCAGCGTGAAGGCATGTTCGCCGCGTCCCAGGCTCTCCCAGACGCGCTGCACGAGCGGGGGCAGGGCGAAGACGTCGACCTCGGGGCGGAGCGTGCCGGCCTCGAGCTTGGAGACGGTCAGCAGCTGCGACACCAGCCGGGACAGGCGATCGCTCTGCTCCACGATGATGCCCAGCCGGCGGTCGCCGGTCTCGGTCGCCAGCTGCGTGGCAAACGCCCGGATGGACGTCAGCGGGGTCTGGAGGTTGTGGCTCACCCCGCGCAGGAACTCGGCCTTCAGCTCGGCCAGGCCCTCCACGGCGTCGAACAGCTCGGCGTTGCGCACCGCGGCCGCGAGCTGGACGCCGAAGATGCGCAGGAGGTCCTCGTCGGCCTCGCCCCACTCGCGCGTCGGCACCTGGGTCGCGACGAGCACGCCCACGCGGTCGTCGCCGACGGCCAGCGGCGTGGTCACCTCGAAGGCCTCGCCGGGGACCCGTTCGGCGGGGTCGGCGTCTGTCGCGCCGGGCGGCGGTCCGTCGGGGCCGAAGAGGCGGACCCGGACGCTGGTGAAGCCGAAGGCCTCGGCGGCCGCCCCCTCGGCGGTGGCCACGAGCGCCGCCACCCCGTCCCGTGGGGAGAGGCTGGCCACGGCATGCGACACGAGCGCCAGCGAGCGGTTGCGTGCGGCGAGCGCATCGGCCAGGCGGTTGTGGCTCGCGGCGAGCCGCGACACCTCGTCGTCGCCGGTCACGGGCAGCCGCGCCGAGAGGTCGCCGGCCTGGAGCCGATCGAGCGTGGCCGTCATGCGCGTCAGCGGCGAGACCAGCGTGCGGGACAGGACGGGGCCGAAGGCGATGGCCAGCACGACTGCCACGACCAGCGTCGCCAGCAGCGGCACGGCGAGTGCCGGCGCGGCGGCCTGCGACTGGCTGATGGCGACGACGCCGGCGCCGTTGGGGATCGCCGCGTAGGCCGTGACGAGGCCTGCGCGGGTCACCACGACCGGCTCCGAGCCGGGCTGGACCGCGTCCGGCGGCGCGGGCACGCCGAGGTCGGGGTCGCTCGAGGCGAGGAAGACGCCGCCGGGCCCGAAGAGCGTCGCGTCCCGGGCCAGCGGCTCGGCCAGGCGCCGGGCGGTGGCCGCGTCGAGCGGGGCGCCGACGAGCTGGTTCGCCGCCAGCCGGGAGATCGCCGCCAGGTCGTCGGCCTGGCGGGAAGAGACGGCGCCGCCGACGAGGAGGAACGTCAGGGCCGCGAAGACGACGACGGGGACGATGCCGGCCGCGATGAGGGCGGCGAGCAGGCGTCCCTGAAGGGAGAGGCGGCGCATCGGGTCGGTCAGCCGCTCGAGGCGGTCAGCCGGTTGAGGCGGTAGCCGACGCCCCGCACGGTCTCCAGGAAGACCGGGTGGTCGGGATCTCGCTCGAGCTTGCGGCGCAGCCGGCGCATCGTCACCCAGGCGTAGCTCGGGTCGGGTGACTCGGTCTCCGACCAGCCGCGCGCGAGGAGCGTCTCGGTGGGCACGACCTGGCCGAGGTTGGCCGCCAACGCGTAGAGCAGGCGCGACTCGACCGGCGTCAGGCGCACCTCGACCCCATCGAGCACGAGGCGTCGACGCTGGAGGTCGAGCACGAGGCCGGGGTCGAGCTGGAGCCGGCCCGCCGGGACGCGATCTCCGACACGACGCAGGACGCGGTGGATGCGCGCCCGCAGCTCGGGGTAGTGGAAGGGCTTGGTGATGTAGTCCTCGGCCACCTCTTCGAGGGCCTCGGCCTTGCTGTCGCCGGCGTCCACGGCGCTGAGCACGATGATCGGCAGGTCGGCGCGCGCCTTGACCTGGCGGGCGAGGGAGAGGCCGTCGAGGCGCGGCATCATCATGTCCACGATCAGCAGGTCCGGCCAGGCGCTCTCGAGGCGCTTGAGGGCTTCGACACCGTCGCGCGCGGTGGTCACCTCGAAGCCGTCCGACTTGAGCTGCTCGGCGAGGAAGACGAGCAGGTTCGCGTCGTCGTCCACGAGGAGGATGCGCGGTTCGTGCGGCGCCATCGTCACGTCGCCGAGGATAGCAGCGGGGAGGGGCGGGTCCGTGGTGCGCTGGGGTGCGCGCGGCCGCTGTTCGCGGGCGCCACGCTGGCGCCCTCCGTGTCAGTACTACTGTCGCGAGACACTCAAAGTGCTCGCCGCCCCGCCCCCCGACGTCGCTCCGGGTCTCTTGGCGTACGGAATGCCAGTACGACTGACATTCCGTCCGTCGGGGCGCTTGGATCGGGGCCTGGGCTGAGGATGTAAGGCTGCGTGCCAGTACTACTGACATCGAGGGGCGTAGCGTGGCGTCGAGGACCGACGATGGCGCCGCGGACGACGGCTCGCCCTACGGCGCTTTTGGGTCCACGAAGCGACAGCGCGGCCGGACGGGGCAGCGGTCGCACTCCGGTCGTCGGGCGTGGCACACGATCCGGCCGTGGCGGATGAGATTGACGTGAGCCTCGTACATCTGGTCCGGCGCCAGCAGCGCGAGGTAGAGGTCGTGCGCCTGGTCGGCCGTCGCCTTGGCGGGGATGAGGCCGATGCGGTGCGAGACGCGCTCGACGTGGCGATCGACCGGCATCAGCGGCATCCCGAAGCAGAAGAGCAGCAGCACGGACGCCGTCTTCTTGCCGATGCCGTCGATGCGGGTCAGCCAGTCGCGCGCCTCGAGCGGCGCCATCTCGCCAAGGAACTCCAGGGCGTGGTCGCCACGCGCTTCCCGGATCGTGCGCAGGGCGGCCTGGATGCGCGGCGCCTTCTGCGGCGCGAGGCCGCCGGGGCGGATCGCGTCCACCAGTTCGGGCAGCGGCGCCGACTCGACGGCCATCCAGTCGGGCGGCGGCGCCTCGCTGAGGCCGGCGCCTCCCCAACCCCCGCCCGGGATGTGCCGCTCGGCGGGCCCGGCGGAGGGGTAGACGCGCCGAAGTGACTCGAACGCCCGCTCGGCGTTCACGTCGGCCGAGTTCTGGGAGAGGATGGTCAGGACCAGTTCGCTCGTCGGATCAAGCCGGCGTTCCCACGTCGGGCGCCCGTGCAGTGTGGCGAGGCCATCGAGGACGTCCTGCACGAGCCCGGGTCGCGTGCGCTCGAGGCGTCGCGCCCAGGCCCGCACGGGGTCGGGCCGACGCGGGCGGGCTCCTGCGGTCGTCGCCCGCCTCACCAGATGACGTCGACGTCGTAGCGGCCGATAGCCGGGTCCGCCGTGATGATCGGGAGCCCCTCGACCTGCGCTTGGGCGACAAGTAGCCGATCGAAGGGATCGCCGTGGATCGGCGGCAGCGCCGCCACGCGAAGCGCGTGCTCGACCGTGACGGGCAGCGGCTTGAAGCGGTATGTCGCGAGACGCGCCGGAACGTACCGTTCGACCGGCCCCGGCAGCTCCAGCCGCCTGCGACTGGCCTTGATGGCGATCTCCCAGAGACTGGCCGTGCTGACGAGGATCTCGCTGTCATCCGAGCCGATCAGCTCGCCGGCGAGCGCCGAGATGTGCGGGTCATCGAGATCCCACCAGAGGAAGGTGTGCGTGTCGAGGAGCGCCTTCAACCCCCGAAGTCCTCGAACTCGGGCAGGGGATCGTCGAAGTTCGCGTGGATGACCACCGAATCACGCCCCAGCCCACGCGGCCGAGGCGCCCGCTCCGGCGTCACGGCGGTCAGTACCGCGATCGGCTTGCCGGAGCGTGCGATCACGATCTGCTCGCCGCGCTCGACGCGCACGAGCAGCTGGGAAAGGTGGGTCTTCGCCTCGTGGATGTTGACGGTGGATGCCATGGCACGACTATGACTTAGTCCATGGACTAAGTCAAGTGCGGGTCACTCGGCCCGCATCTGCCTCACCCATCGGTCAGGGCGGCCGGCCCGCCCATGACATACGCCACTCGCCGAAGCCGAAGCCGGCGGGACGTGCGGTCCGGGCCACAGGCCCGTGATCAACGTCACGGTGTGTACGCACCCGTCACGCCTCGGGCCGAACCGGCCTCCGTTCGCGCCGGCTACCGCTGCGGGCATTCGCGCAAGACAGTGGCAACACAGCGGGGGCTTCCCTTCGCGCCGGCCTACATGGCCTTCACGCGCCAGGCGGCTCAAGCCCGGGTGCCACAGACGCCTCTGGACGAGGTCAAGCCAGCAGTCCCACCAACCGCGCCACCCGCTCGGCGGCGCGCTCGATGGGGGCCGCGCCGGCGGCCATGGCGTCCTCGACCGTCATCGGCGCCTCCGTCACGGGCACGACGACCGCGCCCAGCTCACCCAGGGCGGCGATCCCCTCCGGCTCGACTCCGCCGCCGAAGGCGACGCACGGCACGCCGGCCGACCGGGCCCGCCGCGCCACACCCAGGGCGGTCTTGCCGAACGCCGTCTGGCGGTCGATTCGTCCCTCCCCGGTGAGCACGAGGTCGGCCGTCGCGAGCGCGTCGGCGAAGCCGGTCCGCTCCATCACCAGCTCCACGCCGGGGCGCACCTCGAGGGAGCGGAAGCGATCGGCGACCGCGAGGAGGCCGAAGGTCGTGCCGCCGGCCGCCCCGGCACCCGGGACGTCGCGCACCCGCCGCCCGGTCGCGGCCTCGAGCAGGTCGGCGTAGTGGGCCAGCGCCGCGTTCAGCGCCGCCACCTGCGCCGACGAGGCGCCCTTCTGCGGCCCGTACGTGGCGGCTGCACCGAGCTCGCCGAGGAGCGGGTTCGTGACGTCCGAAGCCACCACCAGCTCGACCTCCGCGAGCACCGGCCGCAGGCCGTCGAGGTCGACCCGCGCCAGGCTGACCAGCGCAGCCCCGCCGGGGGCCAGCTCCTCGCCCGAGGCATCGAGGAAGCGCGCCCCGAGCGCGCGCAGCAGCCCGCTGCCGCCGTCGGTCGTGGCCGAGCCGCCGACGCCGAGGACGATGTGCCGGACGCCGAGCCCGATCGCCGCCGCAAGGACGAGTCCCGTGCCGAACGTCGAGGCCGCGGGCGCATCCCGCTCCGCGGAGGCGACGCGCGACAGCCCCGAGGCATCGGCCAGCTCGACGATGCCGCGCTCGCCGTCGCGCAGGAAGCGCGCCGCCAACGGACGCATGAGGGGATCGCGCGCGGAGGTGGGGAGCGTCTGCCAGCCGCCACTCGCCGCCACCGCGTCGAGCGTGCCCTCGCCGCCGTCGGCCAGCGGCGCCAGGCGGATCGAGTCCCCCGGACGCCCGCGGAGCCAGCCATCGGCCAGCGCGCGGGCCACCTCGACGGACGAGAGCGAGCCCTTGAACGAGTCCGGCGCGACGAGGATCGTGCGCGGGTCGAGGATCGTGCGCGGGTCCGCCGCGGTCACGCCTCGCCGCCGGTGGGGGCCTCGGCCAGCGCCGCGGCCAGCGCCGCCCGCCGCTCGGCGTACTCGGGGATGCGCAGCATCGGCGGCCGCTCCTGGTCGGCCAGGTCGATGACCTCGAGCGAGAGGTGGCCGCGCGACGACCGGGGCAGCTTCATCGTCGAGCCCAGCTCCGCGAAGAGCCGCGCGCGGTGGCGCTCCTCCAGCCGCTTCATGACCGCCTGGAGGATGACGAAGCTCATGCGCGAGAGCCCCTCCAGCTCCTGGTTGCGGTGCACGCGCACGTCGAGGTCCACCTGCCCCAGGCCATCGAGGCCGACGCGCTCGATGACGTCGATGAGGTGGCCGATCTCGACCGCGTAGCCGGTGAAGAAGGGGATCGCCTCCAGGAGCGAGCGCCGGCCCGCGTACTCGCCGCTGAGCGGCTGGATCATCCCCGAGAGCTCCGGGAAGAAGAGATTGATGAGCGGCCGTGCCACCAGCTCGGTGACCCGCCCGCCGCCGCCCTCCTTGAGCACCCCGCCCTCGACGATCGGGCGCTGGTAGTAGCCCTTCACGTAGCCGATGCGCGGCTCTGCGAGGAGCGGGCCGAGCGTCCCGTACACGAAGCGCGGATGCCAGTCGCGGATGTCCGTGTCGCACCAGGCCACGAGATCGCCGCTCGTCGCGTGGAGGCTCTTCCAGAGCGCCTCGCCCTTGCCCCGGTAGCTGCCGTAGCGCGGCAGCACGTCGGCATGCTGGATGACCCGCGCCCCTTCCTCGGCGGCGATGCGCACGGTCCCATCGGTGGAGGCGGAGTCGATGACCAGCAGCTCGTCGAGCAGCGGCACCTTCTCCAGCAGCTCGCGCCGGGCGCGGCGGACGATGGGCCCGATGGTGGCCGCCTCGTTCAGCGCAGGCAGGACGAGGCTGATGGTCAGGCCCTGCCGCTCCTTGAGCGCCACGAGGAGCCCCAGGTCGGCGAACTGCTGGTGCGAGAAGTTCGACTCGGCGAACCAGCGATCCACCCTGGCCGGCACGCCCTGGGCGATCGTCGCCGCCCGCTCGGCGGCCTCGAGCGTCTCGGCCTGCGCGGCGCGGCGCTCGAAGACGGCGCGGCTCGGCGTTTCCTTCGTCTTGACCACGATGACGGTGGGCCGGGCCTGCTGCGCCACGGCCTCGGGCAGTGCGCCGAAGAGGCCGCTCTCCGGCGGCAGTGCCAGCGCTCCCGCCGACCCCGGCAGGGCCGTGGCGCCCATGACCAGCAACTGGGCCGACTCGGCCTCGCGCAGGATCGCCGGGGCGATGCTGGTGCCCTCGACGAGCAGCGGTCGGGCACGCCCTCGGGTGTGATGACGCACGAAGGCCCGCAGGGCGCGCTCCGTCTGGGTCCGCACGGAGGCGTCCAGCTCCGGCCGCACGACGTGGAGCGCGACCACCTCGGCGTCCAGACTGCGGCCGAGCGCGTCGGCGAAGCGGATGGCCAGCTCCGCATGGGGGCCGCCACGCACGGGGACGAGGATGCGGTGCACGTCGTGGACACCCCGCTGCTTGACCACGGCGATGTCGCACGGCGCATCGCGCACCACCTCGTCGATGGTCGGGCTGAAGATGGCCTCGGCCGCCCGCGCGCGTGCCGGTGGCGGCCCGCCCCAGCCGAAGATGATGAGATCCGACTCGTCCTCCGCGGCGGCCTCGACGATGCCCTCGGCCGCCCGGCGCCCGATGCGCACCGTGGTGCGCAGCTCGACGTTGTCGGGCGTGAACTCCAGCACGCGCTGCAGCAGGCGGCGAGCCTGGCGGGCGCGGGTCGCCCCCTCGGAGAGCGGCATCCCCTCCGGGACCTCGACGATGCCCAGCGCGGTGAGCGTGCCGCCGTGCTCCATGATCGCCGCGCCGATGCGCACGAGGTCGGCCGCGGTGCGCGGGTTGGCCAGCGGCAGGAGGATGCGGCTGGGCAGGCCGGTGCGGCCCCTCACGAGCCCGCCCGCCAGCGCTCGACGAACTCGGGCTTGACCGACTCGAAGGCCCGCGCCTGGCGCTCCACGACCGCCTCCGCCTCGTCGCCGCTCAGCTCGGCCGTCTCCCGGACGTGGCTGGCGACCCGCCCGAAGTAGAGGGGCACGAGCGCGGCGATGAGCCCCTCGTCGGGCACGACGCCGTGGCGGTGGGCGAGCACCGCCCCGTAGACGACGCGCGCCCAGGTCTCATCGGGGAAGCGGAAGTCGCCGCGCTTCCCGGCCAGCCGCCCCACCGCCGCGGCCAGCTCCCGGCCGAGCGCCAGGGTCCAGGTGGCGCCGTGCTCGGCGGGGGCCGCCCGAAACGTCTCCCGCAGCCGCGCGGCGTCCACATCGAGCGGCGGCGGATCCACGAGACGTTCGAAGCCGTAGGCCGGCACGTCGCGCGAGCCCTGCACGCCCAGCCAGCGGTCGTCGTGTCGTTCGGCCAGCCGGAGGGCCGTGGCCACCACCTGGCCGAACATCGGCCCCAGGTCGGTGCCGGGGTCCTTGGGGTCGTGGACCTTGGCGCCCAGGCGGGCCTGGCAGACGGCGAAGCCGCCGGCGATGGCGTTCACGGTCATCCAGATGTCGATGCCGAAGCGGCTGACCTCGGGCGTCCAGTCGTCCTGCTCCAGGTAGTGCGCCACGAGGTCGCCGCTGACCCCGAAGTCGCCGCCGATCGGCTGGCGGATGCGCAGCCCGTAGAGCGCCCGTGTGAGCGGGTAGGTGACGGTGTTGGTGATCGTGCCGTCGAACTTGTGGCGCGCGTAGAGCGGCGTGACGTAGTCGAAGCCGCCCTTGAGGATCGGCCCGGCCAGCAGCTCGATCCACTCCGGGCCGATGGAGCGCAGGTCGGAGTCCACCACGACGAGCGCCTGGACCTCGAGCGCCCGCGCGATGCGGAAGAGCGTGCGCAGCGCGGCGCCCTTGCCGCCCACGCCGTCGACCTCGGGGTAGGTGAGGCTCATGCGCTGCAGCCGGTTCCTGGGCCGCACGAGGAGGATCTCCTCGATGTAGTCGGGCGGTTCCGTCTCCACCACGACGCGTTGCGTGCCGTCGGGCGAGCCGGCGTCGGCGTTGACCAGGATGGGACGCAGGTCCGGGAAATACTGCACGAGGCCGGCGTGCGCGGCGCGCACGACGTAGCCGATGGTGGCCGCGTTCTTGAAGCTGGGGATACCGACCATGATGTCGGCCCGGCCGAGCCGCTCGACCTCGTCGCGCAGGGGTTTGGGCAGTCCGGCCAGGGGACCGCCGCGGGTGGCCCGGGTGCGCGTCGCCACCGCCGTCTAATCCCCGATCTCGGGCGGCGCCGCGATGCGCCGCGGCGGGTCGCGCAGCTCCAGCGCGCCGGGCGGCTCGGCGACGGGGAGCGGCTCGTCCCCGGCGAGCGGCCGCTCCATGATGACCAGCGACCAGTCGTGCGGCCGGATCCACGCCTGGTGCCACGCGGCGGCCACGCCCGGGTCCGACAACAGGGGTGGTGCGGGGTCGGGCAGGCGCACCGTCACCGGGCCGCCGGCCCGCCGCTCGACGGCGAGCAGCAGCCCAAGCGCCGCGCGGCCGCCGCCGGCCAGGACGGCGAGGTGCGGCCGGAGATCCTCCGAGAAGTGGGCGACGTGGGGCAGGATCGCGACGGCTGAGGCTCCCGGCGCGGCAAGCACCTCGCCGCGGCGCACGTGGGCGGCGAACCGCTCGTGCGTCAGCCGCTGGAGCGACCACGAGCGGTGCTCGTACAGCCGCCCGCCGCTCTCGAAGGTCGTGTCCGTGTCCACGCACCGCCAGGCGGCCCCGATAGCCGTCTCCAGCGCGTCGGCGGCGAGCGCGAGCCCGTCGGCCGCCAGCGCGGCCAGCAGCTCGCGCCGTCGGTCCGCCTCGGTGGTCGGGTCCGGCGCGACCCGGTCGGCCTCGGCGGCCTCCTCGAGCTCCGGGCGCCCCCAGGTCCGCCGGTCGGCGAGGCGCACGAAACCGTGGTGCGCGCCGAGCTTCAGCGAGCCCTCGTTGCCGCGCCCGGTGGCATAGCGCAGCACGCGCAGGCCGTGCGCGCGGGCCCAGGCCAGCTGGGCGACCTGGAGGTTGGTGGCCACGCCCCGCCCACGCACGGCGGAGTCGACGCGGATCCCTTCCAGCCAGCCCTCGTCGGCGGCCAGCAGCGCGAGGCGCGTGATGGCGATGGGCCGGTCGTCGCCCTGGGCCGTGGCCACCAGGAGCACACCGTCCGGCGCGGCGATCCAGTGCGGCCAGGCGTCCGGCACGTAGTCCCAGCCGTCCCACGTCGTCGAGGCAAAGGCCAGCACCGCGTCACGATCCTCGGGGCGGGCGCGACGGACGGCGATGGGCAGGTTCGGGAGCTCCTCGACGGCCATGGTCAGAGCGAGCTGAGCTTCGTGACCACGGTCCACTCCTCGGTCACGGTGGACGGGACGTAGCGGCTGTTGGCCGCCTTCACCACCGCGCCGTCGAAGCCGAGGCTCTTCCAGCTCAGGATCCAGGGCCTGAGCGGCGGCCGCGTGTAGGGCGAGACGCGCACCAGGTCGCCCTGGCGGATGAGGCTGTCCAGCAGGCGCTTGCGCTCCAGGAGCGGCAGGTCGAGGAGCGTCTGCCCGTCCACGCGCAGGAGATCGACGGCCACGAACGCCACGCGGCCCCCGCCCTCGTCGTCCTTCATGGGCAGCGGCTCCAGCTCCGCTGTCCGGCCCATGAGCACGTTGAAGCGCGGCACCTGGAGGCTCGTGGCGATCGATGACCCCTCGCCGCTGCGCGTCGCCTGGTCGGTCAGGAAGCCGTCCACGACGGCGTCCGCGGCGAGGATGGCCTCGGCCAGCTCGGCGGTCACCGGCGGCTCGGCATCGGTGGCGTCGACCCCGTCGGCATCGATGAGCCGAAGCCAGGGTCCGCCGTCGGCGGTCGGGCGCTCCAGGTCGAAGTGGACGAGCACGCGCCGGCCGCTCCAGTGCGGCTCGAGGATGGGGTCGGCGATCGCCGAGGGGCGCATCTTGTCGCGCGGCATCTGCGGGCGCCAGTCGAGCGGGTCGGCGGGATGAGGACCGGGCACCGGTCCATCGTACGGCAGTGCGCGAACGCGTTCCCGCGGGGCCCGGCCGCGGCTATCATCGGCCGCGATGTACGGCCGGTTCGATCCCCGTGGCTGGGCGGCGGCGCTGGCCGCCCTGACACCGAGCGGCCGCGCGCGCGTGCCGGGCTCGTGGGCGTTGTACGACTTCGCCAATACGATCTTCAGCTACGCCATCGTCTCCACGGCGATGGGCATCTGGCTGACCGACCCGTCGCGCCTCGGCCAGGCGGACGGGCAGCTGGCCTTCAGCATCGCGGTCGCCATCAGCGTCGGCCTCAACGCCCTCGTCTCCCCCGTCCTCGGCGCGATGAGCGACCGCGGCGGCCGCCGGCTCCCATTCCTGCTCTTCTTCACGGTGCTGACCATCGTGCCCTCGGCGATCATCGGCCCGACCCCGGCCGTCCTCGGCGCGACGCTCTTCGCGATCGCCAACTTCGCCTACCAGGCGGCACTCATCTACTACGATGCGACGCTCAAGACCGTCTCCCTGCCCGCGACCCGCGGCCGGCTGTCCGGGATCGGCGTCGGCGTGGGCTACATGGGCACCATCGCCATCGGCCTGACGCTCTTCCTGTTCGACATCCCGGCCGAGGGCATCTTCCTCATCTCGGGCGTCCTCTTCGCCGTCTTCGCCGCCCCGATCTTCCTCATCGTGCGCGAGAAGCCGACCTCGGACCAGCGCTTCCGCCTCGCCGACGTGCCAGCCGCCCTGGGCCAGCTGCCCGAAACGATCCGCGATGCGCGCGAGGTGGCCGGGCTGCCCCGCTTCCTCCTCGGCCGGTTCTTCTACAGCGACGCGGTCAACACCATCATCGTGGTCATGAGCGTCATCGCCGTGCGCGCCATGGGCATGACCACCGGACAGTTCATCCTCGTCTCGATCTTCCTTACCGTGGTGGCTATCGTGGCCAGCTTCCTCTGGGGCCGCCTGGTGGACCGTTATGGCCCGAAGCGAACGCTCCTCTGGGTGCTCGCCTCCTGGGCGGTCGGGCTGGTCATCGGTGCGGTCGCGCTGGGCATGCCGGGCACCGTCCCGGGCGTGGCGCTGTTCCTGCTCGCGGGCGCGATCGTGGGCAGCGGTCTCGGCGGGGTCCAGGTGGCCGATCGCGTCTTCATGATCCGCCTCTCCCCGCCTGCGAAGCTGGGCGAGTTCTTCGGCCTGTACGGCCTCGTGGGCAAGGGCTCGCAGGTGGTCGGACAGACGATCTACGGCATCATCGTCTTCCTGCTCGTCGACTCGCTGGGCAACGGCGCCTACCAGGTCGCCGTGCTCACCCTCATCGTCACCATGCTCATCGGCTACTGGCTCATCCGCCCCGTCTCCGACCGCTGGGGCGAGCCGCTCGGCGACGAGGCCCCGGGAGCCGTCGCGCCGCCGGAGCGCTTGGCCCCGATGTCCGCACCGCTGGAGCCGCGGTCGTAGCCCCGGCTACGACACGCTCGGGGCGTCCGCCGCCGGTCCCCGCCCCCGCGCCGTGTTGTTCACGAAACACCAAACCGGTGATTCGGCCGCCGCGGGACGCCATGGGCGGGACCGTGGCGGTGGGCGCGGACATGATCCACGCTGGGGCCGCGCTCGACCTGCGCTCCGGATACGTCCCGAGCGGGCCTGGATGGGTCGCCGATGGCCAGGGTGGGGCCATTTGGTGTTCTGGAAACAACGCCGACCCCGGCGGGGCGCCGAACGAACGCCGACCTTGAACAGGCCCCGACCGGACGCGACCGCTACTGCACGTACCCCCCGGGGTGCGCCTGCCGCCACGCCCAGGCCGAGCCGATCATCTCGGCCAGCGTGCCGCGCCGCGGCGACCAGCCGAGCAGCTCCCGGGCCCGCTCATTGGAAGCGACGAGCACGGGCGGGTCGCCCTCCCGGCGCGGCCCTGCCACATGCGGCACCGGTCGCCCGACCACCACCGCGGCGGCATCGACCACCACGCGCACGCTGAAACCGGCCCCGGAGCCGAGGTTGGCCACGAGCAGCCCGGGGCCCGACGAGCCGGTCAGCTCGAGGGCCGCCAGGTGCGCCTCGGCCAGGTCCTCGACGTGGACGTAGTCGCGGATGGCGGTCCCGTCGGGGGTCGGGTAGTCGTCCCCGAAGAGGGTCATCGGCTCGCCCGTCTCGACGGCGCGCAGGACGTTGGGGATGAGATGCGTCTCGGGGTCATGGTCCTCGCCGTTCACGGCGCTCGCGCCGGCCACGTTGAAGTAGCGCAGGGTGGCGGCACACAGGCCGTGCCTCGCGGCCGCGCGCTCCATGGCCTCCTCGAAGCGCCGCTTCGTGTCTCCGTACGGGTTGATCGGGCGCAGGGGCGCGTCCTCGGTGATGGGCGTCTCCTCCGGCGCCCCGTACACCGCCGCCGTCGAGCTGAAGACGATCCGCCCGACGCCGGCCCCCTTCATCGCCTCGAGCAGCGCCTCTCCCCCCTCGACGTTCTCGCGCTCATAGAGGTCGGGCTCGCGCACGGACTCGCCCACCAGCGAGCGCGCGGCGCAGTGCAGGACGGCCTCGATCCGCCGGCGGGCGAGCAGGGGGCCGACGACCGACGGGTCCCCGACGCTGCCGACGACGAGCTCGACGCCCGGCGGCACCGCCTCGCGGTGGCCGGTGACGAGGCTGTCGAGGACGGTCACCTCGTGGCCGGCGGCGACCAGGCGCTCCACCGAGACGCTGCCGACGTACCCCGCGCCGCCGGTGACGAGGACGCGCATCAGCGGCCGAACAGGCGGGCCAGGAGGCCGCGCTTCTTCGGGTCCTCGGGGGCGTGGGCCGGGGCCGGCTCGGGCGCAGGCTCGAGGGCGGCCGGGGGCTCGGCGGGACCGAAATCGGGCACCGGTTCGACCGGTCTGGGTGCCGTCGCGGCAGCAGTGGCCAGCTCCGCGGCGCCACGCGTCCGCCACCGCCGCTCGTTCTCGACGGCCCAGTCCGGTCGCTCCACGGGCTCGCCGCGCGTGGCCAGGATCTCGGCCATGCGCGCCTCGAGCCGCACGGCCACCGTGTCCTCCGGGTCGATCTCCAGCGCGTGCAGGGCCAGCGCCCAGGCGCCGCGATCGTCGCCCCGCTCGAGCGCCACGCGCGCCAGGCCGACCACGGCGATGGCGTTCTGCGGGTCCGCGTCGGCTGCCTGCCGGTAGAGGCCCTCGGCCTGGTCGAGCAGGCCCATCGTCAGCGTCCGTTCGGCCTGCAGCAGGAGCTCGATCATCGGCGCGCGGCCTCGGCGATCCAGCTGCGCACGTCGGCCAGCAGCGTCTCGCGCGTGTTGCGCGAGGGGTCCGCGACGACCGAGTCGAGAAGCCGCTCGAGCAGCTCGCCCAACCCCGGCCCCGGCGTCAGCCCCAGCTCGGCCTGCAGGTCGTCGCCGTCCACGGCGAGGTCGCCGAGCTTCATGGGCACGCCCCGCTCCAGCTCGGCGACGACTCGCTCGCGCAGCTCGTCGAGGCCGCCCGCGTCGGCCGGCGCGCCGCTGCCGAGGTTGTCCGCCGCGCGCAGCAGGAAGAGGCGCGGCAGGATGTCGCGGCCCACGGTGCGGATGAAGCGCCGCACGGCCGCGTCGCCCCAGCGGGATTCGTAGCCGTACATGTGCCAGCGAACGAGCGCCACGACCGGCTCGGCCTCGCGCCGGGGCAGGGCGAGCCGGCGCAGCAGGTCGGCCGCGAGGCCCGCGCCGACCTCCTCGTGACCGTGGAAGTGCCCCTCGCCCAGCGTCTCGGGCTTGCCGATGTCGTGGAGCAGCGCCGCGAGGAGCAGCGTCTCGTCGTCCGGGGCCAGCCGTGCCGCGGCGTCCAGTGTCGCGAGCGTGTGCTCCCAGAGGTCCATGCCCGGCGCCTTCGCCTGCGGCACGCCGCGCTGCGCGGCGAGGAGCGGCAGCACGTGCTCCAGCAGGCCGGTCTCGGCCAGGCCCCGGAAGCCCCTCGACGGGGGATCGGCGAAGAGCATCTTGCGCAGCTCCTGCCCCACGCGCTCCGACGAGACGTGCGCCACGAGCGGTGCCAGATCGCGCAGCGCGGCGAGCGTCGCGGGCTCGATCGTGAAGTCGAGTTGGGCGGCGAGGCGCACGGCGCGCAGCAGCCGCAGGGCGTCCTCGTCGAAGCGCCGGCGGGGATCGCCCACCGCTCGCAGCACCCGGGCGTCGAGGTCGGCCAGGCCGTCCGTGGGGTCCTCGAGGGCCGGCTCGGGCGTCGGCATCTCGAAGCCGAAGGCCCCGGGCCGGTCGCCAGGTCGCCCGAAGGCGATGGCGTTGACCGTGAAGTCCCGCCGCGCCAGGTCCTCGCGCAGCGAATCGCCGAACTCGACCCGGTCGGGGCGGCGGCGGTCACGGTAGTCGTGGTCGCGGCGGAAGGTGGTCACCTCGACCGCCGCGCCGGGCGGCGCCGGCACGAGCACGGTCCCGAAACGGTTCTCGTAGTGCGAGCCGGGGAAGAGCGCCATGAGGCGGTCGGGGCGGGCGTCGGTGGCCACGTCCCAATCCTTCGCCTCACGCCCCAGCAGGTCGTCGCGCAGCGAGCCGCCCACGAGGTAGGCGGCATGGCCGCTCGCCCACAGCGTGGCGAGGACCGGGCTCACGTGGTCGGGGACGCGCGGTGCGGGCGGCATCGCGCCACGCTCAACCGTGTCCGAGGAAGAGGTAGCTCCGCCAGGCCTCGTTGCGCGGGTCGGCCAGGTACGGCGAGAAGAGCGAGTAGACGTCGCTGCGCGGCTCCTTCGGCGGCCGCAGCAGCCGCATGCGCGCCTCCTCCGGGAGGCGGCCGCCCTTGCGGTGGTTGCAGGTCTTGCAGGCGGCCACGAGGTTGTCCCAGGTGTGGCTGCCGCCGCGGTGGCGCGGCACGATGTGGTCGAGCGTCAGGTCGTGCGTCTGGCGGCTGCAGTACTGGCAGGTATGGTCGTCGCGCGTGAAGATCTCGCGCCGCGAGAGGCGCACGCGGGGCCGCGGCCGCTTGATGAGGTATTGGAGCCGGATCACGCTGGGGGCGCGGAAGACCTCGCGCGCGGTGCGGATCTCGTGGTGGTCGTACTCGATGACCTCGGCCTTCTCGACGAAGAGCAGCCGGAAGGCGCGCCTGACGTCGCAGACGTTGAGCGGTTCGTAATTCGAGTTGAGCAACAGTACGACGCTGTCCATCGCTCCCTGGAGCCGGCCGGGACTCGGCCACGCAACGGGCGCATGGTAGCAAAGGGTGCGCGCGGGGTGCGCCGCCGGGCTACTCGCCGGCCAGATCCGCCGGCAGTAGCGAGAACATGACGCGATCGCCGCCGTCGTCGTAGTTGCGACCGGTCTCGAGCGGCGGCGCTCCTGGAGCTTCGGCTGCGGGCGGAGCCGACCGCAGGCAGTGCGGCCCAGCGAGGATCGGACGGAGCGCAGAGCGCCCGCTCCGCAGCCCGAGAGCCGCCACCGGCTCGGCCGACCCTTACGAGCCGGACGGCTACCTTCTGAGGTCGGCCAGCAGCTTTCCAAAGACGGCGAACTGGCGCTTGAGGCCCGCGCTGCACACCCCGGCCACGTCCACCACGGTCGGACGGGCGAGCTCGAGCTGGTTGGGGCCAGCGTCCTCGCTGGCGCCTACGCGGCTTACCCGGAACGCTTCGTCAAGGGACTGCCACTCCCCAAGCAAGTCCGCGCCGAGGTCTGGATCAACCCGCCGCTGAAGGAGGTGCCGCGAGCCTGATCTCCGAACACCGGTGTCTCACTTCGGTTCCCGGTGCACGGCCGCACCAAGCAGTGCTTGGGGCATAGACAAACGCGGCGCGCGGAGCGCAACATCACGCGATTGCGGGAGGCTACGACGCGCGAACCTTCCTGCGGACGCCCGGTTCGCGCTGAGCCACTGGCGAGACCGACCCGCACCTGGCCCGGCATACCCCCGGGAAGGAGTGGAGGCGTCCCATGCGAAGGTTCCTGCAGCTCGTCATGATTGCGATAGCGATCGTGTTGATGACGGCTTCCCCCGTGCTCGCCCATGGTGTGCCGAACGAAAAGAACTGGCACATCCACGACGGGCTGGGCCCTGGCCCTGCGGCGGGCGATCATCACGCGGGTTTGGTGATCTTTCCCGCGCTCTTCGCCCAGGAGGGCCTGGTGTATGGGACGTCCGCCGCCCCATATGTCTGGTGCACCAACGCCACGGACAAGGGCCTGCTTGACCCGGGAGGACAGGGCACCGTAAGCGCTGCCGGCCATTGCAGGAGTGACGTGTGGATCGTTCACCTCCTGAGGGGCATCGAGGCTCCCGCCGGCTGGTCCACTCTCGTGATCCCCGGTGACGACTTTCACTACCGGCTGACGCGAATCGGCTGACCCTCGACACCGAGTCGATCTGATGGAAAGCCCCTCCCCTGCCATCGTCGGAGGTAGTCGGAGGGGCCTTCCTTGCCTGGACTCTGGCGGGCGGTACAGGACTCGAACCTGTGACTTCCTCGGCGTAACCGAGGCGCTCTGGCCGGACTGAACGCGGTGAAGGCGAAGCCGGACGCGCGGGGGGGGGCGCAGCGGGCTACTCGCCGGCCAGATCCGCCGGCACGAGCGAGAACATGACGCAATCGCCGCCGTCGTCGTAGTTGCGCAACACGCCCTCGCGCACGAAGCCGCAGCGCTCGGCCACGACCTGCGATCCGACGTTCCCCTCGAGCGTGTAGAGGGCGAGCCGGACGAGGCCCATCTCGCGCATCGCCCAGCGGCTGACCAGTCGCAGTGCGCGGGTCGCGACGCCCCGGCGCCGTGCCCACGGCGCGACCCAGTAACCGACGAACGCGCGGCGATCGCGCGGGCCGTGGATGGTGATGGCGCCGAGGAGGCGACTGTCGCCGGATTCCACGATCGCGAAGGCGGCCGCGTGACCCTCGGCCCAATCACGCTCGACGCGCTCGATGAACGTCACCGCGTCGTCGATGGTGTACGGCTCGGGGATGGTGGGGATCCAGCGCCGGATCTCGGGATCGCGGCAGGCGCGTGCGACCGCTTCGGCGTCGTCCTCGTGGAACGGGCGCAGCGTGACGTCGCCGTCGTGCAGCGGCGGGTGGGGCGGCTGGACGGGTCGGGCCTCGGTCATCGACGCCTCAGGTGCCCGAGCCCACCGCGGCGCCGGTGGTCGGGTCCCAGCCACCCGCCCGGCCGACCTTCGAGGCCAGCGGGCGACCGAGGGCCCGGCTGATGTACCGAGCGGCATCGAGCACCGCGGCAAGCTGGACCCCGTGCTCGATGCCCATGCCGTCGAGGAGGTAGACGAGGTCCTCCGTGGCCAGGTTGCCGGCCGCGCCGGGCGCGTAGGGACAGCCCCCCGTGCCCCCGGTCGAGGCGTCGAAGCAGGCCACGCCGTCCTCCAGCCCGGCCACGACGTTGGCCAGCGCCGTGCCGCGCGTGTCATGGAAGTGGTAGGCGAGACGGCCCAGCGGGACGCCCGCGGCGAGCGCACCGCCGGTCAGGTCGCGCACCTGCGAGGGGACCCCGACTCCGATCGTGTCGCCGAAACAGACCTCGTCCACGCCCAGCTCGAGCAGGGCGAGGGCCACGCCGATGGCGCGTGCCGGGTCGACGCGCCCCGTGTACGGGCAGCCGAAGGCGGTCGAGACGTAGCCGCGCGTCCACCACGTACGGTGGCCGGCCTCGTGGATGAGCGGCCCGAACGTCGCCAGCGACTCGGCCACGGTCAGGCCGATGTTGCGCTGCGTGAAGGCATCGCTGGCGGCGGTGAATACGGCCATCGCCCGGGCGCCGGCCTGCCCGGCCCGAGCCAGGCCGCGGGCGTTGGCGACCAGCACCGGGTAGCGCACTTCGGCGGTCCGAAGCAGGGAGGGGAGGAGTTTGTCCGCGTCGGCCAGCTGGGGCACCGCGCGCGGCGAGACGAAGCTCGTGGCCTCGATCTCGCGCAGCCCGGCCGCGACGAGCAGCTCGATGAAATGCCGCTTCGTCGCGGTGGGGATCGACGCCGCCTCGTTCTGCAGCCCGTCGCGCGGCCCGACCTCGTAGACCCGGACGCGGCGCGGCATCTCGACCATCCACGGAGTTTAGGCCCCCGATCGGGTGCGGCGAGGCCGCATGGCCCCATCGTTCCGGGACGTCGAGGACGTTCGGGTGGGGGCGCGGTCGCGATCCGGGCGAGACACTCCCATTCCCAACTGGGAGACGCACGGGTGTTGATCGACTTTCGCGGCTTTGCCGGCGGGTTCATCGTCTCGGCGCGCATGGACCTCACCGCCGACCGGCTGACGGACCAGCTCAACCGCGACGCGCCGCTCGACCTGGC
>Ga0209322_10000763_pt1 | contig 18811 bp, 18 predicted proteins | sample Rifsed19ft1_FD_184013 | JGI IMG/M metagenome (GOLD analysis project Ga0209322, IMG submission 184013) | Soil microbial communities from Rifle, Colorado, USA - sediment 19ft 1 (version 2) | ecosystem: Environmental > Terrestrial > Deep subsurface > Rock core/Sediment | place: Rifle, Colorado... | reverse complement strand
GGCGGGGCGAGACTCCACGCTCGTTTTGGCCATTGGCTTCTGGTTGGCTCTCATCCAGATTTCGATCGCCGCCTCCCAGATCGTCCTCACCTTCGTCTTGCTCCTCTGGCTGTACCAGCTCGCCACCGGCCGGGCGGAGCTGGTGCGGCTTCCGTTCGACTGGCCGCTCGGGCTGTTCGCCCTGCTCAGCGTGGTCTCGGCGGTCTTTTCCTTCGAGCCGGCGGAGAGCCTTAGAAGCGTCAGGAAGCTCACCCTGCTCATCGTCCCCTACCTCCTGGTGAGCGCCCTGCGGCGAAAACCGGTGCTCGCCCTGGAACAGTTGGTGCTCGTCCTCATCGTGGTCGCCGACGTGTGCGCACTGTTCGCGCTCTGGCAGTATTCCTTCGGAGAGCTGGGCGACATCAATCACCGGATCCGCGGCTTCATGAGTCACTACATGACCTTTTCCGGACTTCTCATGGGCGTTAGCATGTTGGCCTTGGCGGAGCTGCTTTTCAGCCGACGGCGGCGAGCCTTCCTGGCCGCCAGCCTGATGGTCTTTCTGGTCACCCTGGCCCTTTCACTGACACGCAGCGCCTGGATCGGAGTGTTCGTTTCGGCGAGCCTCCTCTGCTTCCTTCGCGACCGTCGCCTGCTGGTGGCAGTACCCCTTCTCCTCATCGGAGCTTTGGCTCTCCTGCCCAGCGCGGTTCAGACTCGCGTACGCTCCTTCATCGAGCCCGACCGATCCGGACGCGACCGGTTGTACATGGTTGAGAGCGGCCTGAGGATTTCGGCCAATCATCCATGGTTCGGCGTCGGCCCCAACATGGTGCAACCCGTTTATCCCATCTACCGACTGGAGGGGGCTCCAGAGCTGCAAAACGTTCACCTGCACAACAATGTCGTGCAGATCGCCGCCGAGAGGGGTCTACCCTGTCTGGCGGCCTGGTTGTGGCTCATCGCCCTGGGAATCACGGGAACCGTCAAGCGCTATCGTCGCTCGTCCGCGGGAACGAAGGAACGGGCGCTGGCGGCGGGTTCTCTGGCACTCTTGATGGCGGGCATGACGGCCGGGCTCTTCGAGTACAACTTCGGCGATTCGGAGTTCCTCATGCTGTTTCTTTTTGCGATGGCGATCCCTATCGTGCTGGATCGAAGTTCCTCGGAAAGCGGGCAGGAGGAAGGAAGGGTTTCTTGAGCAGCATCTCGGCGAAGCGCGCGTCGTCCATTCTGCGGGCGGCTAGAGGTAGAGAGATCGTGGTCGTCGGAGATCTCATGCTGGACGAGTTTGTGTGGGGGAGCGTGTCTCGCATCTCCCCGGAGGCGCCGGTGCCGGTCGTCGAGGTCTCCGGCTACAGCTTTCACCTCGGTGGCGCCGCCAACGTCGCCCACAACCTCCACAGCTTGGGCAGCGAGCCGAGGCTGGTCGGCATCTTGGGAGAAGACGACGCGGCGCGCCGACTGCGACAAGTCCTCGGCGAGGCCGGCATCTCCGCGGAAGGCTTGCTGACTGACCCGACGCGGCCCACCACGCTGAAGACTCGTATCATCGCGCACGGCCAGCAGGTGGTGCGAGCGGACCGCGAGTCGACGAAAGACATCTCCCGGTCGCTGGAGAAGCGGGCACTCGCGAGAGTGGCCGCCGCCCTCGATCGTGCCAGCGCCTTGGTTCTTTCTGACTACAGCAAGGGCACCTTGACCAGGGAGCTCATCACCGAGTGCACGCATCTGGCGCGGAGACGAAGGCTCCCCATTCTCGTCGATCCCAAGATTGCCCGCTTCGGCGCCTACCAGAGAGCGAGCCTGGTTACCCCGAACATCCACGAGGCGGAGCGCATCACCGGAGTACCCATCAGTGACCTGCCCGGGCTAGCCCGAGCGGCACGAGTCATTCTCGGCAAGCTGCGCTGCCAGGCCGTTCTGGTGACCCGTGGCGAGCAAGGCATGTCCTTGTTCGAGAAAGGAAAACCGCCGGTTCATATCGGCGCCACGGCGAGGGAGGTTTTCGATGTGACCGGTGCCGGCGACACGGTCATCGCCACCATCGCATTCGCATTGAGTGGCGGAGCATCCCTCGCCGAATCGGCGCGGCTGGCCAACCGAGCGGCGGGAATCGTGGTCGGTAAGCTGGGAACCGCGGCAGTCGATTCCCAGACGCTGCTGGATTCGCTCAGTGACGGAAGTGGCGGAGGCCGGTGAAGACCATCGCCAATCCCCGCTCGTTGGCACCCGTGATCACTTCCTCGTCACGGATCGAGCCTCCGGGCTGAATGATGGCCCGCACACCCGCATCGGCCAGCTGGTCGGGTCCGTCTCGAAAGGGAAAGAAAGCGTCGGATGCCGCCGCCGAGCCCTCAAGAGAGCTCTGCGCCTTGGTGACGGCCAGATGACAGGAGTCCACGCGGCTCATCTGCCCCGCCCCGATCCCGAGGGTGTTTCGATTCTTGGCGATCACGATGGCGTTCGACTTCACGTGCTTGGCGACCTTCCAGGCAAACTCTAGCGCCTCCATCTCCTCTTCCGTCGGCTTTCGCTCGGTGGGGATCTCCAAGCGCGAACGATCGAGCGGTGAGCTGTCCCAGTCTTGGACCAGCAGCCCCCCCACCACGCGGCAGAGATTGTATCCCTCCCATCCGGGCTCAGCGGGGTCATCGATCGCCAGCAGCCGCAGGTTCTTCTTTCCGCGGAGCTCCTCCAATGCTTCCGGGTCGAATCCGGGAGCGATCACCGCTTCCAAAAAGGTGGAGACCAACTCTTTCGCGGTTTTCTTGTCCACCGTCCGATTGAGTCCCACGATCCCTCCAAAGGCGGAGACCGGGTCGGTCTCCCGGGCCAGAACGTAGGCGCTCAAAAGCGTGTCGCCGAGAGCCACGCCACAGGGGTTGGTGTGTTTGATGACCACCGCGGCGGGCTGGTCGAACTCACAGAGGAGCCGCCAGGCGGCATCGAGGTCCAGAATATTGTTGTATGAGAGCTCTTTCCCTTGAAGCTTGCGGGCTCCCGCCACCGCCCGCGGCACACCTTCTGCTTCGCGATAGAAAGCCGCTGACTGGTGTGGGTTCTCGCCATAGCGGAGGTCTTGAACTTTCTCGAACGCGACGGATAACGTCCCGGGGAAGGACGGCTCGAGCTCGTTGACGGCCAGCTCGTCGCCCCGTGCCTCCAGCAGAGTCATGTACGAGGCAATAGCCGCTTCGTAGCGCGCGCTGGCGCGAAACGCCTTCACCGCCAGGTACAGCCGAGTGGCCATGTCCATTCCCTCGTCCAGCTTGCCCAGCACCAGGGAATAGTCCCGCGGATCGACCACCGGGATCACGTGGCGGAAGTTCTTGGCGGCCGCCCGCAACATGCTCGGCCCGCCGATGTCGATGTTCTCGATGATCTCCGCCACGCTTTTCTTCTCCGCCACTTTGGCCTCGAAGGGATAGAAATTCACCGCCACCATGTCGATGGGTATGATCTCGTTCCTTCGCAGCTCTTCCAGATCCGAGGCCAGCTCGCGCCGGGCCAGGATCCCGCCGTGGATGAGGGGGTGAAGCGTCTTGACTCGGCCCCCCAGTATCTCGGGGAACCCGGTCGCCTCCGATACCGGCGTTACCGAAATCTCCTCCTTGGAAAGGGCGGTGGCGGTGCCACCGCTCGCGAGGACCTGGTATCCTCTCTCCGTCAGGCCGCGGGCGAAGGAAACGATCCCCTCCTTGTTGGCAACGCTCAGCAAGGCGCGGCTCTTCACTTGATCTCGAGGCCTGGTCATGGTCTTCCCTTCTCCGTCTTGGAACGAGTCGATGAATCCTGTCCTTCGTTTCGGAAGAACCGGTAGCCGGTGAAGTCTCCATTGGCCTCTTCCCAGGCCGCCAACCAAAGGTAGGAAGCCGCGGTGACTCCCCTCGAGTAGCCGAGAGAGGCCGAGGCGTAGGGCACCGATCGATAATCGAAAGCGGTGGCCGGCACCAACTGCCCGTCTTTCCAAAAGGCAGACACCAGAACGGGCACCGAGCTTCTGCTCGCCGACGTGAGACGATCGAGCAAGGCTGCCACCGAAGCTCCCTCCACCGTGGAGGGCAGACTCCAGTCGTACACCAAGGGAAACTCTTCGAGGTGGAGCGTCACAAAACGATGGAACTCCCCGCTGGCCCGCGCCAACTGCGGATCTCCGGCACCCACGACGGTCGGGTCGGCCAGATCGGCGGCGATGCGAAGAAGCTTCCCCAGCTCGACCGCCACTTCCTGGAAGGGTCGGCGCTGATTCACCTGTTCTGCCGTCCCCTGAACTCTCTGCTCGACGGCACGGGCGGTGTGGGGGGAGAGCGTCCCCGCCAAGCCGTCGCGAGCCAAAGCGGAGGCCATTTCTCCCTCGAGTCCGAAGACTCCCTTCAACAGATAGGCCTCGTTTCTCCACAACACGCGCTGGAGCGCCGGAGGCATGATGAGAAGCGTATCGTAAACCATGTTGCGATAAATCGGAGCGGGCCACGCCTGCAAAGAGCCCGGCGCTACGAGGGTTAGGAAAAAGGACAGCGCCTTAAGGAATGGGACAGGGAGGAGCGGCAAAGGAACGCTGGATACCCTGCTGGTAGCTCCAGGAAGGCTCGAAGCCCGGCCGATCACTTCTTGGGCCTAGCCACTACGGAGACTTTTCCGCCTTTCAAAGAGACACCGAAATCGACGTCTTTATAGCCGTCATTTCGCAGTTGTTGGGCTTGCTTATCCAAGGCGCGCCGGAAGCTCTCGTAGTTGAGGTTGCCCGTCGACTGACCCGCCTCTTGCCTGGCGGCGACGTACTTGTCGAACACCTGCCGGAACGGATCTCCCCCGCTGGCGGCCTGCCCGGCTACCGGCGGATGGGCAGAGGCGACCCGCTTGGGTCGCTCCTCGCGCCCCCCCGGAACGCGTCCCTCTTCCTTGAGCCGGACACGACGGTTCCACATTTCGTTGTAGGTAGAGTATTTGGCCTGGTGCATCTGGAAAACGGATTGTTCCGCCAGATTCTGAGGAGAGGTACGATTATAGCGCCGGATGATGTCCTCGACTTTCTTCTTCGTCTCACTAGGTGGCTGCCTGATAGCTCCCGAGAACCACTGCTCGTACTCGGTCTCCAGCTGCTTCATGCCCCGCTTGAGCCGCTCCATGTCCTCGTAGAAACCCACGGTCGCCTCCTAGGTCCGACCCTCTTCATCCTTCCGGAAGAACCAGAAGAAGGGTAACCAGAGCTCCCGCGCATAGGGCACTCTCTTGTTCTTGACTAGTATCTCGCAGGTCGGATAGTCGCCCACCAAACTGAACAACCGGTGAAGCTCCTGCACTTCGTTAACCGTGTAGGTCGCGTAGTGGCGCAACCAACGGTCTCGGCCTTCTCGTCGGTAACGCGGTGCTCGCTCGGCAAGGGTGATTGCCTCCGCATACTTGGGGTCCTCGGCGGGGCCAAAAACCACGGTGAGCGTGAAGTCGCGAGGCGCCTGGTCCGGGTAAAGAATCTCCACCATCTCGGGATCCAGGTGAGAGATGTCCTTCTCCCGACGCTCGATGATCTCGGGAAGCCGCTCGATGTAATTCTTCGCCCGCTCTTCCGCCATGATCCGGTGGCTATGCTAGAATGCTACCTGCAAACGCTAACTATTGTCAACGACAGCAGTTCTCTGATCTTTAGCCCCTCAAGCCATTGAGCATGGACGCCGCACCGGGCGATGTCGAGCAGTTGTTGAGACGGCTCCCGAGCGTCGAGCGCCTGCTCGATGGCGAAGGCTTTCGCGCGCTTCAGGCCAGGTTCGGCCGCCGGCAACTGTTGGCCGCCACCCGCTCCGCATTGGCCGAGCTGCGGGAAGCGGTACGCGAAGAGCGAGTCGACGGAAGGAGCCTGGAAGTCGCCCTCGCCGGCATGGAGGACTCGGTCGAGACCAAGCTCGTCAGGGCCACCGCTCCCTCCTTGGTATCGCTCATCAACGCCACCGGAATCATCGTCCACACCAATCTGGGTCGGGCGCCGCTATCCGCTTCCGCGATTGCCGCGGTCGCGCGCATCGCCGGCTCCTATAGCAACCTGGAATACGATCTAGAGAAAGGCGGCCGTGGCCGCCGCGAGCAGCACGCGGTGCGCCTACTGGAGCTACTCTTTCCCGGTCACGACGCTCTGGTGGTCAATAATAACGCGGCTGCCGTTCTTCTCACTCTCAACACTTTCGCCGCCTCCCGGGAGGTGTTGCTTTCCCGGGGCGAACTGGTGGAGATCGGTGGATCATTCCGAGTTCCCGATATCCTGGAGCGAAGTGGGGCTCGCCTTCGCGAAGTGGGAACGACCAACAAGACTCGCATCGAAGACTACCAGGCAGCACTGGGGCCGGCGACCGCGCTCATCCTGCGGGTACATCCCTCCAACTTTCGAATCATCGGTTTCACAGAAAGAGCCTCGACCGAAGAGTTGGTGGCATTGGGCAAGGCCCACGGCGTTCCGGTCTTCGAGGACTTCGGAAGTGGCAATCTCCTCTCGCTCGCTCCCTACGGTCTACCGAACGAGCCTACCGTAGAGACTAGCCTGGCCGCCGGCGTCGACTTGGTCACCTTCTCCGGCGACAAGCTCTTGGGTGGTCCGCAAGCGGGAATCCTGGTGGGACGCCCGGAACGCGTGAAGGCCTGCCGGGAGAACCCTCTGGCGCGCGCTCTCAGAGTCGATAAGCTGACCTACGCGGCACTCGAGGCGACGCTCCGTGCCTTCGTCCAGGGCGAGGCCACCAAGGAGATTCCGGTGCTTCGAATGCTCTCCGCTCCGGTTAGCGAAGTCCAGTCTCGCTGCCGGCGTCTGGCGCGGTCCCTCGAGACGGTCGCGGGGCTCGAGCTTTCCTTACTCGACGGATTCTCGAAAGTCGGAGGAGGAGCAGCGCCGGAGGACGAAATCCCGACTTGCTTGATCTCGGTACGGGCCGGGAGTCTCTCCGCGCAGGCCATCCTGGACCGGCTGCGCGCTCACCGTCCCCCGGTCATCGCGCGCATCGCGGAGGACCGCGTGCTCTTGGATCTCCGAACGGTTCTCCCCGAAGAAGAGATTCTCCTCGCCTCGGCGCTCACCGCCCTGATGGCGGGCTGACGGCGAGCCGACCGTCGACGCTTCAGAAGAGCTCGAGCGCCGCGCGCCGGGCCAGGGCCATCGCCGGACCAGGCAGGATTCCCAGGACGACCGTCGCCAAAGAGCTCACCAGCAAGGGAAGCCTCAGGCCCAAGCCGAGTGGGTGCATTCCCGGATGGGGCACCGGTGCTCCCATGTAGAGCACCATGACCACCCGCAGATAGTAGTAAACACTCACCAGGGTATTGAGGACCGCAATCAACACTAAGGCGATATAGCCTTCGCCCACGGCGGAACCGAACAAATAGAACTTTCCCACGAACCCGACGGTGGTAGGGATGCCTGCCAGAGAAAGCATTGAGAGACTCATCGCCACCCCCGGCAGGGGGTGAGTCCACCCCAGTCCTCCCCAGCTGCGGATCGACAGGTTCTCCTCACCACGCCTTCCGAGTGCAATCGCGGCGGCGAAGGCCCCAAAGGTCATGAACGAATAACCCAGGAGGTAGAAAAGAGCGGCCGTTCGCCCGGCCACTCCTCCCGCGATGACGCCTACCAAAAGGTACCCCACGTGAGCGATGCTCGAATAGGCGAGCAGACGTTTGATGTCATCCTGAACGATCGCCAGCAGGTTGCCGAGGGTCATGCTGAGGACCGCCACTACCCACAAGACTGCTCTCCACTCTTCGCCGAGCGTGAGCAGTGACCCGGTGGCTCGCAGCAGGGCGCCGAAGGCCGCCGTCTTCACCGCCACCGCCATGAAGCCGGTGACGACGGTGGGTGCTCCCTGGTAGGCATCAGGGGCCCACATGTGAAACGGCACCGCCGCGATCTTGTAGGCAAAGCCGACCAGCAGAAGTGCCAACGCCACCACCGGGAGCGCTCCCAGGTCATGGCCTCGCGCCAGGAGCGCCGCTTCGATCCCGGCGAGATCGGTACTGCCCGACACTACATAGAAGAAGGCGATCCCGTAAAGGAAGAAAGCCGAGGCGAAAGCGCCGTAGAAGAAATACTTCACGGAAGCTTCCAGCGAGGAAATCCGATCGCGGGCCCAGCCGGTGAGAGCGTAAACTCCCACCGACATCGTCTCCAAGGCCACGAAAATCACCACCAGGTGGCGGCTAGAGACGAGAAGCAGCATGCCCGCCGCGGAAAGGAGGAGCAGCGAATAAAAAGCCGGCTGCTCGAGCTTCTGGCGAGCCAGAGACTCCTTCGCCACCGGGACGGTGAGCAGCAGGGCGAAGAGCACCAGCAGACTCAGGAAGAGGCTGAAGGCGTCGGCATCGACCATCCCCAAGGCGCGGAGTCGATGCCCCCACATGCGCAGGCAGGCGAGGACTGAAACCAGGGCGCCGAGCCAAGCCAATCCCGCCGATGGAAAGCGGTCGCCGACGGCCCTGCCCGCGCCTCCCACCGCGATGACCACCGCAGTGGTGACCAAAATGAGAACGGGTACCAGCGCCGCTGCCCCCACGCCTACTCCTCGAGGGCCCCACTCGGGGTGCGAGAGACAAAGCGCTCCACCGTGCCATCCAGCGGGCGAAGGAACGTGCCGGGTGCCACGCCCATCCACAGGATCAGGATCACGATGGGGAGGAGGATCATGCCCTCCCGGCGACTCAGATCGGGAAGGTGGTCGTTCGCCGGGTTCTTGACCTCTCCCAGCATCACCCGTTTATACATCCAGAGTAGATAAATGGCGGCCAAGATGACGCCCAAGGCGGCGGCCACCGCGAAGGGCGGCGCGGTTTGAAACGCCCCGAGGAGAACCAAGAACTCCCCGACGAAACCGCTGAGGCCGGGAAGTCCCATGGAGGAAAGGAGCACGATCAAGAACACGCCGGCAAACCGAGGCATGCTCTTCTTGAGACCACCGAGATCCTCGATGGCGCGGGTGTGTCGGCGATCGTAGATCATCCCCACCATGATGAAGAGCGCGCCCGTCGATAGGCCATGACTCACCATCTGGAATAGGGCGCCCTCCACGCCGGCCACGTCGAACGAGAAGATTCCCAGCACCACGAATCCGAGGTGGCTCACGCTGGAGTAGGCCACCAGTCGCTTCAGGTCCGGCTGGACCATGGCCAGCAGAGCCCCGTAGAGAATGCCGATCACCGCCAGCGTCAGGATGGCCGGCGTGAAGGTGCGAGCACCCTCGGGGAACAATGGAACCGCGAATCGCAGGAGTCCGTAGGCGCCCATCTTGAGAAGGATTCCTGCCAGGATCACGCTCCCGGCGGTGGGCGCTTCCACGTGGGCGTCGGGGAGCCAAGTGTGCAGCGGGAAGATCGGGATCTTGATTGCGAAACCCGCGAAGAAAGCCAGGAAGAGCCACTGCTGCGTGTCCTGGCTCATCACCAGTCCTTGCCAAAGGCGAAGGTCGAAGCTCGGCGCCCCGGTCTGAACGTCCTGGAGGTGATAACAGAACAAGATCCCCACCAACATCAAGACGCTGCCTCCCATGGTGAAGAGGAAGAACTTGATGGCGGCGTAGATGCGACGCTCGCCGCCCCAGACTCCAATGAGCAGGTACATGGGAACCAGCACCGCCTCCCAGAACACGTAGAAAAGAAAGACATCCAGGGCGAGGAACACGCCCATCATCAGTGACTCCAGGACGAGAAGCAGGGCATAGTAGGCGGCCGTCTTCTCTTGGATCGACTCCCAGCTCGCCAGCACGGACAAGGGAGTGAGAAAAGCGGTGAGCAGCAGCAAGAACAGGCTCATGCCGTCCACGCCGACCAAGAAGGAAATCCCCAGGCTGGGCGCCCAGGGAAGGGACTCGACGAGCTGGTACTCGGCTTGCGCGGAGTCGAATCGAGCCCAGAGAAGTGCCGCCAAAACGAAGACCACCAGGGAAAAACTGAGAGCGAGGCGACGAGGCCAGTGGGCCCATCGGCCGCTGATACCAACCATCACCGAGCCTGCCAGAGGAACGAGGATCAGGAAGGTCAGGAGGCCCATGTCGTCCCCAGAATCATCCACCCGAGCAAAGCCATCACGCCCGCGAAGAGGAAGAAGAGGTATAGCCTCAGGTTGCCGCTCTGAGAGAGCCTGAGCCCCTCACCGCCCACGCGGACTAGGCGAGCCCATCCGTTGATGGAGCCGTCCACCAAGGATCGGTCGACCGCCCGCCAGAGAACGACTCGGCTGAGGAGGAGAACCGGTCGCACGATCAAAACATCGTAGAGCGCGTCCACCCTATACCCCTCTCTCAGTAATCGATGGAGACGGCCAGGCTCCTTCACCATCGTTTCAGGGAGTCCCGGCTCGGCCGAATAGACGCGCCTGGCGAGGAGAAGTCCCCCCGCCGCGATCACGACGTTCAAGATCATCAGAGACGCTTCCACGTACATCGAACTGGGCCGTGGGGTCCTGACCGCCAGAGAGGGCGCCAGGAACGTCTCGATCCAGCTGTGATGAGGGATCCCAATGAATCCAACCACCGCCGAGCCCGCGGCGAGTGCCCACAAGGGCCAGGTCATGGAAGGAGGCGACTCTGGGAGCGCGTGGGCCGTTTCGGAGCCACCGCGAAAGCGGCCCTCGAAGACCAAGATCCACAGACGTCCCATGTAGAGGGCGGTCAAGAAGGCACCGGCAAGGCCCGCCGCCCAGAGCAAGAAGTACCCTTCTCGGAAAGCGCTCCACAAGGCCTCGTCCTTGCTGAAGAAGCCGGCGAAGGGAGGGATACCGGCCAGTGCCAAGGTCCCCATCACGAAGGTTCGATAGGTGACGGGGAGTCTTTCTCTCAGGCCTCCCATTTTTCGAATGTTGGTTTCTCCCGCCAATGCATGCATGACGCTTCCCGCGCATAGGAACAGCAAGGCTTTGAAGAACGCATGGGTAACCAGATGAAAGATGGCGGCGCTGAACGCTCCCACCCCGCAGGCCAGGAACATGTATCCGAGCTGGGAAACGGTCGAATAGGCGAGGACTCTTTTCAGATCCTCCTGCGCCAGGGCGATGGTGGCGGCGAGAAGGGCCGTCACCGCCCCGATCGCTCCCACCAGCCCGAGAGCCATGGGTGCCTCCGCATACAAAGGGGCGGTGCGAGCCACCATATAGACTCCCGCAGTCACCATGGTAGCGGCGTGAATGAGTGCGGACACCGGAGTGGGGCCGACCATGGCGTCGGGCAACCACACGTGGAGAGGAATCTGGGCCGACTTCCCGATCGCTCCCACGAAGAGCAGGATTCCGATGGCGTTCAAGACCCTGGCATCCTGCGTGGGGACCAGAGGGAGAAACTCGGCGAAGCTCACGGTGCCGAACACTACGAAAGTCATCAGGATCCCGATGAGGAACCCGAAATCCCCGATGCGGTTCACGATGAAGGCCTTCATGCCGGCGGCGTTGGCCGTCTCTCTCTCGAACCAGAATCCGATCAACAGATAGGAGCAGAGCCCCACACCTTCCCACCCCACGAACATGAAGAGGAGGTTCTCCGCCAGGACCAATAACAGCATGAAGGCGATGAACAGATTGAGGTAGGAGAAGTAGCGGCCGATGTCCCGCTCCCCCACCATATAACCTTGAGAGTACACATGGATGACGAATCCCACGCCGGTAACGACCAGAGCCATGATCGATGACAGTGGGTCGAGCACCAAGGCCGCCCTCGCGTGGAACGAGCCGGCGGCGACCCATTCGAAGAGCTGCACGGTGATGGCGCGCTGGCCGGGGGCGGCTCCCGTCACATCCGCGAAGCCAATGGCCGCCAGTACCAGCGAGGCTCCCACCGCGCCCGACGCCAGTCTTCCCGCCCAGGCGCGGCCCATGGCACGTCCGAAGAGCGCCAGAACGAGCGACGAGATGCCGGGAATAAGGGGAATCAGGGGAAGGAGCCGGGAAGCATTGCCCACTCCGGTGCGCTCCTCAATACCTCAGCAGATTCTGGTCGTCGACGTTGATGGTCTCTCGCTTTCGGTGCAGGGCGATGAGGATGGCCAGGCCCACCGCGGCTTCGGCGGCCGCCACTACGATGACCAGAAGGGCGAGAGCCTGGCCCTCCAGATTGCCCACCGAGCGGGAGCCAGCCACCAGGGTGAGGTTGACGGCGTTGAGCATCAGCTCGACGCAGAGAAAGATGCTCACCAGATTGCGATGAAAGAAGACCCCGGTCGCTCCAATCAAGAACAGCAACGCGGAGACCACCAGATAATGTTGAACCGGGATCATGAGCGCCTCGCCAACCAGGTCGCTCCTACCAGCGCCGCCAGGATGAGGATGGCGGTGGCCTCGAAAGGCACCAGGTAGCGGGTGAGAAGAAAGTTGCCCATGGCGGCGGCGGTGCCCGCAACACCTTCGTCGGTGGGAAGACTCGGGAGACCGTCGAACGCGATCCCCATCAGCCCCAGGAGCATCACCCCCACCAGCATCGCCGCCCAACCGAGAGCGCCGTTGCGCTCCTTGAAGGACGTCTCTCCCCGAAGATCGAGCAGCATGATGACGATCAGAAAGACGACCAACACCGCGCCCGCATAGACGATGATTTGAACCGCGGCGAGGAAAGTGGCTCCCGATAGAGCGTAGAGACCGGCAACGGCACAAAAACAGACGATGAGTGCCAGCGCGCCGTAGGTCGGACGGCGGCTCCCGGCCACCACCAGAGCCATGAGGATGGAGACGCCGGCAAGGAAATAGAAGACGACACTCTCCAAGGCCGCGACCTCAATCGGTGCCGGAAGTGGGGCAACGCTTCTCTCGCATGTGAAACTCGTACTCCTCACCGAAACGAGCCAGGGTGCTGGTGACAGGGACCACCGCCCCGTCACCAAAGGGACACAGGGTCTTGCCGCCGATGTTGTCGCAAACGTCGGCAAGGAGATCGATGTCCCCAGCTCGTCCTTGCCCGTGCTCCAATCGCTCCAAGATTTGCAGGAGCCAATCCGTGCCCTCTCGGCAGGGCGTGCACTTACCGCACGACTCGTGCCGGTAGAACTGCATCAGCTTGGCAGCCGTCCAGACCATACAGGTGGTCTCGTCCATGACGATGACCCCTGCCGAGCCCAGCATGGATCCGGCTCTCAGCAAGGAATCGAAGTCCATGGGAGTGTCCAGGTGCTCCTCGGTCAAGACCGGCACCGACGAGCCTCCCGGGATCACCGCTTTCAAACGGTGCCCTTCACGAAGGCCTCCCGCATGTTCGAAGATGAGCTCTCGCAGCGGCACGCCCAGAGGCCCCTCGTAGACTCCCGGCCTTCGCACGTGCCCGCTGAGACAGTAGAGCTTGGGACCGGTGTTCTTCTCTTTGCCGATGGACCGATACCAGTCGGCTCCACGGGTCACGATGCACGGCAAGTTGGCTAGAGTCTCGACGTTGTTGATGGCGGTAGGACAGCCGAAGAGCCCCACGCTGGCCGGAAAGGGAGGTTTGACCCTCGGCAGTCCACGCTTGCCTTCCAACGATTCCAGCAGAGCGGTCTCCTCGCCGCACTCGTAAGCTCCCGCACCGCGGTGAAGGTAGACCTCGCAGTCGAAACCCGAACCGCGAATGTTCTTGCCCAGATATCCGTGCTCCCGTGCCTCGGCAAGCGCTCGCTCCAGGACACGCGTCTGCTCCAGGAACTCTCCTCGGATGTAGATGTAACACACCGGGGCCTCGATGGCGTAGGCAGCCAGCAGGCAACCTTCGATGACCAAGTGTGGATCGGTTTCCATCAGGAACCGATCCTTGAACGTGCCCGGCTCGCTCTCGTCGGCGTTGCAGATTAGATAGTGGGGGCGGCCATCCTTGGGAAGGAACCCCCACTTGGCACCGGTGGGGAAGCCGGCTCCACCGCGTCCTCGCAGCTCGGAGCGTTTGACCAGCTCGATGAGCTCGGCAGGCGTTTGCTCGGCCAAGACTTTGGCCAGGCCTTGGTAGCCTCCCCGCGATAGAGAGACCTCGATACGTTGAGCGTCGGGAACCCCGGCATTCCAAGTGAGAACGGGCTCGAACGCGGATGTCATGACAGCTCGGAGAGGACTTGGGCCAGCTTCTCCTCGCTCAGATACCCTTCCACCCGGCCGTCGAGCTGCATCATGGGAGCCTTCTCGCAAGACCCCAGGCACTGGACAGGTGTGAGGGACACGCTCCCATCGCGGGTGGTCTCTCCCGGTTCGATCCCCAGACGGCGGGAAAGCCAATGGAGGATGCGGTGAGCGCCCAGAAGGGAGCAAGAGAGATTGGTGCACAAGCGGATGTCGTGGCGCCCGCCCGGCCTGAGCCGGAACATGTCGTAGTAGCTCGCCGTCTCCAGTACGTGCACGGGAGCGAGCTGTAACAAACGCGCCACGCACTCCATCGCCTCCGGGCTCAGGTAGCCTTCCTGCTCCTGGGCCAACCAGAGAGCGGGCAGCAGGGCGGCACGCCGATGCTCCGGGGGATAACGCTTCAGGATCTCTTCCAATCGGGCCTGATTCTCCGGGGTGAAGACCATGTTCTCCCGTGCGTCGGTAGCTCTGCCGGCCCGGCGGCTGAGGGTCGTGCGCTGGCGCAGAGTGGACTGGCCGCTCGGGTCCGGGGACTCCCCGTAAGTAACTGCCAATTCAAGCGAAAAACGGATTACTATAGTCCACGCCTTGGACGAGTGTCAAGGCAGGGCGAACGCACAGGGACCACTTGACACAAACCGGGAGCGGTTGCAAAATGATGAAGGGGCTTCATTTAGCTCAGGATCTAACGTGGGGACGCGTGCCGCTGGGCGGATCTCTCGGATCTTCCTCCCACCGAGTGCGATCCCGCGGGGGCTCTGACCACGTTCCAATGCTATGATCACTGGTTTCAACACGGACGTGAAGTACAAGGGGACGGTGTTCCATGTCCAAACCGAGGACAAGGGCCTCGAGAATCCCATCATCGAATCCCTCATCTATAAGGGGGGAGAGATCCTGGGTAGCCGAAGGCTCGCCTATTCGGAGGTCGTGCAGAACGGCTACGACGAGAAGTTAGTCGTCAAGCTCATGGAAGACCAGCACAAGACCATGATCGAAGAGATTCGGCAAGGAAGATTCGACGCTTCATCCGATCTACTTCGTGATGAGACCGTCCTTTCCGACCAGAGCCTGGATCAAGTGATACTCAATTATCTCGTCGAGAAGAAAAACGAGGAGTAGTGACTCCTTGCAAATCATCCTGAACAGCGAACGTCACGAACTGCGCCGCCCCATGACGGTAAAGGAGCTGCTCGACGAGCTGGAGCTCGACCACCGTCGGGTGGCGGTGGAGATAAACCGCCGAATCTTGAAGAAGAGCGAATTCGAGCAGGTTTCGGTCTCCGAGGGAGACAATCTGGAAGTCGTTCATTTCGTAGGTGGGGGGTAGTGAGAGGCTCGCGGCGCTCGTGAACTTCTGAAATCAAGCCATTCGCTTTCTTCTTTCTCTGATTACCGCAACCGGCACCCGAGAAAGCCTCCTCGCTCCCGCCCTCAAGGAGTCAGTCTGATGGATAACCCACTGGTCATCGCCGGCCGGGAGTTTCGCTCTCGGCTGATACTCGGCACCGGCAAATACGATAGCTTCGAGTTGATGCGGCAATGTCACGAGGCGTCGGAAACGGAAATGGTTACCGTGGCAGTGAGGCGGGTGAATATCTCCGATCGCAGCCGAGAATCCCTATTGGATTATGTCGACACCGACCGCTTCTCTCTGCTTCCCAACACCGCCGGCTGTTACTCCGCGGAGGATGCCGTGCGCACCGCCCGACTAGCTCAGGAAGCCGGCTTGTCCCATTGGATCAAGTTGGAGGTGATTGGCGACGAGAAGACTCTTTATCCCGACACCGAAGCCCTGCTCCAGGCGACGCGAATTCTGGTCAAGGAAGGCTTCATTATTCTTCCCTACACCAACGACGACGTGGTCATGGCGAAGAAGCTGGAGGATGCGGGTGCCGCGGCGGTCATGCCGCTGGGCGCACCGATTGGCTCGGGTCTGGGAATCCAGAATGCCAACAACATCACGCTCATCAAGGAAGCGGTCAGGGTTCCCGTCATCGTCGATGCGGGAGTGGGTACCGCCTCCGATGCCACCATCGCCATGGAGCTGGGCGCGGACGGCGTGCTGCTCAACACCGCGGTAGCGGAAGCCAAGGATCCCCTATCCATGGCACGGGCCATGAAGCTGGCGGTGGAAGCCGGGCGGCTCGCCTTCCTTGCCGGACGCATACCCAGAAAGAGATACGCCTCCGCCAGCAGTCCTGTGGAAGGTGTCGTCCGGAGCTGAAGACTCCTCCCGTCTCTGGAACCCCCCGATGCCTTCCATAGAAGACCCTGGGTTGAGTGAGCTAAAGCAGAAGCTTTCCGAAGAGGAGGAGAGCTACGCCCAGCTCCTGGCTCAACTCGACGTCATTGCCCAGGCTCAGCTTCCCTACGAACTGGATTCCGAGATTCCCTCGCAGCTCGGCAAACTGAACGCGTCGTGGGAAATCGATCCCAGCAAGTCCGCCGCACCCAAGAAAGACGTTTCTCCTCCCGGAGGGCTCAAAGGACTCCTACGTCGCATCGTGCGACGACTCCTCGAACCGGAATTGGCGCCCCTCCAAGACGCGCTGGCACGCCAGCAAGCCTTCAACTCCTTCACCGTTCAGTTCCTCAATCGTTATATGGACGCGGCGCACCGCCACGCACTGCGACTCAGAGAGTTTTCGTCGGTGCTGGTCCGCTACGCGCAACGCATCGACCGGCTGGCGGACGCCAAGGATCGCCTCTACGCCCAGCTGGGCAACACCAGGAGCGACCTCCTCTTGGACGGGATGGATAAGCGAATCGAGAGCATCAGCCTCGGATTGAGGCGGGCGCAGGATAGGTTGGACTCCATGATGTCAAGTGTCGACCTGGCGCGAAGCGAGCTTCGGTCTCTCCAAAACGCCATGGAACCTCCCCTCCCACGCCGACGCAAAAGGACGGCACCCCCGGCCCCCCCTCCCAGCCCCTTCGAGCAGCGTGAATACGTCGCCTTCGAACAGCGATTCCGGGGAGCCTCGGAGGAGATTCGAGAGCGGCTGATCGGGTACGTCAAGCACTTCAACGGCTCGGCTCCCATCGTGGAGCTCGGTTGCGGCCGCGGCGAGTTTCTCGAGCTACTTCGCGATGCGGGACTGGAAGGCCGGGGTGTCGACGGCAACGCCGAGATGGTGAACGTCTGCCGTGAAAGAGGCTTGACGGTAGAAGAGGGTGACCTTCTGTCTTATCTGAGCGGCCTCGATGAAGAGTCGGTAGGAGGAATATTCGCCGCTCAGGTCGTGGAGCACCTACCCCCGGCGATTCTCAGGGAAGCTCTCACCGCCTCTTATCGCGCCCTGCGCAAAGGGGGACGCATCGTTTTGGAAACGGTGAACACGAAGAGCGTACTGGCGCTCATCGAGTCTTTCTATCGAGACCTCACCCACCAAAAACCGCTCCATCCCGAGACACTGGACTTTCTCCTACGCTCCTGTGGCTTTCGCGAGGTGCTCATCGAGTACCGGAATCCGGTCAGTGAGCGGTCCAAACTGCTGAGCGTGACATCCGATGATCCCAGCACCCGAACTCTGAACGACAACTTCCGCAAGCTCAACGCCCTCCTCTTCGGCGACCAGGATTACGCCGCCATCGCTACCAAGTAAGTCAGGTGCTGGAGCGCAGCGGCACTAAGGCACCAACAGGGTGCTCAGCAAGTCCTGGGTGCCTTCAGCTGTGGCGCAGTGCAAAGCACGGAGCGACCCAGCCGTGGTGGGTGGGGCCCCACGGCACTAAGGACTTTCATCTTACTGTTCTTACCCTCTCACAGCCCTCGGCGCAGCCTTTCCGCCAGCACCCGCTCGCGCTGATGGGCATCGTTCGCGAGGACCGTTTCTTCCTTAGTCAGCTCTGCGAGAAATCCGAAGCCTCTGACGCAATCGGCGCAAATTCTTTCACGCTCAATCGCTAAGGTACGGCGCACCAGGTCGCGCAGGTCATCCCAATCGTATTCTCTGCCGTCCTCGAATTTCCTCATCAGACGCGCGGGATTAAAACTGTCGCGCGCCTGCCAGAGCTTCAGCACCACAAGCCGGCGGATAAGCGGCTGATTGAGCGGGCGGGTGGCGTACATGCCAAGATCGTAGATGTCGCGCACCTTGTTCCGCTGATAACAGGCGCGGATTTTCTCGGCAATGATCTCGGGCAGGGCAAGGCACGTGATTTCTGCCGGCGCGAAAGGCAACAGCCTGAAATAACTCTGTTCGCACTGGCGCATACGCTCCGGCGGCAGTGTCGGCGTCTCCCGGCGGCTGATCTGCAGCCTCACCTCACTCTGGCCGCTGCCGTTCCATGCATGGGAGTAGGTGGGATTGGCGCCCCAGGACAGACCGTCCACGGTCTCGTAGTAGCTGTCATCCGGGATGAGGAACTGAATTCCGTGAAATTCCGTCTCGAACGCCTGCATCATCTGCAGGATGACCGTTTCGTGGTCGTGCTCCTCAAGGGCTGTGAAATCCAAATCGGTTGAAAACCGTCCCTGGCTTCCGATAAACATTTTCCGCAGGCAAGTCCCGCCCTTGAAGGCCAGCCTGTCCAGGATGCCGCGCTCCGATAGAAGCTGAAGGAGGAAGGTCAACACCACTTCCTTCTCGGCGATCATCATGTCGCGAAGGCCGGATAAGCATTCAAGTAAACAATTAAGTACACAAAACACCCCTGTAAAGGGTGTTTTGTGAAACCAAAGTCCATTCCCAAGAATCTCTACCCAGGCACGCCAGACCCACACTCATCTTGTCAAGTTTTCTTGCACAAAAACCTGGCACCCTTCCGCTTTGCTCTTCGGTGAGCAGGATTACG
>Ga0209322_10000759_pt1 | contig 18850 bp, 24 predicted proteins | sample Rifsed19ft1_FD_184013 | JGI IMG/M metagenome (GOLD analysis project Ga0209322, IMG submission 184013) | Soil microbial communities from Rifle, Colorado, USA - sediment 19ft 1 (version 2) | ecosystem: Environmental > Terrestrial > Deep subsurface > Rock core/Sediment | place: Rifle, Colorado... | reverse complement strand
CGCTAAAGCCAAAGCTGGCGAGAAAGGCGAAAAATTTGACCCCTCCTTGTTACCAGCCGCACCGTGGAAGCAGTTGAACGATTTATTTTCAGAACTCGGATTCGAATATAGATTTAAGGATAACTATTATGTCAGAGGTTTGCAGATTAACGAACAACCCTGCTTGTATCAGATACAAAACCAGGGTTCTATCGATGAAAATGAACAAAGAAAATTAGCCGATTTATCTGATGGCGAAAAGGCTATCATTTCACTTTCTTTTGCCTCTTTGTCAGGTGTAAAGCAAGAAGATAGAAAAATTCTTCTACTGGATGAGTTTGATGCAAACTTTAACCCGTCTCTTACAGAAGTTTTCTTTAAAATTCTTGACGGCTATTTTATTTCAAAAGGGATATTGGTGGTTATTGCTACTCATTCAGCAACTACCATTGCACTTGCCCCAGACAATGCATCTTTCTACGAAGTCTTTAAAAAAAGCTCTACTCAGACAAGCAGAATTTTACCAGTGCAAAAGGATGATTACGCTGAACTGGAAATTGCTAATAGGTCGTTTTATAAAAGAATTGCTGATCAGACAAAACGCATTGCTGAGTTAGAAAAAGAAAAGACTGATCTCCAAGACAAAATTAATGAATCTCACCAACAAACAAAACCTTTTTTATTTGTTGAGGGGGATATTGATGTTCAATATCTAAATAAAGCGGCAGACTTTTACGAAGAGTGGAAGAAAATCTTAGAAGGTATGGAATTGAAAGCAAAGAACGGTAAAGGTGAACTTAGTAACTACTGGAAAAAAAGAACGCATATTAAGGAGTTTATACAACATCCAGTAATACTAATATTTGATTGTGACACTAACCAATCAGACGAGGATGACCCACTTTTTTATAAACGCTCCGTGCCAATACCTAATGGAAATTCGATAAAAAAGGGCATAGAAAGCCTTTTTGAAGATGCCTTGATACTCAAAGCTGAAGAATCGGGAAAAAAGAAATTCACGCTAAAATCTACACCCAATAATGATGAACCAAACAAACAGGAGTGGATTGTTATTGATAATGAAAAGAAAAACCTCGCTGACTGGATATGCAAGAATGGGTCTAAGGATGATTTCAAGAATTTTCACCTGATTTTTGATAAGGTCAAGGAAATAACAAATGTCGGACAGAATCCTCCAACTAAAACCGCCAATTAAGCCCTGTGTTGACTCGTGTCGAGTTTTCGTGCCTGGGGTGACATAGTTTCACCTCTGTTTGGCTTCACCAGCCTCGTTGGGCATTTGTTAGAGAATCCAGCCGTTATCTTCCGTTCTTAGCCAGATCGTAAGTGTCGTTGTCGTAGACGATCACCTGACCGCCATTGGTGATGGTCACATTCACCAGCTCTTTGGTCTTACCGTTCTCATCGACCGTCTTCCATTTGAGGAAGAAGTTACCTGGCTTCGTCCCTTCGAACTCGTAGGTCATCTTGGTGATGTCGATCCCCAAGATGTCCTTATGGTCGGTTAAGAACTTCTCGGCAACCTTCCTTACTTCCTCTGGCTTGCTGTAACGACCAGAGTAGTCATATTTGGGCATATTTTCAAACCAACGAGTGCCGTCTTCTTTCGTTCCCCATCTGCGTTCAGCTTCTCCAACTTCTATGATGTGGTTATTTTTAGGATCAATGTTAAAGCTGAAGAGTGCTGCCTCGTAGTATTCGCTGGCTGGGTTGTTGTAGTCAGTCCCGCTGTCATCAGGTTTACCCGCAAACCTACTGCAAAGGAACTCGACGGGAATATCTGGCATACCCAAAAATTCCCTGATGTTGGCGATAGCTTTTTCTCGCTCTTTCACTGGTCTCGCTGTCAAAAGGCAGAACTTCTGTCGAGCCTCTTTATACTCCTGCGAGTCTTTATTGGGGTTCTCGCTCATTGTAGCCAGCAGCTCGGCAACTTCTTTGTCTTTAGCGCTGGATTGTAAGGTCTGAACAACCTTTGATTGTCTAACCAAATAAGGGGCTAAAACTACAGCGAGAATGGTAATGACGACTAAAACCAAGATAACAGGTAGAAATCGAGACTTATTTTTATTTGTCATTTTCATTTTTCACCTCCCTTCGGCATAAACTGATAAATTACCCTTAAGGTGTTGCATGTTAACTTCGCTTGGGGGAGATTGTCAAATCGGGAAAAAACAGAAGCTCCCCGCCAGCGATGGCTTGCGCCACCCGTATGGGTTTCCCCACACGACCTTGTGAGATGCTCTGACGAGGAGCTTTTATCTCACAAGGTTTTCTTAGCCATGCCCCTTACGGGGGTTAGGCTTTATGCTTATATTGTATCAATTTGATGACTTTCTTTCCATTAGGTTGGATCACAAGATCTCATTGCTCTTGACATTTATGTTCTTATTTTCTATAAATGAAGTATAGTCTAAAAGACTACACGGATTAGATTCGCCAGTAATACAGGACACAGAAGTAAATTGCAGATTGCCACGATTCCTCACGCAAAGGACTACGGAAAGGACTTAGGAAGAGAGGACTTCCTCACCTGTTGATATTCCAAACGGATTGCATGACATAGCGTGTAACCCATAGTTTAATGTGGTTACGGTATGCTCCTTACCTCATAAGGGCTCATTTAGACTGAGCCCTTTTTTTGTTGGGCTGAAAGGAATATCAATATGGAGAAGCATAATAAGAATCAACTATGGAAGTGTGGTAGTTTTTATACCGTTGCCTTTTTGATCCTTCATGGACTTGATCTTGTAGGAGTAGAACCATCCTCCAATCCCAAGCGATCTGTTTTTATTCTAAAAGACTCTCCAGAACGACAAAAACTCCTTCAATCCTTCAATTTTGCAGAAGAAAACTCACCAAGTTGTCTTGTTGATTTTAGACGGGCGGTGACCGTCATTAAGGACTTAAAGCAGAAGTTATACCAAGAAAAATAAGTATGAAACAGACAAAAATTATGAACAGATTAAACGGATACGATACACACTTTAGGGGAAGGTTTTTACTTCTTCGTAGCAAGCTACTGACGGATAGCGAATTTATTTTGTGGGATTTAAGTTTTTCGGCATTGGCAGAGTGGGACAAAAAGAACCACGATCCAGAAAATTATGGCAGTTTTGATTTTCAACAAACTGAAATTGGGTATTTACTGGGATGGCACAAATCAAAAGTATGTAACAAAGCTAAAAGATTGTTTGCGCTGGGTTTATGGAAAAGAAAGAACTGTCGAGTGTTTGTTAACGGATTTGAAATCAGAGATAACTTTGCTCAAATCTCAAGAGACAGAAAAATTATCGACCTGCAAGAGCGAGTTGCAATTCCACAACCAGAAGTTGCAAAAACACAACCCCAAGATGCAATTCCACAACGACATATCTCTAAAGAAAATGGGGTAGTTTCTCCTTATGGTGTTGCAATTTTGCAACAGCCCTGCACTAAAGCGCCTTTAGTTTCCTTTAAGAGTGAATTTAATGTTCTCCGCAGTGATGAGGAATACCAAAAGATGTGGGAGGAAAACCCAAACGGTTTGAGCATCGAAGATATGAGGTGGATTGATCAAAACATTAAGGAAAACGCACGAATATGAACGAACAACCAGAAAAACTATCAACATCAAAAATGCCTGGAGAGACTGAAAGTCAATTTACAGCTTTCCTGCTGTATTGCGAAGCTGGGAGTGTCTCAAAGTTATTGCAGGCTTGGCAGCAATTAAGTCGGAATCCTGTAGGAGAGTTGTCGGTGATTTTCGGCAGTAAATTAGGAGTTTTACCCTCAGAGAGAACAATTGAGCGATGGTCGGTTAAATACCAATGGGTTGAACGGGCAGATAAGAAGTTAACAGAAGATTTAGAAGGCTTGAAAAAGAAGACGACACAAATTCGACAAAAGAGAGCCTATCTTATCACCGAAGCATTTTGGAGCAAACTCCAGTCCCTAAGAAAGCAAATGCAGGCAGGTGAATCAACCACTGTTCAAGAAGTCAGAATCCTTTGGGAAATGATGAGGATTGAGTGGGGAGAAAGTATTAGCAAGCAAGAGGTGGTTCAGGGCATCAATGAGAGCGAGCAAAGACCTCTCAGTCCTGAAGAAATAGAGTTGAGTAAAAAAATCAGCGAGTTGGAGATCGAATTTAACAGAAAACAAAATGAGAAAGGTAATGCCGCCTAACATCAGATTTATTTACACGGACAAACCAGAGGGCGCTGAGCGCCTGATGCTGGTTTATGACCGTCTTTTTACGATGGCGAGGCAGAACATCATAGAAAGGAAAAAGGCAGATAAGAGATCATTAGCGATCACACTTGACTTACACAGACTCTCTGGGTAGTGTGTGAGTATATCAAAAGGTATCAAATAGCCTTATGGAAAACCAAGAATACTTAACCATAAACGAGACAGCCGAGAAGCTAAAACTTGCCAAGATAACCATTTATCGGATGGCAAGGCGTGGGCTACTACCAGCCGTAAAGTTGGGTAAAGCCTGGAGGATAAGCAATATCAAGTTGGCAGAGTTATTTGAAAAGCCTATGACAAAAACTTGAATATAAAAAATCAAAGGTCTTTTGTTAACGACGCAAAGACCTCTGACAAGCAAATAAACCTATGGAAGATTTACTGCCTAACACAAATCATACAGGGAACGGTCAAGCCAAGCAATCGCTTATTGCTGGGCTTTATGCCAGGGTTTCAACGGGGAGGCAAGAACAGGAAGCAACAATTGAGTCTCAAGTTGATGAAACAAAGTGCAGGGTTGAAGCTGATGGCAATGTCGTGTCCGAAAAACATCTTTTTCTTGATAACGGCTGGACAGGCACGATGTTAGCACGACCAGGGTTGGATGGGCTTCGGGACACCATTAAAAGACAGGAAATTCAGGTGCTGTATGTGTATGACATTGGTCGCTTATCAAGGGATTTTACATACCAGCTTCTGCTTCTTAAAGAATTTGAAGAGCTGGGTGTAAGGGTTGTTTCCCTCCATGATATTAACCCTATAAACGAAGAACAAAGTTTTATGAGGAATGTGCTGGGGTGTTTCCACGATTATGAGAGGGTAAAAATCGCTGAGAGATTCAGAAGAGGAAAGCTCTACAAAGCTAAAAATGGCATTGTGATAAGCGGTGGTGCTTTGTATGGCTATAACTATGTCAAAAGAACTGATGCAACACCAACTCATTGGGAAAGAAATGAGGAGGAAATAAGGGCTATAAACCTGATTTTCCAATGGTTTGTGATCGAGAGAGTGCCGATAAATGGCATTATCAGGCGCTTGTATGACCTCGGTGTTAAGCCAAAAAAGAGAAAGAGTGACTTTTGGACAAAAGGTCCGATAACAAGAATCCTCCGTTGTGAGACTTATTGGACTGGGATTGCTTACTACAACAAGCACGAAGCGATTGTGTCTAAAACAAGAATCAAGAATGAAAAATATCGCAAAGTAAAGAAAAACAGCCGTAAGCTACGAACTAAAGACGAGTGGTATCCTTTCAAAGTGCCGATAATTTTGGAAGATAGAACCTTATTTGATAAAGCCCAGGTGATAATGGAATATAACAGGAGATATGCCAGGAAGAACAGGAAGTTTGATTATCTTCTCTCGGAGGTCTTGTGGTGCGGATGTGGCAACCGCAGGGCTGGTGACGGCTGCAATAAGAACGGACATTACTACTATCGCTGTGAAGAAAGATTGCACCATTTTCCTAAGGATCAGCGTCGATGCCATATTAGGGGGGTAAATGCGAGAGTTTTGGATGCAATGGTGTGGAGAGAACTAACAAACCATTTAACTGATCCCAAACTACTCAAGAAACATGCCGAGGAGTGGATAAGCGACCAAGCAAACCGTTCAGCTGATACCCAAGAGAGAGCAAAAATTCAAGAACAGATTGACAGGTTAACGGAAGAAATTAACCGTTACGCTAAAGCCTATGGTTCAGGTGGGATGGACTTTGACCAGTATATGGAACTGGCAAGAGTAGCTAAGCGGAAGAAAGAAGGTTATAAAAAGCAATTAGATGAACTAACAGCCAAAGTCTTACCCGAAGTAGTGAATATCGAAGCTGACGAATTATGCAACGAAGCTAAAAAGGTTATCAAAAGCCTGGAACTCTATGACAAAAAGAACTTCATTCGCGATATAATAGAGAAAGTCATTATAAAAGAAAGGAGCGAGGTAGAAGTATTATGTCACATTCCACTACCACAACTAAGTTTAACTTCTGCCCACAAGTTGGGACATGAACCTATCAGTCGGAATTGTCGGTTTACCGAATGTGGGGAAGTCCACTCTGTTTAACGCGCTGTTGAAGCGCCAGCAGGCGTTGGTAGCTAATTATCCGTTTGCGACGATCGAACCGAATGTCGGGGTGGTGGAGGTACCGGACGGCCGATTGGCCAAGTTGGCCGGGGTCGTGCGGACCAATAAAATCGTCCAGGCGACGGTGGAATTTGTCGATATCGCCGGCCTGGTGGCGGGGGCGGCAACGGGAGCAGGCCTCGGCAATAAATTTTTGTCTTATATTCGCGAAGTCGATGTGATTGTCCAGGTCCTGCGGGATTTTGCCGACAGCGAAGTGGTCAAGGAGGGCAGTGTCGACCCGAAATCGGATTACGAAGTGGTGGCGTCGGAATTGATTCTTAAAGATTTGGAAACAGTCTTGAGGGCGAAGGAAGGTAAGACCCTGCGGGAGAAGGGGATGGAGAAGAAAAAAGAGGTGGTAGATAAGTTGTATGAGGGGTTAAACGTCGGCAAACCGGCTCGGGAAATTTTGCTGACAAATGAGGAAAGGGAATTAGCGGCCGATTTGTTTCTTTTGACAATGAAGAAAGAGATCAAGGTGTTGAACGTGGGGGAGAACGACCCGCGGTTACGGGAGTACTTCGGAGATGAGGTGATCATTAGCGCTAAAATCGAGGCTGAGTTGTCAATGTTGGCCGAAACCGATGCTAAAGCATATATGGAGGAGTTGGGGATAAAGGAATCGGGTTTGGATAAGCTGATTCGGAAGGCGTACGAGACGCTCGGAAAGATCAGTTTTTTGACAGCCGGGGAAATTGAGGCGAGAGCCTGGACGATTGATAAGGGGATGAAGGCCCCGGCGGCGGCGGGGGTGATTCACACCGATTTTACCAAGAAATTCATTAAAGCAAAGGTGACCAGTTATGCGGACTTTCTCCGGTATGGCGGTTGGAAAGGGGTTGCGGAGAACGGCAAGTTGCGAATGGAGGGCCGGGATTACGTCATGGCCGATGGTGACGTGGTGGAGTTTATGATAGGATCTTAGAGATGAAAGAATTTACCTGGACAGAACTTGAAAGGTTTGTTGGAGAAGGGCATAAAGATTCCGCGGTATGTTTGTTGGAAGGGAGTGGTACGAGGATAGACTTTCGAGCGGTGCCAGATGATAGAGATATTGATTCGGGAGTGAGTTTGAATGTTGTTTACGAAAGTAACACAGATACAGATAAGGGAGAAGTGTGGGAGACGGTGCGTTTTTTGGTGATAGCTGAGATTTTGACCGAGAGGGTGAGGTATGTGTTGAAAATGGTGGACGAATTACTTGACAAAGATGAGGTAGAGAGAACTTATTGGCTGGAGGAGTACGACTTATTGGACCAGCGTTGGTCCGGATCTTCGAGAATTAGATTGGGAGTGGGTTTTTGGGGGAAAATGGCTATGGGTATGTTGCCGGAGATTGGGGTGAAAAACTTATTTGAGTTGAGGAATTTATGATCGGGGTATAAGATGTGGGTGTGAATAAAAAAGAACGACTGCTTAGACACGCCAGAGGGGGTAGTGTCGATATAGTAGCGGAGTTGGCGTCGATTTCCGGGGCGGGGTCGGGGGTTATTTTGTATGCACCTCACGAGCGAGCTACTGATTTGGTGGGGGGCCCGGTTAGGATCGCCATAGAAGCCCGAGGAGAGTTAGACGGTCGGTTGTCGGCGGCGGAGTTAACGGCCTTGTTGATTGTCCACCATGAGGTGAGAACTATGGCCGAGTTATTAGCATTTGATTGGCAAAGACAAGAAAGTGTTCGCGAGATTCTGGGTCTTTCCCAGGATGACCAAGAGACAACGGAGGTAATCGAAGGAATGAGTGACTTTATTCACTATCTGGCCTACGCGGCGGGGATTAGAGAAAGGGTTATTCGTGGAGAAGAGAAGCCGCTGGGGATGAATAAAACCGAGTTGGCTCGGGCAATGTGGTGGGATTGTTTTGGGGAGGCGTTGGTTGAGGACGACCTCCTTATCGGCCGAGCCGTTTGCTTGCAGGCGGAGAGGGCGGTTGGCGAGTTGACTAGGCTACGGATGTCAAGCTGGGAGAGCCGTCGAAGTGGTGCGGAGATTGCGGCTGAGTTATACCTGGCGCTTTTGGAGGAAAGCCTGTAAAATAAGGCAGTTATGGAAAAACAATACGAATTGATCGCTCTTTTCCCGACCAAGGTGAATGATATTTTGGCGGAAAAAACCCTGGTTGACATGATCAAGGCGGCGAAATTTAAAGTAGTCGAAGTGGATAAGTGGGGGATCAAGCCCTTGGCTTACCCAATCAAAAAAGAAAACAAGGCCTATTATCTCCGCCTGATAATCGAAGGGGGAGACGCCAGGGTGTTGGCTAAGGCGCTCGCACTTGAGGAATCGCTTTTGCGGCATTTATTAATAGTTTTCGCCGGGAAGGAGAAAAAATGAGCGCCAGGAGTTTGAACAAAGTGCTGTTAATCGGGAACTTGACCCGCGATCCCGAACTGCGCTATACGCCGACCGGAACGGCCGTCTGCACCTTCGGTTTGGCGACCAACCGGGAATGGGTCGATGCTTCCGGACAAAAACAGGAAGGGGCGGAGTTCCACAAGATTGTGGCCTGGACGAAACTGGCTGAGATTTGCTCGCAACTGCTTTTCAAAGGCCGGAAGGCTTATGTTTCGGGGCGGCTGCAAACCAGAAACTGGCAGGGTCAGGATGGTGCCGAGCGGACCACGACCGAGGTCGTGATCGATGAGATGATTGCTTTCGGTGAGGGCAAGGGGGGTGGACAGCCGCTGGACGAGAGTTATGTGCCTGAGGCCAGCGTCGATGAAGCCAGCCAGGTCTTTTCGTCCGAAGAGGTGAGCGCCGAAGCGCCAAAGAAAGCAAAAAATACGAAATCAAAGGCAGAGGAAGTCGCCGATGATATTCCGTTCTAAAATATATGGCACAACCTATCAAAAAGAAAATCAGACGCAGCAACAAACCGTGCTCTTTTTGTGTGAAGAAGACGGAGCCCGACTACAAAGATGTCGAGTCCCTGCGGGTGGTGCTGTCCAACAAAGACAGAATTGTCAGCCGCCTCCTGACCGGTATCTGTCAAAAACACCAAAAGAGGGCGACGGCGGCGGTCAAACGGGCCAGACACTTGGCGTTACTGCCTTTTGACGGTAGACTGTAGTAATGAAGTTTTTAGTTCGAATTAGATTAATCGCTATTGCCATTCTGCTGGTAGCGGTTTCGGGGGGGGTGTCGTATCGGCTGGGTCAGAAATCGGTGCAGTTGACGGCGGCGGGGAAGGCGGACCTAACTATGTTTTGGGATGTCTGGTCAAAACTGGAGACGAACTATCTGGATAAGGGGGCAATTGATCCGCAGAAAATGATTTATGGAGCCATTTCCGGGATGACGGCGGCTCTGGATGACCCTTACACTTCCTTTTTCCCCCCAGTCGAAAATACGAGAAGCAAGGAAGATCTTTCGGGTGAATTTTCCGGAGTGGGAATTCAGTTGGGGTTTGTCGATAAGACCCTAGCGGTGGTGGCGCCTTTACCGGGTAACCCAGCCGAGCGGGCAGGCATCAAAGCGGGCGACTTGATTTTACACATCAAGGACGAAGCGAAGGGTCTGGACAAGGACACAAACGGGATCAATCTGCTGGACGCGGTCGATTACATCCGGGGGCGAAAAGGCAGTAGCGTTACCTTGACGATTTTTCGGGAAAAAGACGGCCAGCCGAAAGATTACGCCCTGGTGCGGGACACGATCAACGTGCCTTCGGTGGAGTTGACCTGGGTGGGGAAGGATAAAAGCATCGCCCAGTTAAAGGTGAATCGCTTTGGCGATAAGACTCTGGATGAGTGGAATAAAGCAGTCAGTGAGGTGATCACTAAGGCTGGCCGGGGAGTTATTTTGGATTTACGTAATAACCCGGGCGGCTATTTGCAAAGGGCGATTGATTTGGGGAGCGAGTTTATCGCTGATGGGGTGATCGTCCAGCAACAGGGGAAAGATTCGACGGAGTCATTCGGGGTCGACCGGCGGGGCAGGCTTTATGGTATGCCTTTGGTGGTTCTCGTCAACCGGGGATCGGCTTCGGCGGCGGAAATTTTGGCCGGGGCGCTGGCGGAGAGATTGGGGGCGAAACTGGTGGGGGAGAAAACGTTTGGCAAGGGGACGGTTCAGGAAGTGCTTGATTTACCGGGTGGGGCCGGCGTGCACATCACCATTGCCAAGTGGAACCTGCCTTCGGGCAAGAATATCCATAAAGACGGCATCACGCCCGATGTGGTCATTGAGTATGTCGCCGATGAGAAAAACCCTCTAAAAGATAATCAGCTGGACAAGGCGATCGAGGTCTTGACGGGCAACGTGGCGAAGAAATAAATTAGCCCTCGTTTTTGCCGAGGTGGTCGAGGGTATAAAGAAGGACAGCAGAGAGATCACCTTCGATGATTTCTTTGAGCGAATACCAGCTTTTGGCCAGGCGGTGGTCGGTGAGACGGTTTTGGGGGAAGTTGTAGGTTTTTATTTTTTCGCTCCGCATACCGCGGCCGACGGCGGCGGCCCGGCCGGACTCGATTTTGGAGAGGCGTTCCTGTTCGGCTTTTTCCCAGAGTTTGGCGCGGAGGATCTCGAGGGCGATCTCTTTGTTTCTGGCTTGGAAACGCTCCTCGCGGACGGCGACGATGATCCCGGTGGGCTGGTGGGTTAGTCTGACGGCGGTATTGACCTTGTTGACGTTCTGGCCCCCCGGACCACCGGCGGTGGTAAATTGCCATTCTAAATCCTGTTCTTTGACCTCGACTGCCTGGGGAGGGATGACGGGAAGGACGGCCACGGTGGCGGTGGAGGTGTGAATCCGTCCGGCTGATTCGGTGGCGGGAACACGTTGGACGCGGTGGACGCCGGACTCGACCGAAAAAGTTTCGTAGGCGCCGTGGCCCCAGGGATTACTTTTACCAATATTGATGCGCAAGATATTTTGATCAATGAGTTCGGTTTTGAAACCTTGGCTTTGGGCAAAGCGCAGATACATGCGGGTGAGGTCGTCGGCAAAGATTTGGGCTTCGTCGCCACCGGCGGCGGCGCGGATTTCGATGGTAGCCCCACCTTCGCCAAGGCTACGGGAGGGCGCAGCGGGGAGGTTGTTGAGGTTTGCGGCCGATTCTAGGGCGGAGAGCTGGATCTTGAGAGCGTTGATTTCCTCACTGGCCAGAGACGCTAAATCGGGATCCGCTAAAAGCTTTTCATTTATTTCGATCTTGGCTTTGATGTCCTGAATTTGACTCTCGAGATAGTCCATCTAAACGGTTTTGGTCACGGTGAGCATTTCCTTGAGGGTTAGCGGCTTGGCTTTGATGTCGACTTGGCCCTTTTTGCCTTTTTTGAGCCGGGGAGCGGCGGCCTGGCGGCGGGCCAGGAATTTGTCGACGCGGCCGAGGGTGTCGACGAAACGCTGTTCACCGGTAAAAAAAGGATGGCATTTGGAACAGATATCGACGCGCAAATCAGCGACGGTGGAACCGACGCTAAAACTGTTGCCGCAGGCGCAGGTGACAGTCGCTTGGTGATAGGTAGGATGCAGATTCGCCTTCATACAGGTTGTTATTATAATCCAGAAGGATGATTGAGCGCAAGGGTGGCGGAGGGTTGCCTGGTATTGACATAATTATGTCAATATGTTACTGTGATTTTATGCAAACACAAATGGTAAGGACAACGGTTTATTTGCCGAGAAATCTAGTTGAAATGGCAAAAGTTGAGGCTGTTTTCAGAAAGACCAGACTGACAAGATTGGTTGAGTCCGGGTTAAAGAAGGAATTGGGAATTAAGCCTCGGAAAAAGGGAGTCTCTTTGGGGAAGTACCGCTTGGGTCAATACAAATTCAAGAGGGCTGATGCCTACGAATAGGATTGGAGCGAGGCTGGGTATAGACACAAATGTGTTGATTTATGCCCTCAACGAAGAGTCTTCTTTTCATGATCAGGCAAGGAAATTATTAGCTTCGGTGGCTGAAAATACATATTTTGGAATTGTTTGTTGGCAAAACTTGACTGAATTTTATGCAATTGTGACCGATAAGAGACGTTTTCCCCAACCTTTATTGCCAAGTGAGGCCATGGTGGAAATCAAGAAGCTTTTTGAGATGGGGATAGAAGTAATTGGAGCAAATCAAAGAGCGAGAGCAATTTGGTCAGGAATCTTGAAAGTTGTTATGCCAAAGGGGCAGCAAGTACACGACACTTTTTTGGCGGCGACTTTTCTATCTCATGGTGTAGATATTCTGGTCACAGAAAACAAGGCTGACTTTGAAGCAATAAAAAATCTAAAGGTTTTAGAACTTTCTGAATTCTAAGAGATCAAGAGGTCCGACCGCTTGATGTTTGGTGATATTCGGAGAAGTAGACGCCGGTGGCAATCAGGAAACAGGCAAAGAGCCCCAGTTGGGAAATGGACTCGCCGAGCCAGAAATAGGCGAGGGGAAAGGTGAAGATCGGTTGGAGATAAGTAAAAACCGAGGCCTCACCAGCGGGGATGAGGGCCTGACCCTTGGTATAGGCCCAGAAAGCGATGACGGACCCGGCGATGGCCATATAGAGGATGCCGAAAAGAGCGATTGGGTGACCGGGGTTGGTTTGGATGATCGTAAGGGGTGACTCGAGGAGTAAAAGGATAAGGAAAACGGGGACGCTGATTAGGTAGGAAACGAGACTAATCTGGTCGGGGTCGGCCTTGACCTTTTTGGTAATAATGAGAAAAGCGGCCCAGATGAGGTTGCTGGCAATGATGAGCAGGTTGCCGAGAACGGAAAAGGTGAATTTAAAGCCAGCGCTGAAGGCGGGTTCGAGGGTGAGAATGAGGGTGCCCAAAAGGGCGACGAAAATACCGACTTTTTCGTTGGCGCTGATTTTTTCGCGTAAGAAAAGTCGGCTGCCAAGGATAACCATAATTGGAGTGGTGGCAGCGAGGATGGCCGCTTCGAGGGAGCTGGTTAGTTTCAAGCCCTCGTAGAGGGGGATGAGGGTCAGGGGGGTGCCCAGGAGGGCGAGGAAGATAAGGAGACGCCAGTTGGTATGACGGAGGCCATTTTTCTTTTTGGTTCGGAGTAAATAATAGATGGGAACAAAGATTAAGGAGGCGACTAGGTAGCGGCCAAAGAGAAATTGGTTGACAGTAACGTAGTCGAGGGCCTTTTTGATAATCGGCGCCGAGAAGCCCCAAAGAATGGTATTGATGAGGAGCAGGGCGTAGGCCTGGGCGCGCTTAGAGGACAGGAGGCTTTTGGACATAGGCAGCGATGTCTTCCGGCTTAGCTGACGAATAACTGGTTTGTTCGCCCGAGGCCATATTTTTGAGAGTAACCGACTGAGTTTTTACCTCGTCCTCGCCGATGATAGCGACAAAGGGGATGCCCTTTTTGTTGGCATACTTCAGCTGCTTGTCGAGTTTGGCCTGCGGATCGGGATAGATTTCGGTATTGATACCCGTAGTTCGAAGTTTGGGGGCGAGCCAGGCGGCTGCTGGGATGCTTTCCGTGCCCAAGGCGCAGACTAGGAGCTGCGATCTGGTTTTTGAGTCGGGGAGAAGAAGTAGCTGTTGGGCCGTTTCGACGATGCGATCAAAGCCGAAGGCGATACCAACGGCGGGAATATCGCGGCCGCTAAATGAGCCAATCAGTTTGTCGTATCGGCCCCCGCCGGCAACCGAAAGTGGAGAACCTGATCCGGTTATTTTGGCTTCAAAAATGGTACTGGTGTAGTAATCCAAGCCTCGAGCTAAGAAGGGAACAAAGAGGTAATCTTCTCCCTCGAGGTAGTCTGCCTGGTCTAGATAGTGACAGATATTTTTTAGTCTTTCTGTTTTTACTGAGCTTTCGATGGAGTTGAAGAGAGCTTGGGCATTTTTTCGGCCGGCGCTTTCCAGTTCTTTGATGACCGCTTCCTGGCCGATCTTGTCGAGTTTATCGACAATAATGATCTCCTTTTTGGTCAGGCCGAGCGCATCGAAGACAGTTCGGTCGTTTAGCCACATTTGTGGTTTGGCAAAACCAATGCTTTTGAGGGCGTCGATGGTGCAGGAAATGATCTCGGCGTCGGCTAGATAGGAATCGGATCCAAAGGTGTCGATGTCACACTGGAGAAATTCACGGTAGCGGCCTTTTTGGGGTTTTTCGGCCCGCCAGACGGGCTGGATTTGGTATCTCTTGAAGGGTGTTGGGAAGAGTTGGCCATACTGGGCAACGACTCTTGAAATAGGGACGGTTTGGTCATAGCGGAGGCCGATTTTGCGGCCGCCGGAGTCTTCAAAGAGATACAGGAGTTTGTCTGCTTCGGCGCCGTATTTGCCCATTAGGGTTTCGGCGTATTCCAAGGCTGGTGTTTCCAGAGGGTCAAAGCCGTATGAGGCAAAGACCTTTTCAATTTTTTGTTGAATGTATTGGCGCTTTAATGCTTCTTCCGGCAGAAAGTCGCGAAAGCCTTTGAGGGTTTGGGTTTTGCTGGTCATGGTTTGATTATATGCTATATAATTTGCGGGCCAGGTTCGGCAAGTGCGCGCCGAACCAAAGGCAGAACTTTTACAGGAGGTTTCGATGGGTAAAAAGAAAAAGGCGCGAGTGTGGCGAGAGCTGGAATTGACCCGTTGGCAGGCTTTCTGTCGGCGGTTGAGAGCCCGGGCGGCCCAGGTTGATAAAACTATCCCGCGACGATTAGGAACAATCTCGTTTGGGCGGGCTGAGGCTAAGGCGTCGAAGAAAGGAGGCTAGCTATGGTACAAAACCAGGGCGTTTTGCTAACCAATGTGACTCGCATTTCTCGACCACTGGGTTGAGATGTAGGCGCAGGGGCGGTGTAACAACCGCCCCGTTTTTTTAGATTTCGGCTGGAGTGGCGCTACGAATTCCGAGCTTTTCAAAATCCTTATCGTAAGTGACAACCAGCCATTTCTTTTCTCTGATTTCCTTTGTTGAGGCGATTAGACAGTCTATTAGTTTGGCCTTTTTTGTACTGAAAAGTTCGAGAGCATAGAGCCAGTCGACGTCGTCAATTATCGCCAGTCCATGTAAGCTTACGATTGATCTAATTGATCTCACAATATCCACCTTTTCGAATTTATAGAAGGAGCCGAGTGTCCAGCCGATTTCGGCCAGAACCAGACCGGAAGTAAGGGCTTTGATGCTTCCTTTTTTGACCTTTTCCAACAGCCTAAGGCTAGAATTGAATGACAGCGACTCTTCTCTGATTAAAACTCTTAAGAAGACATTTGTATCGATGAAATATCTCATTCCCGCTGGTATGATTTCTCCATCTCTTCCCTCGCTTTAAGTATCGGTTTTTTGGTTTTTGGCACCAGACTGCCAGCCAGATCTAGTATGTCTTCAGTCGGAGTTAATTTGATAAAGCCATTTGAGGCTTCCAGTTTTATTCTTCCTAATAGTTTGACTCCGTACTTTTTTCTTAACTCTTGGGGAATAGTTACTTGGCCCTTTTGGGTTATGGTCGCTAAATACATAAAGTAATACTACACCATGAAGTATTACTTGTCAAATTGTCAGATAATTTTGGCTTGAATGAGAGTAACGGCGTTGGTGGCAATGTTGGTCAGGATAATGCCGAAGATTTTTTGATCAAGGGTAAGAGTAGTCAGATCGAATTTAAGCAGTTTCCCCAGGGCAACCTCCAGATTTTTGTCGTCAACCTTTAGAGTTAAAGTTTTTTTCTTGGCGTCGATTTTGACGATCGGGGAGAAGATGATCTTTTTGCTGAATTTGGGGACCGTTTCTTTATAGATGACGACGCGTTTGGCGCCGATGATATCCGGTCCAGTCAGGTTGCCAATGATGATGGCGCCATCAGCCAGGGCGATGAGTTCCGGCTTGAGAACGCTGCCCTCCTTGATAATGGTGGTGCCGGTGTTATAGCTAACCTGAAGAGTGGTGCCCCGACTGTCGAGAGAGAAAACGCCCTGTTTGATATCGGTGATGGAACCGGCGTAACCGACGAGACGATTGCGGTCCGCCTTCGCGTCCAGAACCTCCTCGGTTTGCTTGACGTTATCCTTGGCTTTTTGCAGAACGTCCTCGTAGGTCTTTTCAAGCAGGGTTTGGCTGTCGGTGGCGACCGGGGTATCGGTGGAACCGGTAGGGACGGGGGAGGCCAGTTTGACGGTAGAATAAACAACTGAGATTTCGATGGTTTCGGTTTTTTTATCGGGAAGGAGAACGCTGACCTTGATTAGATTCTCGCCACCGGTAAGCGCAAAGTCGGTGGAAAAATTACCGCTGGAATCGACGGTAAGGAGAACGTCGTCATCTTCACTTTCGATAGCGATAGCGCTGGCCGGGAGAGTTTTACCACGAATCTTGATGGTGGCAGTATTGACGACGGCGTGGTCGAGAGGTTCGGCGATGTTCAGGTTGCTTTCGACGGCTGGGGTGGGGGTGGCCGGTGCAACTACCGCTCCGGGAGTGCCGGTGGCGGAGGCGGCCTCTTTGGCCGACCGGTTAGCCAACTGCAGGCCGTAGAGAATGACTCCACCCAGGGCCAAACCGATGATGATGGCAAAAATAACTTCTTTGCGCATAGCTTTTTTATATATCGCGAGTTAGATAATAGCATATCCACCAGCGGCGGACCTTGTGTTAAGATAAAACCAACTAAATCTTATGGAACTAACATTTCTTGGCAAAAATAGCTTTAAATTCAAGACCAAAAACTTGACTTTGATAGTCGATCCGGTGAGTCCAAAGGAGCGAGCTGACGTCGTAGTTTTTAGCGGAGTTGCCGGGGTGGTGGCGGTAGCCGGAGCAGTCAACCGGACAGAAGTTTTTGTGATTGACAAGGAAGGGGAGTACGAGTTGGGCGGGGTGGGCATTATTGTCGATCGACTTTCGCCGGACAAAGAGGACAAGTTGGTCCGGATTAGCGCCGATGGGGTGGCCATCGCCGACGTGTCGGCGTTGCCCACCGAGGTGGAAGAAAAAACTTTGGAGAAACTGCGAGAGTCGGATGTGCTGATCGTGCCGCTTTCCAAGGCTAAACTGATCGAAGACGCAGAGCCGTATCTTGCCGTCCTGGCCGGTTATGACAACGCGGCGGAAGTAGATCAATTTTTGGCGATTCACAAGTTTGAGGTGGTCAAGCGGGATATTGACAAGTTGAAATTGGAGGCCGATTCTCTGCCTGATAATACCGAGGTAGTGGTCTTAAATGGCTAATCTAAGAATCCCGCCGCATTCCGATGAGGCGGAAAAGTCAGTTCTGGGAGCGATTTTGATCGACAAAGACGCGATTGTGGAGGTGGCCGAAGCGGTCAAGAGCGAGATGTTTTACAACGAGAACCACGGGCTGATTTATGGAGCGATGATCGCGCTTTATGAGAACCGGGATCCGATCGATGTGGTTACCGTGGCCGATAAGTTAAAGAAAGATAAGAGCTTGACCCGGGTTGGGGGCATGACCTATTTGTCCGAATTGACTAACGTTGTGCCGACTTCGGCCAATGTCGTCAAGTACGCCGCTTTGGTCAAGGAGACCTATATCAAACGGCAGATGATTTCGGCGGCGGCAACGCTGGGCGAACTGGCTTTTGATGATAGCAACGAATTGGCGACGATTTTGGATACGGCGGAAAAGGCGGTTTTCTCGCTCTCGCAGAAGAATATCAAACGCTCTTTCATCCCGATCAAGGAAGCGCTGGCCGAAAGTTTTGACCGACTGGATGAACTGCAAAAGATGGAGGGGGGCCTGCGAGGGGTGCCGACCGGCTTTAATGACTTGGATGACGTCTTGGTTGGTTTACAGGACAGCAACCTGATTATTCTGGCGGCGCGGCCGGGTGTTGGAAAGACGGCCTTGGCAACGAACATTGCCCAGTTTGTGGCGGTAGAGAAGAAAATTCCGGTGGGGATTTTTTCCCTGGAAATGAGCAACCTCGAGCTAGTCGACCGGATGTTGGTGGGCCAGGCGGGGATTGATGCTTGGAAAATGAAGACGGGGAACCTCAAGCCGGATGACTTCGAGAAGTTGTCGGAGGCAATGGGTATCTTGGCCGACTCGCCGTTATATGTTGATGACACTCCCGGTCAGACAATCCTCCAGATGAGAACGAAGGCCAGACGCCTCCACTCGGAGGTGGGCCTGAAACTGCTGGTGGTTGACTACCTGCAGTTGGTGGTGGGGGATGGAAAATACGAGGGTCGGGTCCAGGAAGTGGGGGCGATCTCGCAGGGTTTGAAGAACTTAGCTCGCGAGCTACGAATTCCGGTTTTGGCGGTGTCTCAATTGTCCCGGGCGGTCGAGAGCCGGGTAGAAAAAATTCCTCAACTTTCGGACTTACGCGAGAGCGGCTGTTTAACTGGAGAGACGTTGATTGTCAGACGGGATACGGGCCAGCGGGTAAGGATCGCCGAATTGGTTGGGCAGACTAATGTTCCGGTTTGGGCGATGAACCGGCAAATGAAGTTGGTACCGGCGGAGTTGAGTCGGGTTTTTTCGAGTGGGAGAAAAACTGTTTACGAAATGACCTTGAAAAGCGGTCGGGTGATAAAAGCCTCGGCTAATCATCCGTTTTTCATGGTTAACGGCTGGAGGCGATTGGATCGG
>Ga0209322_10000756_pt1 | contig 18911 bp, 13 predicted proteins | sample Rifsed19ft1_FD_184013 | JGI IMG/M metagenome (GOLD analysis project Ga0209322, IMG submission 184013) | Soil microbial communities from Rifle, Colorado, USA - sediment 19ft 1 (version 2) | ecosystem: Environmental > Terrestrial > Deep subsurface > Rock core/Sediment | place: Rifle, Colorado... | reverse complement strand
GCCTCGAGATGGACACGACCATCTTCCGGCCGGCGACCTTCATCGAGCTGGCGATCGGGAACCTGAGCTGGGCGCTGCTGATCGGCGCGCTGCTGGTGGTCTTGCTCTTCCTGCTCTGGGAGTGGCGCGTCGCGCTGATCGGCCTCGTGACGATCCCACTGTCGCTGCTGGCCGCCGGGTTGGTGCTCTACTGGCGTGGCGCGACGATCAACGTGATGGTGCTGGCGGGGTTCGTGATCGCCATCGGTGTCCTGATCGACGACGCCGTCACCGACATCCGGAACATCGCCCATCGTCTCCGTGAGGCTCGCCTCGAGGGCAGCACCGAGTCCACGGCGTCGATCGTGCTCCACGCCTCGCTCGAGGTGCGCAGCTCGATCGTCTACGCGACGTTGATCATCGTGGTGGCGATCCTGCCGGTCTTCCTCCTGGAGGGCCTGACCGGCGCCTTCCTCCAGCCGCTCGCCACGGCCTATGGGCTGGCGGTGCTGGCATCGATGGCCGTCGCCCTGATCGTCACCCCCGCGCTCGCCCTCCTCCTGTTCCGGAAGGCGCCGAGCGAGCGCCGCGAACCATCGTTCGTGCGCCGGCTGCAGACTGGCTACGAAACAGCCCTGGTGCGTGTCCTCGCCGTCGCGCGTCCGGCCCTGGCCCTCGTGGCCATCGTCGTCGTCGCATTCGGCTCGCTGGGCCTGGTCGGCAACGCCGTCGCGCCAGGGCTCGGGCAGGAGCTGCTTCCGCCATTCAGGGAAACGGACCTCATGATCCGGTGGGAGGGCGCACCCGGTACGTCGCATCCCGAGATGACCCGGATCACGACGAGGGCCAGTCAGGAGCTGCGGTCCATTCCCGGGGTCCGCAGTGTCAGCGCGCACGTTGGGCGTGCCGTGCTGGGCGATCAGATCGTCGGGATCAATGCTGGTGAGATCTGGGTCAGCATCGATCCTGCCGCCAACTATGACGCGACGGTCGCTGCCATTCGGGAGACGGTCGACGGCTATCCCGGGCTCCGGCGAGACGTGCGGACCTACCTGCAGGACAGGACGAGAGAAGTCCTGACGGGAGCCAGCGAAGCCATCGTGGCGCGCATCTACGGCCCTGACCTGACGATCCTCCGCAGCCTGGCTGAGGACGTTCGGCAAGGGATCTCGCAGATCGACGGCGTGGTTGACCTGCGAACGGAGCTGCAGGTCGATGAGCCGCACGTGCAGGTCGAGGTGGACCTCGCCAAGGTCGAACCCTACGGACTCTCACCCGGCGATGTCCGCCGGGCGGCTGCCACGCTCATGGCTGGTATCCAGGTCGGCAGCCTGTTCGAGGAACAGAAGGTGTTCGAGGTGGTGGTCTGGTCCGCGCCGGAGACACGCGAGACCCTGACCTCGCTTCGCGACCTTCTGATCGACACCCCGGCTGGCGGCCAGGTCCGGTTGGCAGACGTGGCCGACATCCGCGTCGTATCGACTCCCACCGTGATCCGACATGAGTCGAACTCGCTTCGCATCGACGTCGGCCTGAACGTGAGTGGACGCGCCCCCGAGGCCGTGGCACGTGACGTTGAAGAAGTCCTCCAGCAGATCGACTTTCCGCTCGAGTACCACCCGGAGCTGCTGGGAGATTATTCGGAGCTGCAGACAGCCCCACAGCGCGTGCTGGCCGTGGCGCTTGCCGCGGCGATCGGGATCTTCCTCCTCCTGCAGGCGGCCTTCGGAACCTGGCGCTTCGCACTGCTCGCCCTCGGGATCGTTCCGGCAGCGCTGCTTGGCGGCGCCCTGGCGGCGGTGGCGACCGGAACGATCCACTCGCTTGGCGCGCTTCTTGGCCTCATCGCCATCCTTGCGATCGCGGCGCGCAACGGCATCCTGCTGCTCAACCACTATCAGCGTCTCGAGCGTCACGGGGGCGAACCCTTCGGTCCTCAGCTCATCGTGCGTGGGGCGCGTGAGCGACTCTCCTCCGTCGTGATGACAGCACTTGCGACCGGCCTGGCAGTCGTGCCGCTCCTCGTCCTCGGTGATCTTCCCGGCTACGAGATCGTGCGGCCGATGGCCGTGGTGATCGTGGGCGGCCTCGTCACCTCGACGCTCGTCAGCCTCTTCATCCTGCCCGCGGCATACCTGCGTTTCGGGCCCAGCCCTGAGCCCGACGAGTCGACCCGGCTGGTCGAGCAACCGCGCCCCGTCGCGGCCTGATGAGACATCGGTAGGGAGGTCCTGGAAATGCGGCGCCGTGACTGTGGGATGCTCGTAACCCTGTTGATCGCAGGGCTGCTCCTGGCGGCCTGTTCGCGGTCACCGTCACAAGAGGTCCTTGGGGCCCAGGTCCCACCGGTGACGGTCGAGGCCATCGACGGGACGGACCTCAAACGGGTCACGTTGATACCCCGCTCGGCCGAGCGGCTCGGCATCCAGACCGCCGCTGTCAGCCGCGAGGTCGTTGGGGGCACATCGCGAACGGTCATGCCATACGCGGCGCTGCTCTACGACGAGCGGGGCGACACATGGACGTACACGAACCCTAAAGGGCTGGCGTACGTCCGCCACGGGGTCACCGTCGACTTCATCGAGGGCGACCTGGCCATCCTGTCGGATGGTCCGCCGGTCGGCACCCTGGTCGTCACCGTTGGAGCGGCCGAGCTGTACGGAGCCGAGTCAGGGGTCGGCGGACACTGATTCGAGATGCGACGGTGACCGTGGCGCGGGACGCCCAGCTATGATGCGCCGCCTCATCAGCGCGAGCCTGCGTTTCCGATTCCTCGTGATCGCCCTAGCCTCGGCGATGATGATTGTCGGCATCGCGCTGATTCCCGCCATGCCGGTGGACGCGTTTCCCGAGTTCGCACCGCCGCGCGTGGAGATCCAGGTTGAAGCCCCGGGCATGTCCACGGTGGAGGTGGAGGAGCTCATCACCGTGCCGCTGGAGGAGGCTCTCAACGGCACGCAGGGGCTTGTGGTCATGCGCTCCAAGTCGGTCCCCGGACTGGCGTCCATCAATCTGCTCTTCGAGCCCGGAAGCGATATCTGGCGGGCACGGCAGCTGGTGAGCGAGCGCCTGGCGACCGCGATCCCGAACCTGCCATCCGTGATCACCGTCCCGATCATCCTGCCGCCGCTCTCGTCGACCAGCCGGGCGATGTTCGTCGGTCTCTCCTCGGACGAGATGTCACTGCTGGACCTGTCGACGATCGCCTTCTGGGACGTCAGGGCCGCCCTGCTGGCCGTACCCGGCGTGGCGAACGTGGCCATCTGGGGCGAGCGACTGCAGCAGATCCACGTCCAGGTCGATCCGGCACGGATGCGAGCGCACGGCGTTTCGGTCGACCAGGTGGCGGAGATCACGGCTGACGCCCTGGAAGTCGGCCTGTTCACGTACACGGCCGCGGCGCATCCAGGCATCGGTGGCTGGATCGAAACCCCGCAGCAGCGGCTCGCGATCCGGCATGTCCTGCCGATCTCAACGCCGGAGGAGCTGGCCCAGGTCGTCGTCAAGATCGAGGATGGCGTACCGCTGCGCCTGGGTGATCTGGGCAGGGTCGTGGAGGATCATCCGCCGCTCATCGGGGATGCGGTCATCAATGACGGCCCGGGTCTCCTGCTCGTGGTCGAGAAGTTCCCGTGGGGCAACACGCTCGAGTTGACGCGTGGTGTGGAGGCGGCCCTGGCGGACCTGCAGCAGGGTCTACCCGGCGTGGAGATGGACACGACCATCTTCCGGCCGGCGACCTTCATCGAGCTGGCGATCGGGAACCTGAGCTGGGCGCTGCTGATCGGCGCGCTGCTCGTCATGGTGATCCTCCTCTTCTTCCTGTGGGAGTGGCGCGTCGCGCTGATCAGCATGGTCGCGATCCCGCTGTCGCTGATGGCGGGAGCGCTGGTGCTCCATCAGCTTGGGGCGACGATCAACGTGATGGTGCTGGCGGGGTTCGTGATCGCCATCGGAGTGGTGGTCGACGACGCCATCATCGACGTCGAGAACATCACGCGGCGTCTTCGTCAAAATCGTCTGGAGGGGAGCACCGAGTCCACCGCGTCGATCGTGCTCCACTCGTCGCTCGAGGTGCGCAGCGCCATCATCTACGCGACGCTGATCGACGTCGTGGCGATCGCGCCGGTCTTTTTCCTCGAGGGCCTGACCGGCGCCTTCTTCGGGCCGCTGGCCATCGCCTATGGGCTGTCGGTGCTGGCATCCATGGCCGTCGCGCTGACCGTCACCCCCGCGCTCGCCCTGATCCTCCTGCGGAATGCGCCGATCGAGCGTCGTGATTCCCCGCTCGCGCGGTGGCTGAAGAGCGGCTACGAGCGGGGGCTTTCGCGGATCATCCACACGGCGCGACCGGCGTTCGCGGCCGTCGCCATCATCGCGGTGCTCGGCGTCATCGTGACGCCGCAGCTCGGCCAGTCGCTGCTCCCCGACTTCAAGGAGCGGGACTTCCTGATGCACTGGCTGACCAAGCCCGGCACGTCCCATCCGGAAATGACCCGGATCACGACGGCGGCCAGTCAAGAGCTGCGATCCATCCCGGGCGTGCGCAACTTCGGGGCCCACATCGGGCGGGCCATCGCATCGGATGAAGTCGTCGGCATCTACTTCACCGAGAACTGGGTCAGTGTCGACCCTTCGGCCGACTACGACGCGACACGTGCCGCCATTCAGCAGACCGTCGACGGCTACCCGGGGATCGTTCGCGATGTGCAGACCTATCTGAAGGAGAGGACCAAGGAGGTCCTGACGGGCACGAGCGAGGCGATCGTGGTGCGCATCTACGGCCCTGAATTGGCGGTCCTGCGCGGCCTGGCTGAGGAGGTCAGGCACAAGATCTCGGAGATCGAGGGCGTCGACGATCTGCACACCGAGCTTCAGGTTGACATCCCCCAGGTCGAAGTCGAGGTCGACCTCGCGAAGGCGGATCGCTATGGCATCAAGCCGGGCGACGTTCGGCGTGCAGCCGGTGCGCTGGTGGCGGGTATCGAGGTCGGTGACATCTACCGGGACGGGAAGGCGTTTGACGTGGCGCTCTGGTCAACGCCGGAGACCCGGACGAGCCTGACCTCCCTTCGCGAGCTCCTGATCGACACCCCGAGCGGCGGCCAGGTGCGCCTGGCGGATGTGGCCAAGGTGGAGATCGTCCCAACCCCGAACGAGGTCAAGCACGAGGGCGTCTTCCGTCGCATCGACGTCGGCCTCAACGTGGCCGGACGTGATCTCGGCTCAGTCGCGCGCGACGTCGAAGAGGCCCTCCGACAGGTCGACTTCCCTCTCGAGTACCACCCCGAACTGCTCGGCGAGTACGCCGAGCGGCAGGCTGCCCAGGGTCGTCTGCTGCTCCTCGGGATCGCCGCTCTGATCGGTGTCTTCCTCCTCCTGCACACGTCCTTCGGGAGCGCGCGGCTCGCGACGCTGTCGTTCCTCACGCTGCCGTCGGCCCTGGTGGGCGGCGTGCTGGCGGCCTACCTGACGGGCGGCATCCTCTCGCTCGGTTCGCTGATCGGCTTCTTCACCGTGCTGGGGATCGCCGCCCGCAACGGCATCATGATGATCAACCACTTCCAGCATCTCGAGCACTCCGAAGGCGAGCCATTCGGTTTCGGGCTTGTGCTGCGCGGCGCGCGGGAGCGGCTCTCGCCGATCCTGATGACGGCCCTGGCAACAGGACTCGCCCTGGTGCCGCTCGCGATCGCCGGCGATCTGCCGGGTCACGAGATCGAGCATCCGATGGCGATCGTCATCCTGGGCGGCCTCGTCACGTCGACGCTGTTGAACCTGTTCATCGTGCCGTCCCTGTACCTGCGCTTCGGGCGGCATCGGCCGCGGAAGGTGATCGAAGCACAGGCGGACAGCTGAGCCGCGGCTGGCCAGGAGACCCTGTGCTGACGCAGACTTCGGCACGATCAGTCGAGACCCTCATGGCCGCGATTGTTTCGGCGCTCCCTGCTGACGAACCAGGCAACGGCACGGGCTCCGCCCGGATGGAGGCGAAACCCGCGAACGGCGCCGCCTAGCCGATAGTGAAGGGGACTTCGGTCAGCGTCTGATTGCCACTCTGCTCGATGGCCAGCACCTCGATCTTGTAAGCCCCATCCGTCGCCAGGAATTCCGGCGGAATGGCGATGCTCGTCGCATCGCCAGGGAGGATGACCGAGAAGGAGTGAACCGGGTCGCGCTCGGAGATTACCAGCACCTGGTAGCGAACGATCTGAATGCCCGCCGGCTCGGTGACCGGCTCCCAGCTGACCACTACCTCGTCGGCGGCGACGGTTGAATCCTCCTCGGGCGAGATGACCACCGGCCCCCCAGGGAGGTCGTGGGTGAGCGTAACCGAGCTTCGCATCCGGGTGCCGTCGGTCTGTAGTCCCTCGAACACGTACTCGCCCTCGGGAAACAGCTTCTTGAACTCGCTGAGCGGGAACTCCGTGAACGGCGGCTCGCTTGACTCCGAGAACAGCTCAGTCAGGCCATAGTCCTTGAGTACCCCCTGGTTCTTGATGTCGAGGATAGTTCGCCCATCCGGCGCCTTGAGGGTGATCGACTCCCAGGGGTCATGGTCGAAATCGATCTGGAGGCCGGCGTCGCCATCGGTGGCGTTGACCTCCACTCGCAGGCTCGCCCGCTTGAACTCCACCGTCGCGGCGCCAGTCGCAGTGCTTGAAACTGCGCACCCCGTGAACGTGACCGCCGCAATCATCGCCGCGGCTATGACGTACCAAACCGGTCGCTCCAAGGGTAGTCTCCTCGGCTGCGGGTAGTGGCTCAATTGAGCCACAATCTAGCTGCGTCGTCGAGAAGTTCCCGTGGGCGACACGCTCGACGCTGACCAACGCGCTGCAGTTGGGCTCGCTGTTCGTCTTCGTCGTACTGATCCTCTTCCTCTTCGACTCGCGCACGGCGCTGAATCAGCCTGGTGGCCATCCCACTCTCGCTGATGGCCGCCGCCGTGGTGCTCGACGCGCGCCGCGCGCCGATCAACGTGATGATCCTGGCCGGCTTCGTGATATCCGTCGGCGTGGTAGTCGACGACGCGATCATCGACATCGAGAACATCGTGCGCTGCCTTCGTCAGCTCCGGCGGGAAGGCAGCACGATGTCAACGGCGCGGGTCATCGTGGAGGCCTCGATCGGCGTCTTCCTCCTGCTGTAGGCGTCGTTCGGGAGCACCCGTCTGGCCGACCCAGCGGATCCGCCTCAAGACGCCGGTATCCTCCGTCCGATTCGGGCAGCGTCGCCTCCCTTTGCCCGGTACCTCTGGCGGCTTGACCATCGCCATCCGGATGCTATGATGGCCGTGACCCCACGAACCACGCCCGAGCCGCGGCCTACCCGGCCATCCGGCGCCAGGGTTTCCCATTCCTCTACATGGCGCCGCGACGGCCGTACCTATCAGGGCCGAGCTCGACGGGTCCCCAGCCTCTGCTGACCGGGGCCCCACGCCACGTCGCAGCCCCGTCCCACCCCACGCGAAGGATGCCCAGATCACACCCATGAACATCAACGAACTCAAAGAGAAGAACCTGCGCGAGCTCGTCGAGATCGGCGGAGACCTCGACGTCGCGGACGCCCGCGACATGCGCAAGGACGACCTCGTCGAGCGCATCCTCCAGCGCCAGGTCGAGCGCGGTGGACAGGTCTACGCGACCGGCATCCTCGACATCGTGGACGAGGGCTTCGGCTTCATGCGCCGCCACGGCCTGATGCCCAGCCAGGATGACGTCTACGTCAGCTCCAGCCAGGTCCGCCGCTTCGGCCTGCGCCCCGGCGACCGTGTCGGCGGCGTCATCCGGGCGCCCAAGGACGGCGAGAAGTACTGGGGCCTGCTGCGCGTCGAGTCGGTCAACGGCGTCGATCCGGAGACCGCCAAGCGTCGCCCGCACTTCGACGTCCTGACCCCCATCCACCCCATCGAGCTGATCAACCTCGAGACGGACTCGAAGAACCTGAGCCAGCGGCTGATCAACCTGGTCAACCCGCTGGGCAAGGGCCAGCGGGCGCTCATCGTCAGCCCGCCCAAGGCGGGCAAGACGATGCTGCTCAAGCAGATCGCCAACGGCATCACGGCCAACTACCCGGAGATCCTGCTCATGGTCGCGCTCATCGGCGAGCGGCCGGAAGAGGTCACCGACATGCGCCGCAGCGTCAAGGGCGAGGTCATCTCCTCGACCTTCGACGAGCCGACCGAGAACCACACCCACGTGGCCGAGATGGCCCTCGAGATCGCCAAGCGCCAGGTCGAGACCGGCCGCGACGTGGTCATCCTGCTCGACTCGATCACGCGCCTCGCGCGCGCCTACAACCTGGCCCTGCCGCCGAGCGGGCGCACGCTCTCCGGCGGCATCGACCCCATCGCCCTCTACCCGCCCAAGCGTTTCTTCGGCGCCGCGCGGAAGATCGAGGAGGGCGGCTCGCTCACGATCATCGGCACCTGCCTGGTCGACACCGGCTCACGCATGGACGACGTCATCTACGAGGAGTTCAAGGGCACCGGCAACTCGGAGCTGATCCTCGACCGCAAGCTGGCCGAGAAGCGCATCTTCCCGGCCATCGACGTGCAGCGCTCGGGCACCCGCCGCGAGGAGCTCCTCCTCGAGGAGGGTACGCTCAAGATGGTCTGGACGATGCGCCGGATGCTGTCGGCCGTGGGCACGAACGAGGGCATCGAGCTGCTCCTCAACCGCCTCGCCAAGACCGAGTCGAACGCAGCCTTCCTGGCCAGCCTCACGAAGGGCGCGGCCGCGGCCGAGGCTTGACCGAGAGCTGACCGTGGGCGGAGCGATTGACGGTCCGCGGGCGCCTCTGGTAAGGTCCGCCGGAAACGGAACGTTCGCCGGAGACCACTAGGAGGGTCGGCGGGCGCAACCAGCGGCAGTGTGAGGCCCCCAGCTCCATACCGCTCCCACGGACGGCTCGCGCACCACATCCCCGCCCGCGCGTCCCCACCGCCGTCCCTGATCCGAGGAGACCGTATTGCACCAAGCGACGGTCCTCGTGCTTCGCGCCCTCCGGCGCCTCGCGCGGGACCAGCGCCGGACTGTTGCCCGGCTCACCCAGCTCCGGCGCCCTGCCGGCCCGACCGAGTCTTCGGTCCGGGTCGCGGGCGCTCGCCGTGCGCCAGTCGCGCGGCCCGCGGCGTCGAGTAGCCGATTCGCCGGCATGGCGAACCGCCTCCGCCGACCCCGGCTCGCTGATCTCGCGGCGGATCGCCGCGGCTCTCCCGTCCTCGTCCTCTGCCTCGTCCTCGTCGCCTCGCTGCTCGCGGCGGTGCCGGACCAGGGCGTGGCCGTCGGTGGCACGGACGGTGCCGGCGAGGCCGCGCAGCCGCGCATCGCGGCGCTCGCGGGTGGCGCCGTCAACGGCGCGCCGCGCACGGCCTCCGACCTCGACGGCCGCATCTTCCAGCCCTTCGACCTGCCCGCCACCGGGACCGGGGACGCGACCGGCACCGGGGACGAGATCGTCGACCCGGCCGCGCAGTTCCAGAACGGCGTCGCCTACACCATCGACGGCACGCTCCTGAAGCCGCTCACGGTCGAGATCGACCTCGGGGGTATCGAGGACCAGGTACGCACCTACCGCGTCGAGGCGGGCGACACGCTCGTGGGCATCGCCGACAAGTTCGGCCTCAAGATGATGACCCTGTGGTGGGCGAACAAGCTGGCCGCCAAAGACGAGCTCCGCATCGGCCAGCTGCTCGTCATCCCACCGGTGGACGGCGTCCTCTACACGGTCAAGGAGGGCGACACGCTCGATGGCATCGCCGATGCCTACAGTGCGAACATCGAGGAGATCATCGCCTTCAACGACCTCGAGGGCGACACCATCGTCATCGGGCAGCAGCTCATGGTGCCGGACGGCCGCGGCAAGGCCATCCCCACGCCGAAGCCGGAGGCCCGGCCGCGGTCGGGCTCCGGTGGCAGCGGTGGCGGTGGCGGCTCGTGCGACAACTGCTCGTTCGGTGGCGGGATGCGCTGGCCCGTCGGGGGCAGCAACTACATCAGCCGCGGCTTCCGCTACGGCCACTACGGCGTCGACATCGCCGCCGACTACGGCACGTCGGTCCTCGCGGCCGTGGCCGGCAAGGTGACCTTCACCGGCTGGCGCAGCGGTGGCGGCGGGTACCAGATCTGGATCAGCCACGGCAACGGCGTCTACACCACGTACAACCACCTGTCGTCGATCACGGCGAGCACCGGTGCCTATGTTGCGAAGGGGGAGCGCATCGGGCGGGTTGGCTCGAGCGGCAACTCGACCGGCCCGCACCTCCACTTCGAGGTGTGGCGAGGATCGATCTGGGACGGCGGCTACCGCGTCAACCCGCTGAAGTACTTCTAGTCGCGCCGCTCGCGTGCGCCGCGCCCGGCCCTCCGCGGGTCGGGCGTTCCCATGCCCCCTGCTAGGATTTTGCCGATGTTCCTCGACCGCGCGAAGATCTGGGTGCGCGCCGGCGACGGCGGTGACGGAGCCGCGACCTTCCGCCGCGAGGCCCATGTCCCGCGCGGTGGCCCCGACGGCGGCGACGGGGGCCGCGGCGGCTCGGTCTACATGCGCGTCGATCCCGGCCAGACCACGCTCGCCGACTTCCGCTTCAAGCACCACTTCAAGGCCCCAGCCGGCGGCAAGGGCAGCGGCTCGAAGCGCCACGGCAAGGCCGGCGGAGACCTCGAGCTGGCCGTCCCGCCCGGCACCGGCGTCATCGACGAGACGAGCGGCGACCTGCTGGCGGACCTGGTGGCCACCGGCCAGCGCGTGATGATCGCGCGCGGCGGCCGCGGCGGGTTGGGCAACGTCCACTTCGCGACGGCCACCCACCGCACCCCGCTGCACGCCCAGAAGGGTGAGCCTGCCGAGGAGCGCTGGATCCGCCTCGAGCTGCGGCTCATCGCCGACGTCGGGCTGGTCGGCCTGCCCAATGCGGGCAAGTCCACGCTACTGGCCGCGCTGACCGCGGCGACCCCGAAGATCGCCCCGTACCCCTTCACGACCCTCGAGCCGAACCTCGGCATCCTCGACCTCGAGGCCATCGATCCCACCGACCCGAGACGCCCGACGATCGCGGACGTGCCGGGCCTCATCGAGGGTGCCAGCTCAGGGGCAGGGCTCGGTCATGCCTTCCTGCGGCACGTCGAACGGACGCGGGTCCTGGTGCACGTCGTGGACATCGCCGCGCGCGACCCTGAAGCCGACCACGCCATCATCCGGGACGAGCTGCGCCTGCACGACCCGCGGCTGCTCGAGAAGCCGTTCCTCGTCGTCGCCAACAAGACGGACCTGACCGACGCGGCAGACAACCTCAAGGCCTTCCTGGCCGCGCGGCGGCGCGAGGGGCTGGCGGCTGTCGCGGTCTCGGCGCTCACGGGGAAGGGGCTCCCGGAGCTGATCGGCGCGCTCGGCCGACTGCTGCCCGATGCGGCGGCGATGGCCGAGCCGCCCGAGCCCACCGGCGTCGTCGTCCACCGTTTCGAAACGACGAGCGAGGGCTTCGCCGTGGAGCGCGAGGGCGAGGCCTTCCGCGTCCGTGGTAAGCGCATCGAGCGCCTCGCGGCCCAAACGGACTTCGGCAACGACGAGTCGGCCGAGCGCTTCCAGCGCGACCTGGTGCGCTGGGGCATCGAGCGCGAGCTGCGCCGCGCCGGTGTCGAGCCGGGCGACATGGTGCGCATCGGTGCCGTCGAGCTCGAATGGGGGGCGGAACCGTGGGCCTGACGGCGGAGACGGGCGGCAAAGCCGGTGCCTGGGGCATCCTGGGCGGCACCTTCGATCCCGTCCACTACGGGCATCTCGCGCTCGCCGAGGGCGCGCGCCAGACGCTCGGGCTCGAGGGTGTCCTGTTCCTGCCGGCCGGCATCCCGCCCCACAAGCCGGATCGCATCGTCACCGCGCCGAGCCATCGCGCGGCCATGGTCGAGCTGGCCATCGCCGACAACCCCGCCTTCCGCCTCTGCCGCGCCGAGCTCGACCGGCCGGGGCCGAGCTACGCGGTGGACACGGCCGCCGCGCTCGTTGCGGCGCCGCCCGTGGAGGGTGCCGATCCCCGCGGGTACGTGTGGCTCCTCTCGGTCGAGGCGCTCGTCGAGCTGCACACCTGGCGCGAGCCCCAGCGGCTGCTCGAGCTGGTTCGCATCGGCGCCGTGCCACGTCCCGGGTTCCGGACCCCCGGCCGTGCCTGGCTGAGCGAGCACTTCCCCGGCCAGGAGGAGCGCATCCTCTTCCTCGATGGCCCGGAGCTGGGCCACTCGGCCTCGCGCATCCGCCGGCTGGTGGGGGAGGGGCGCTCCATCCGCTACCTCGTGCCCCCGGCCGTCGAGGCCTACATCCACGACCACGACCTTTACTCGCCCGAGCTGTGGAGCAAGGACTGATGACCAGCGAGACGACCCCCGAGCGCGCACCCACGGGCCGGCGGCCCGGCCTGCCCGCCCGTGAGACGCCGGCGCGAGCGGTCGGCCCGGCGCTGGACGACCGCGCCGTGCTCGCCCTGGCGCGGCGTGTCGTGGACCTGGCCTCGGACAAGAAGGCCTCGGACATCGTGCTCATCGGCGTCGCCGAGCTGACCACCCTCGCCGACTACCTCGTCATCTGCTCGGGCGGCTCGGAGCGCCAGCTGGGCGCCATCGCCGACGGCATCGTCGAGGGCCTCAAGGACGACGGCTTCCCGCCCATCGGCCGTGAGGGGCTGCCGGGCGCTCATTGGGTGCTGCTCGACTTCGGCGCGGTCATCGTGCACGTCTTCGCGCCACCGGAGCGCGACTACTACCAGCTCGAGAAGCTCTGGTCCGACGCACCCACCCTGCTGCGCGTCCAGTAGGCGCGCGGGGCGTGCAGGTACCAGTGCCGACCGGTACCTCCGTGTGATGTGGCCTGCGGTCAACGCTGCCTAGTCTGACCTCACCAGCGATCGGTATGGTCCGGTCGGGTCAGGTGAGGTCGTCGCAGATGTCGCGTCTACGAGAGCGGTGCCCCCAGTGCGGGCGACAGCTCATCAACACGCGCTTCGACACGACCTTCCGCCTCGACGACGGCGCGGAGCGGCTCTGCTTCGGCATCCCCGGCGGCCTGTGTGAGGACTGCCACCAGCTGTACATCGATCCCGAGCTGATCGAGCTCCTCGACCTGGGCGACGCCCGCTGCGTCTTCGCCATCGAGTCGGACCGCGTCCTGCAGGAAGAGGCCTGGTCGTCGACCGGGTGACGGCCGCGCTGCCCGCCTGACGCCCGGGCGCGCCGAACGCGCCCCACCCTCACCGCTCGCGGACCACCGAGCCCGCCATCCACGCCTGGAGTGCCAGCGCCGCGCGCTCGTCCGAGTACGCCCGCGTCTCGCCGTCGAGGGCGATGCCCTTGCTCGCCAGGTCCAGCTCCAGCAGTCCTTCGAGCGCCGCGTCCAGCTCGGCGGCGGCCCAGGCGCCGGCCTGCTCGACGAGCTTCTCGGCCCGGAACGGCTGCAGCTTCAGCACCCGCACCAGCTCCGCCGGACGCGTCCCCGCCGCGAGGTGGTCGCGCACGACGACCAGCTCCCGCAGCCGGCGATGGAGTTGCGAGACGAGGACCTGGAGGACGCTGCCCTCCGCCAGGAGCCGTTCCGCCAGTCGTGACGCCTCGCCGGCGCGCCGCAGCGCGACCGCATCGAGGAAGGCCCACGTCGAGCCCGGCACGGCCTCGGACACCAGCTCCGCGACGTCCTCGCGCGTGGCACTGCCGTCCGGCCGGTAGAGGGCGAGCTTCTCCAGCTCCCCGTTCGCCAGCTCCGACTGCCGGCGCCGATCCACGTCGCCCTCGCGCACGAAGGCGCCCACGCGCTCGGCGAGGAGCCGTGCGGCCCCTGGCCCGAGCCGGAGCCCCAGCTCACCCGCCCGCTCGACCACCCAGCGCTCCATCCCCTCGCGCTTGAGGGCCGGGTACTCGCGTACCAGTCCCCCCGCGGCGGCCACCGCGTCGCGCAGCCCATCGGACGCCTTCGAGCGTCGCGCTGAGCCGTCGGTCAGCTCGGTGAAGGCGAGACCGTTGCCGGGCGGGACCTCGGTGAGCAGGCGCAGCAGCCGCTCCCGGGTCGTCTTCTCGCGCAGGAGCGGCCCCGGCTGGCGCAGCACCACGAGCGTGCCCCCGCCGAAGAGCGGCGCCGTCCCGACGCGCTCGGCGATCCGCTCCAGGAGCCGAGCCGCGCGCCGCTCACCGGCCGCGCCGGCCTCCTCTTGGCCGTCCACGCGCCACGTCTCGAGCGGAACGTCCGGCTCACCGAGCGAGCTGGCCAGGCCGGCCAGCGCCCGCTCGATGGCGAAGGCGTCCTCGCCCCAGAGGTAGGCCAGGCCGGCCGTCACGCGACGCGCTCGGAGGGCACGGGCCAGGCCGCCGCCACCCAGCGCAGGCGACGGACCTCGTCCGGCCGGACGCCGGCAGCGGTGCACACTTCGCGCTCCAGCCGGGCGGCCCGCGACCGCGCCACGGCCAGCTCGGTAGCATGCTCGGGGTGGCGCCGGGCCCAGTCGGCGAAACGGCTCGCCAGCGGCTCCACGCGCTGGCCGCAGCGCTTGTCGGCGTAGGCGACGATCTTCTCCTCCCACGTGGCGTGGCCCGCCCAGCGGTGGAAGCGGACCTCATCGCTGAGACGGGTCACCGGGTGCGCCGCGACCGCGCGCGCCAGCTCGCGATGTCCGCGCTCGGTCAGCCAGCGAGCGCCCGCGTCCCCGTGCGGGAGCTTGCGGAGCGGGTCGTCGGGGGCGAGGAGCCGGTCCACGTCGTGGAGGAGCGCCGCCGCCTCGACCAGGCGACGATCGAGCCCGACACCGCGCGCTGCGAGGCGATCGGCCAGGAAGGCGGCGACCTCGGCCACGCCCGTGACGTGACGGAGATGCCAGGCGGGGGGCCGGAGGTCGGCGAGGAGCGCGGCGGACTGACGCCGGTCGGGGATGGCCACCCGGCGATTCTAGGCGCACCGCAGCGGAAGAGGGCCAGCGGCTGCGGGGCCCCGGCGGCGCCCGACTCACGCCCACCGGAGGCATGGACGCGCAGGTCGTGGCCGTCGGTCTCGACGGTCACGCTGCCGTCCCGATCGGTGCGGTAGGTTCGCGCGCCGGCCGCGCGCAGCCGGTCGAGCGCCTGCGCCGTGGGGTGGCCGTACGGGTTGCCGGCACCGGCGCTGACGATGGCCACGCGCGGTCGCAGCGCGTCGAGGAAGGCCTCCGTCGAGGAGGTGCGGCTGCCGTGGTGGGCGACCTTGAGCACGTCGAGGCGCCGCCCGTCGGCGACGCCGTCCGCGATAAGCCGCGGGTCGATCTCCTCCTCGACGTCCCCGGTGAGCAGGAGACGGCGCGCCCCGAAGCGGACGTCGAGGACGAGCGACACGTTGTTGATGCCCGTGCCCGAATCTGGTGGTTCAGCGGGCACGCTGTCGCGGGGCGGCCAGCGCACATCGATCGTCGCGCCGTCGAGCGCGAGGTGGTCGCCCGCCGCCAGGCGCCGGCTGACCCACCCCAGCGAAGCCAGTGCGGCGCGGTAGGCGGCGTATCCGGGGCCGGGACCGCGCATCCCGGGCTCGGCGACGGCATCGACCCGATAGCGCGCCAGGAGCAGCGCCAGGCCGGCTGCATGGTCCTCGTGGGGATGGGTGAGCACGACCAGGTCGATGCGCCGGTCCCACGGCGGCAGGCGGGCATCGAGCAGGGCCAGCAGCCGGTCGGGATCGGGGCCCGAGTCCACCAGGAGGCGCGAGCCGCGGTCGCCCTCCAGGAGGATCGCATCACCCTGCCCGATATCGAGGACGGTGAGTCGGAGGCGACCGTCCGGCCTGGCCGCGGCGCCGAGCGCGACCGCGGCGACGAGCGCGGCGAGCCCGATCAGGGCCGCGCGCGGGACGACGCTCGCCGTTAGATGCCCCGACTGCTCCCGGGAGGCTGCAGGTCGACGGGCGGCTGCGCGCCGACCGCGATCCCGGGAGCGCAGCGCGCCAAGGGCAGCCCGGCCCCGACTCGTCCCCGCCACGAGGAGGGCGCCGGCGGCGAGCAGCCCGGCCAGCGGGGCGGTCTGCTCGTCGAGTGTCAGGCTGGCGAAGGGCAGGGCGGCCGTGGCGTGTCCGACGGCGACGATGCCGCCGAGGGTGATGCGGCCGGCGACCGCGACCGCCACGCCCAGCGCCGCGGGCCCGCCGGCCGCCACGAGGCCGCCCACGGCGACGGCGGCCGCCCCGACGGCCATGGCCGGTGCAACGAGCGGCGCCACGAGGAGATTCGCCAGCGGGGCCACGAACGAGACGCGCCCGAAGGCGAAGAGAACGATCGGCAGTGTCGCGGCCTGCGCCGCGAGCGAGACGCCCAGCGACTCGCACAGCCAGGCCGGCACCCCGGCCGGGAGGCGCTGCCGGAGGGCCTCGGTCAGCGGTCCGCCCCAGGCCAGCAGCCCCGCCGTGGCCGTGACCGATAGCGCGAATCCCGGGTCCGTGACCGTCTCGGGATCGACCAGCAGGAGCGCCCAGATGGCCACGCCGAGCGCGGCCGCAGCGCGGCCCGGACGCCCGGTCTCCCGGGTGGCGAGAACGACGGCGGCCATCAGCGCCGCCCGAAGGACGCTGGCGCCGCCACCCGCCAGGACCGTGTACGCGGCGATGACGGCGATCGTGGCCAGCGTTCGTCGCCGGCGCGACCAGCGCCGCAGCGCGGCGCCCACGAGGGCGCCGACGAGGGCGATGTTCCAGCCGCTGATGGCGACCACGTGGCTGAGGCCGGCCGTGGTCAGGTCGTCGGCCACGGACCGGTCCACGCGGTCGCGAAGTCCGATCACGATGCCGGCCGCCAGCCCGGCCTCGGGCTCAGGGAGGACTGTGGCGGCGGCGTCACCGGCGGCGCGCCGGGATCGCTCGACGGCCGAGCCGGTCTCGGTGCCCGACGACACCTCGAGGGCGCGAACCTCGACCGTGGCGGCGACGCCGATCCGTGCCAGGTATGCCGCGAACCCCCCGTCGACGGGGAGCGGCTCGAGCGCGGCGCGGAAGCGGATCCGGTCGCCAGGGATGACGGCGGGGTAGCGTGGCAGGCGCGCCCAGGCGCGGCCCTGGAACGGCGACAGCAACTCGAGGACCGCCCGCTGCTCCCCCTCGGCCGGCGCTCCGATCGAGACGACGCTCGCGGTCCAGTCGGCCGCGGCGCCGAGAGGTGGTCGGGGCGCCTCGCCACCGCCCAAGGTGCCGAGTACAACCCGGACCAGGACGAGCAACGCGCCTGCGGTCAGGCCCATCACGCGGCGCCGCCGCAGCGTGGCCGCCCCGACGAGGACCCCGGCGACGACCACGGACGCTGCGACCGCGGGGCGTGCCTCGCCCCCCGCCGCGATGAGGGCCGCGAGGATGCCGCCGAGTGCGACCCAGCCCACGCGGGGCATCGCCTATCCCCCGACGCGCACGAGGTCGCGGATCCGCTCGTAGGTGGTCGGGCCGACGAGTTTGCGCGTGCGGAGGTCGTCCACGCTCGTGAAGGCCGCCTCGCCGCGTGCGGCCACGATCTTCGCGGCCGTGACGGGACCGATGCCGGGCAACGTTTCGAGCTCTGCTTCGGACGCCGTGTTGAGGTCGAGCGGCCGGCTGCCGCGGGTCTGCGAGTCCACGGTGGCGGTACCCGCGCCCGATGTCGCGCCCGCGCCTCGCTCCGGTACGACGACCTGGGCGCCGTCCGCGAGGAGCGCCGCGAGGTTCAGCGAGGTGGCCGCTCGGACGTCGACGCCCGGCCCGAAGCCGCCAGCCGCGGCGATCGCGTCACCGACGCGGCTGCCGGCGGGCAGCGTGACGACTCCCGGCCGCCCCACGGCACCGCTGACGTCCACGACCACCTGCCCTCCGGTCGGCCCGTCGACGGGGTCGCCCGTGGACATCGCGGCCGCATCGATGACGACCGATGGGTCCGGCGCCGTGGCCGCGAGGTAGGCGCCCGCGGCGAGGACCGCGAGCGCGACGCCGATCGCCGCGCCGGCCAGGGCGCGCCGCGAGGGGACCGTCGGCGTCGGGCCGGCGGCCGGGGATGGCTGCGGCGGCGCGTCGAGCCGCCGCCAGTCGAAGGTCGTCTCGGGCATGCTGGCCTCGTTGCGGCGGGCCGATCCGGCGGCCGCGCGCGGGCGGCACGAAGCGGAGGTTCGGCGGGCCGTTCGGCGGCCGGCGAGGGCGGGTGGCGGGCGACTCGGCGGGCGGTCTTCGAACGGGAGAGCGGACGTCCGACGGCACCCAGGGCACTCGGGTGTCGGCGGACGTCTGGCCGGAATCTAGGCCCCGGTGCTTATCGGCCGCTTAGCTGCGACGGCGCCCGACGACGGTCCCCTCAGGCGTCTCGCTCGAGCAGCGCGCGCACGTCGATCTGGAAGCGTGTCATCGACTCCTCGTCGTACGGCGCGGGAAAGCCAGCGATGAGGTGGTGGTAGCCCAGATCGCGGTAGGGGGCCAGCTTCTCGGCCACCTGCTCCGGCGTGCCGACCGGCTGGTCGTGCCACAGGCGAGCCCGCCCGTTGTGCTCGAAGATGGCCTCGAAGACACGCCGGGCCTCCGCCTCCGAGTCGCGGATGATGACCACGCCGACGTTCGTGGTGCGCTCGATCTCACGGTCGTCCCGTCCGACGGCATCGCAATGCCGACGCAGGATCGCCTCCTTGCGGGTCACGGTGGCCAGCCCGCCGCCGATGTTGCAGGCGTCGGCGTACTTCGCCACGAGCTTGAGCGTGACCTTCTCGCCACCACCGCCCACGACGATGGGCAGGCGCTCCTGGATCGGCGGCGGGTCGTTGCGAACGTTCTTCATGGCGTAGTGCGGCCCGGTCGCGCTGGGCGTCTCGCCGCGAAGCATCCCGCGCAGGACCGGCAACGCCTCGGCCAGCCAGCGTAGCCGCTCCGGGGCGCCCTCGCCGAAGGGCAGCCCGAAGGCCACGTGCTCGGTCTCGAACCAGGCCGCGCCGATGCCG
>Ga0209322_10000755_pt1 | contig 18914 bp, 19 predicted proteins | sample Rifsed19ft1_FD_184013 | JGI IMG/M metagenome (GOLD analysis project Ga0209322, IMG submission 184013) | Soil microbial communities from Rifle, Colorado, USA - sediment 19ft 1 (version 2) | ecosystem: Environmental > Terrestrial > Deep subsurface > Rock core/Sediment | place: Rifle, Colorado... | reverse complement strand
CCTCCACTTGTCTGATGCGCTCCACCAGGTCGGCGTCGTCCGGCGACAGGGTGCTCGCCTTCTGGTAGTGGGCAAGCGACTCCCGAAGTAGTCCCAGCCCCTGGTAGGTCGCTCCCAGGAACTTGAGTGCCAGAAGGTTATCCGGTACTTGCCGGAGAACCAGTTCGAGCTCGGCGCGAGCTTCTGGGAGCGCACCGGCCTCGAGGAGCGCCCGCCCCAGCGCCACGCGCGCCGAGAAGTAGTTCGGGTGTTTCTCCAACCCGGCCCGACAGGTGGCGATGGCGTCTTCCTGCAGGCCCGCTTTTCGGTACTCCTCGGCGAGCTGGACGAAGATCTTCGAGTTGGGATCGACGGCCAGCCGTTTTTCGAGATCCTCAATCCGGCTCATCTTGAGCTCACTTTGTACCAGTCTAACGCATAAAGGCGGAGCGGAACCAGGTCCGCTCCGCCTCTAGGTTTGGGGTCAGGGTCCGCTCTAAGTCAAGACGCTAATCGACCTCGATCGCCACAGCGCAACTGTCCTGGCACCCCGTCTGGGACTCGGTCGTGAAAAGAGTGACCGAGTATGTGTTGGCCGAGTCGAAGGCGTGCGCCACGCCGCGCTCCGCCGGGCCCACCGATCCATCGCCGAAATCCCATTCGTAGCGAGCGATGGTGTTGCCGGCGCAACCAACCGTAGTGTTACCGGTGAGCTGCCCCGCGGTGAAGAAGATGAGCTGACCGACGGCGTAGGCGGTCTGCCGCGGCTCCACAATGATGTTGCAGACGCTTCTCCCGGGGAACTGGGGACGGTTCGCGGCTCGCAGAAAGATATCGACCGAGCGAAAGACCGCGGCATTGAAGTCGTTGCCCGCTGGCCGTCCAGTGACGCTGACGACGATGTCATTCTCCTGATCGGTCCGGAAGGGCGACCAGTAGCGCACGCGCGCCACGCCGCTGGCGTTGGTCACCGCGGACTCGGCCTTGGGTTCCGTACCTCCCGGGACGGGTCGGGGTCCGTTCAGAGGCGCAAGAACGCCAATATCGGAGAAGCTGCCCTCCAACTTGGCTCCCAAATCGAAGTTGATGTTGACGCCTCCCGCGGGCTGTCCGTTCTGATCCCGCAGCGTTACTTCGATGACCGAGCTGGAGCTCCCGTTCGCCGTGAGCTGGTCGGGGTTGGCGGACATACCGAGAGCCTGCCCCAGCTCCGAGGGCCCGGCCAGTGGCGGCCGGGTGGCGTCCTCGAGGCCGCAGCCCGCATGGCCCAGTGCAGCAGGAATCAGCGCTGTGACCAGCGCCCACTTGACTCTATTCCACATGAACGCCTCCGTGAAGCGAGGGAGCCTCTTTCGGAAAGTGAACCGAGCTCGGCGCCTCATCTTTCGTCTTACTTCCTAAGATCATTCGCTAGCGAAATCCGCAAACTGGATATTGAGGAACCCCTTGGCCGAGATCGCCCGGCCCCCTCCATCGGTACCGAAGAACTCGACTTCGGCGATGACCGAGAGCACCACAGCTCCTCCCAGGAACGCGAGATTGCGCAGAGGACGCTCCAGCTTGGCCTGAGTTCTCACGATGACGAAGGCTCGCGCGACCGATCCGCCGTTGGCCAACACGGTGAAGTTGGTGGCCCCATCGAAGGGGAAAGGCACATCCACACCCGGCGTATTGCGCCCATCGGCTCGAATGTAGTTCACCCGATACGAGGTGAACGTCACGTCGTTCAGAAACGTGGGGGCCAGCTGGTCCTGGTTTTTCAGGACAGCCGACATCTCGACGAGGCCGAAATCGGCCAAGACGGTGCAGGTCCCCTCCAAAAAGCTGTCATTGACGCACACATCGGACGAGAGGTCGTCCGACGGCGTGCCGTCTGGAGCCTCCTGCGCTCCCTGCATCGAGTTGATAACGATGACGGTGTTGCTCGCGTCATTCTCCAGCACGTCCGGTGTGCAGCTGACGAGATTGAGGGCCAGCACCGCCGAAACAACTACCAACGCGTTTGCTCTGAGAAACGAAGTCATTCTCATGCCTCCTAGACCTCGCCCTTCCGAATCCTCGGCGTCAGGAAGATCAGCAACTCCTGGTTCTGGGACGAAGTCTGGTTGGACTTGAAGAGGAACCCCAGCCCGGGAATCTTGTGGAGTAATGGCACGAAGCTCTCCTGTTTGCTCTGGTTGTTGACGAACACGCCGCCGATGACCGTCGTCGATCCGTCGGGAACCAGAACCTGGGTGGTCGCCGACTGGGTGATGATGCTGGGAATCCCGTTGACCGATTGGCCAAAGTCGGGAGTGTCGTTGTTCACCGTAATGTCCAGAATGATCGTGTCGGCAGAAGTGATCTGCGGCGTGACGGCAAGATCCAGCACCGCATCCTTGAAAGTCACCGTGACCGTGTTGTTGGCCACCACCTGCACCGGGAAGGTCAACCCCTGTTTGATCGTTGCCGGTCGGTTGTTCTGGGTGACGATCTTGGGCGAGGAGATGATGCGCACCTGCCCCCTGCTCTCCGCCGCCGCCAGGGCCACGTCGAGGCTGAAGGCGCCCGAGATGCTTCCCAGCGCCAGTCCAATGGCTCCGGTAGGGGCAACCGGCATGGGTAGGTTCACCGCGTAGCCTCTCTGGCCAGCGGTGCTCTCCGGAGGCACCGTGCCGGGAGCCCGTGGTGGCGCCGTCGAGAATTGATTAGCAATGTCCGAGCCAATGGACTGACCGTCGAGCAAGATGGAGTTGGGAAACGTGAGCTCGCTGCTGTTGCCGAAAGCGGAGTCGGCGTGCCCGGTGAAACCCCACTGAACACCTAGGTTTCTGGTGAAGTTTCGGGTCGTCACCACGATGCGCGCCTCGATCTCGACGCCGGGGATGGGCGCATCCAGCGTATCGATGAGGCTGTCGATGGTGTCCAGGCGATCGGGTAAGTCGGTGATGATCAAGGTGTTGGTCCGCTGGTCGATGGAGACGTCCCCGCGTGCCGAAAGGTTTCTTTGAATGAGGCCCTGCACGTCGCCCGCCTTGGCGTAGGAGAGCTCGCGGAGCATGGTGCTCAAATCGCCCGCCAGAGCCTGCTCTTCCGCCAATCGCCGTCGGTCCGCCTCCTCCTGAGCCAGGTCGTTGAGGGGGGCGATGCGGATCACGTTGCCCTCGACCACGTAGCCGAGTCGGTGGGACTTCAGTATCAGATCCAGAGCCTGATCCCAAGGCACCTCAGTAAGAACCAGGGTAATCCGCCCGGTCACTCCCGGCTGCACCACGATGTTCAGCCCGCTGATGTCGGCGAAGAGTCGAAAGATGTCCTGAATGTCTCCGTCCTTGAAATCCAAGCTGATAAGATCACCGGTGTACTCCCTTTGGCCGGCCCCGATGGTGCGGTCCTGCAGAGCCCGCGCCTGCTCGGATTGCGGGGACACGCCCGTCTCCGGCATGGGGGGTTCTTGAGGCGGCTCGGGCAGTCCAGGTGCGCTCCCGGTGCTGGGAGCCGCCAGTCCAGGTGTGAGGCTTTGCGCCACCACCGCCACCGGCCGCATGGATGCCATCGGTGAAGAAGTGCCCGCCTCATGGAGGGCGAACGCTGTAAAGCCCCGCGTCCCCTCGGCCATCCCCACCGCAGCCATTTGATCGTGGGCGGTGTCCTCGGGGGAAGGTCCCAGCTCGGCCAACCGATCCGCCGAGGCGGAGAAGTGGATCTTCAGGTCGCTTCCTTCCGAAATGGCACGATGAAGAATCTCGCTGTCGAGATCGAAAACGATGCGGGTGATCTTGGGATTGGCGCTTTGAAACTGGGCCACCCGAGCCCGATAGACTCCCACCGCATCGATGTCGAGCCTCGGCATCGGCACGTGGTTCACCGTTCCTGCAAAATCGAAGACCAGCCGGGCTGGATCCGCCAGACGGAAACTGGTGTAGTTCAGCCGGCCGTTGCCCCCCACGGTAACGGTGAGAAGCCCATCAGATACCGCGTGCGAAATGGACTCCACGCTCGAGGCTGCCAGGGAGGGAACGTTCGGCGCGGGCGTTGGGGTGGCCGGCACCGTAGCTTCCTCCTGGGGAGAAAGGGCTCGGGTTGTTATGTCCTCGTTGCCCGTCTCGGTTTCGCTGGCGGCCGCCGTCGGGGTCGGTGATGGGGGCGGCGGAGCGTCAGAGGTACTGGCGATCGGCGGGGTCTCGCTAGGCGATCCCGCTCCTTCGAACAGGATGGTCAAAGCGTGCTCGGTCGCCGAGATCTGATAGGGAACCAGCGAGGCCAGCTTGATCTCTATCCGCGACAAGCTCTTGCCACCCGCTCCATCCAACTGGGTGGCGGCGATGGACTCGACCTCCTGGCTTCCCACCACCGTGCGATCGGCTATCGCCGCGACGTCGACACTCGGCAGGTCAATGACCAGGGTCAGTGGATCGGGGCTGTAGTGGGTGTAGAACAAGGTGCCGCTGGTCTCGAACCAAACTCGAGTGCGTGCCGGCTCCACGTGATAGCGGACCGCACGTATGACCGCTGGATTCAGATCCAGCGGAGCGTCTGCCTGAGCTGCGACCAGACCGACGCTCGAGAGAAACATGGCGGGAGCCAGTGCCGCGGCTCGAACAAAGGACGACCAAGGTTTCATCATTGCCCCTCCTCCAACGGATGGAGCCATTTTTCCAGTCTTTGAAACTTTTCTATTCGCAGGGGGTCGTTGATTTCCTGGCGGAAAACGACTTTCTCCGAGTCAATCACTTCGATAGTACCGTCGTACATTCGCTCCCCTTCCCGGGCAAAGTAGCTCTTGTTGTCGGTGCCCTGGATCATGGCGATGTAGCCCTCTGATGTCTTCACGATGCCCCGCAGACTTACTTCCTGGACGAGCATGCCGCCCAGCCCGGGTGGCCTCACGTCCGGAGACAAGATGTTCAGTCCCAAAGCCAGGCTGATGAACGGATCCCGTCTCCCGCGACCGTCGTAGGTGAATCCGCCGGTTCCCTCCATGATGTCGATCTCTTCGGGCACTTCCGGAATCGCGAGCGGTGTCTCGCCACCCTCTGCCCCCTCGGTGTCCCCGGGAACCTCCTGCAGCCCCTCTTCTCCCTGGCTGGGCTGTTCAGGCTGTTCAGGCTGTTCAGGCTCCTGCGTCCCAGACTGCTGCGCCTGGACACCTGAGGCGAGGACGAACGCCAGGGCTGTCACCCCAAAGAGCCTCAAGAACGTTTCAGACCGCATGGCTTCCTGCTCCCTCAGGGCCCCCTCGCTCAGCGTTGGCGCGGCGTGCGGGCTCGGCTTCGCCCTGCGTTCGCTTGCTCCGGGGGAGCCACCGGCCGCTCGATGAACACAAAAGTCGTTGCCGTGCAATTGGCTTCGATGGTCGAAGAAGCTGTGGGGGATTTGTTGGCGTTGATTCTCAAGCCGCTCACGTTCACGATCCGTGACAACTTGCTCAGTCGGTCGAAGAAATAGGCCAGATTGTGAAAGGTCCCATTCAGTTCGAGGCTGATAGGCCATCTGGCGTAGAAGTCGACGGGCTGTGTCGCTTCCGGCTTGAATCGCAACACGTTGAGGTTCGACTGGGCGGCAAGGGCCTGGACCTTTCGCAGCAGGTCATCCACTTCCTTGCTGCTGGGCAGAATCCGGGATAGCGTCTGCAGCTGAGCTTCACGCCTTTCCACCTCGCGTTTGAACTCGGGCAGCTTGGCGGCGGTGAGCTTGCCGCTTTCCACCTCATCAGAAAGCTTCTGGCGTTCTTCTTGTTTGGTGGCCATCTGTTGCTGCATACCGCTGTAGATCAGGTAGTGAAACGCGAAGTAGAGGCCCGCGCCCAGGACGATGAACAATATCAGCTGAGAACCGAAGGACAGCTTTCCCATATTGAGTGCCATGGATCTCCTCCTCTCTCACCTAGAGCCGGCGGCTTCCGCCACCGGCTGCTGCTCGTCACCGGGAAGCCCGGGGCTGGCCGTTTGGGCACGGAGCTGGAAGGCAGTGAACTCTTTGTCCTGCCGGGCATCGATGAGCTCCACGTTGCTGAAGTAATCGGTGTCCTCGAGCTTTCGAATGTAGTCCGCGATACTCACGTAGGAGGCCGCCATCCCGTTGAGCGTCACGCCATTGGCAGCCTGATTGAGGGAGGTCAGCCAGACGAAGTCAGGAAGCTGGGCTGAGAGCTGGTCCAGCATGATGACCGGCCCTTCCCGTTCGGCCATGAGGCGTTGAATCAGCTCCTCTTTTTGCTTGAGCTCTTGCAACTGCCTCTCATACTCGCTGACTTGTGCGATGATGGTCGCCAGCCGCGCCTTCTCCTGATTCAACGACGCGATGTCCTCATCGAGCTGTGAAATGGTTTGCTGCGCCGACCACCACTGATAGCCTATGAACGCCAGCGACCCTCCTAGGATCAAGATGGCAAGAAGAAAGCCACTCTTCTCCGAAGGCTCGGAGGGTATTCCGGGCTCGCCGCCGCCGCTAAAGACGTTTCCGCGGGCGGCCGGCTCCTTCGCGCCAAGCAGGTTAACCCGAACCATCAGTCACCCACCTTTCTGAGGGCCAGCCCCACTGCGATGGCACAGGCTGGTCCCACTTCCTGGAGATATTCCGCGTCGAAATCTTTGGGGCTATAGCTCACGCTCTGAAAAGGGTCGAAGAGCTCGGCACGCGTGTCGAACCGCTCGGACATCTTGTCCGCCAAACCGAAGACCCGCGCACTGCCGCCGCTCAGGACGATGAGATCGATGCGATCCTCCGAGGTCGTTGCCTTGAAGAAATCGAAGGTCTTCTGGATCTCCATGAGCACGCTCTCGGTAACCTGATCGATGATGGGCATCACCGTCTCCATTCCTTGTCCACCCTGCCCGGTTTTGAGGTTCTCTGCCTGCTCGAAACTGACGCTGAGATCTTTCTGGATGGCGTCGGTGTACTGGTTACCCCCCACGGTGGTGATGTCACGGGTGAAAACCGACGTATCACCTTTAATGGCATTGATGTTGGTCTGGCTGGCGCCGATGTTGACCAAGGCAACGACCCGACCGGGACTGGAGCCGTAGTTGATGTCGTAGGCGTTCTGCAGGGCGAAAGCGTCGATGTCCATCAGCACCGGATTCCGACCGGCCTGGGTGATGACGCTCATGTAATCATTGATCTTGTCCTTCTTGGCGGCAACCAGGAGAATGTCCATGTTCCCCCCCGCCGCCCCGGAATCGAGCACCTGATAGTCCAGGTTCACGTCCTGGATGTCGAAGGGGATGTACTGTTCGGCTTCCCAATGAATGGACTCGGCAAGCTCCTGTTCGGTCATGCTGGGAAGCTGGATCTTCTTCACAATCACCGAGTTACCGCTGATGGCGGTGGCGACTTCTTGGGTTTTGATCTTGTATTCGGAGAAGAGTCGATTGATGGCGTCGATCACCGTGGTGGAGTCCATGATTTGACCGTCCACGATGGCCTCGGGAGGCAGGGGCTCGATTCCCACGTTGGTCAGCTCCCAGGTGTCTCCCTTGGCGGGCCTGCACTCCACGGCCTTGATGGAGCTGGACCCGATGTCCAACCCAACGAGGTTCTTCTTCTTGCCGAACAGAGCCACAGGTTGTCTCCCGTTAACTCAACCCAATTTGATGAAGACTTAATGGAAGAAAGTTAAAGTACTAGGTGAGGCTACAGTATAAAGGTTCAAGCTGTCAAGAAAAAAAATCCCGCTAAAGTGAGCTTGGGCTCTGGTTACACATTATGAAACAGCCCACTAGATTCGTCAAGAGCTTTCATGGGGCAGGCCCCCCGTAGGGAATCCCCCTTCGGGAAGCGCTCGGGCGAGCGCTGGTCCCACGAGAAGTTTGGGCCGCGACGGAGAGGACGGTTCCGACAATCGGGGCTTTATGGAAAGTCGGGGAGATGCTGGCTTTTTCCTTGACAGCGCCCTCTAAGGACAGTTAAATTATCAGTTTGCCGTTGCGAGGCAAGTAGAGGGCTTGATGATTCCGTCTTGCTCGCCAGGCCAAAGTCAGAAATGGGAACGTCGTTCGTCAAGAAGGCCGACATTCAACGCACCTGGTATCTCCTGGATGCGGAAGGTCAAGTGCTGGGACGCATGGCCAGCCGCATCGCCCGAATCCTGACGGGGAAAGAAAAGCCCTCTTATACCCCTTCTCTCGATACGGGAGATCACGTCATCGTAGTCAACGCGGACAAGGTGCGGCTCACTGGCGCCAAAGAGCGAGACAAGCCCTACTACCACCACTCCGGTTATCCCGGGGGGATCCGGGAGCTCCGCGCCGGGCAAATAAGGGCGAAGCACCCCGAAAGGCTCGTGGAAGCGGCGGTCCGGGGCATGCTCCCCAAGAATCGGCTGGGCAAGGCGCAGTTCCGTAAACTCAAGGTCTACGCGGGTACCGAGCACCCTCACCAAGCGCAGCAGCCGGAACGGCTCGAGAACAAGGCGACGACCGCTTCACGGGCGGGACAGGCGGGAGCGAAGTCGGAATAGGCTAGAGTACCTCAACCTTGACGGCCACCAGTCAGCTCCTCCAATACTACGGAACAGGCAAAAGGAAGACTTCGATTGCTCGTGTCTTCCTGCGGCCGGGCAAGGGTGTGATCCGGGTGAATGGAAGACCCCTCGAAGATTACTTTCCCAGCGACACCCTGAAGATGGTGGTCAAGCAGCCACTGCAACTGACCGAGTCTTCGGACAAGTTCGACGTTCTCGCGAAGACCCGGGGTGGTGGGTTGAGCGGTCAGGCATGGGCTCTGCGGCTGGGACTCAGCCGGGCTCTGTGCGACTTCAACCAGGAGCTCAGGGGGCGTTTGAAGGCAGCCGGTTTCCTGACCCGGGATGCACGGATCAAAGAGCGCAAGAAATACGGTCAGCCGGGTGCGCGCAAGCGGTTCCAGTACTCGAAGCGCTGAGGCAGACGGGGCTCCAGGGAGGATTTTTGGCATCGACGTCGATATCGATGAAAGAACTGCTGGAAGCGGGAGTCCATTTCGGGCACCAAACCAAGCGCTGGAATCCAAAGATGAAGGAGTACATCTTTGGAGAGCGAAACGGTATCTACATCGTCGACCTCCAGAAGACCCTGAAGCTCTTCCGAGAGGCTCTGAAGTTCGCCACCCAGCTAGGAGCGGAGGGCAAGACGGTGCTGTTCGTCGGCACCAAGCGACAGGCTCAGGACGTGGTGGCCGAGGAAGCTACTCGCGCCGAAATGTTCTACGTCAACCAACGTTGGCTGGGCGGAATTCTCACCAACTTCGTCACCGTGCAAAAGAGCATCGCGCGACTGCGTGAGCTGAACGCCATGGCGACCGAGGGTCGCTTCGACGAGCTGTCCAAGAAAGAGGTCTCCCGCCTGGAGAAGGAACGCAAGCGCCTGGAGAAGAATTTGCGAGGGATTCAGCATATGGACCGCTTACCCGACGCGGTCTACGTGATCGACTCCAATCGAGAGGAAATAGCGGTTCACGAGGCCCGTAAGCTTGGAATTCCCGTCATAGGGGTCGTCGACACCAACTGTGATCCGCAGTTGGTGGATTACGTCATTCCGGGCAACGACGATGCGCTTCGCGCCATCAAACTCTTCACCTCTCGTCTGGCCGACGCGATCATCGAAGGTCGCCAGATGCGCGAGAGCCTCGCGCCGGAAGGGAACGGGGAAGGGGCAGAGGCGGAAGACACCGACAGCGCGAGCGTAACGGCGGAGGGACCTCAGCCGGCGCAGGAACTTCCCCCACCTGCCTAGTGCCTTCCTAACACCGTTCCGCCTAGAATGGGGCGGCGCTTTGGGTGACCGCCTTCTGCCGAGCGAAGCGCTTTCTCACGGCCAAATCGTTGGACCGGCCCCCATACAAAAACCAAGGAAAGCTGCTGCTCGGTCTTGATTTGAGCGCACCGGCTACCCCGCGTATACTCCGAGATCGGTTTGGCAGACCTCGAGGGATAACCAAACGCCGGAGAGTGCCAGAATCCACGCGGAAGAGCTAGAATCGCGCAAAGTGGGAGAAAGCAGGCAACTCAATTGAGCAACGTATCCGCACAGCAAGTCAAGACGCTGAGAGAGAAAACCGGAGCCGGCCTCATGGAGTGCAAGAAGGCCCTGGTGGACGCGGCCGGCGATCTCGAGGAAGCGGTGACCATCCTCCGAAAACGGGGTCAGGCCGCGGCGCTGAAGAAGGCGGGACGAACGACTTCCGAAGGCTTGATCGGTTCTTATGTTCACGGAGGCAAGATCGGAGTTCTCATCGAGGTCAATTGTGAGACGGACTTCGTGGCCAAGACTCCCGAGTTTCAAGAGCTGGTGAAGGACTTGGCCATGCAAGTGGCGGCGGCCAGTCCTGCCCAGGCTCGCTTCGTGCGCCGTGAGGAGGTACCCGAGGAAGTGCTGGCCAAGGAGGGGGAGATCTTAAGGGGTCAGGCGGCAGCCTCCGGCAAGCCGGCCCAAGTGGTGGATAAGATCGTCGAGGGCAAGCTGGGAAAGTTCTATTCGGAAGTGGTCTTGCTGGAGCAACCCTTCATCAGAAACCAGGAGATAACGGTCCAGCAGCATATCACCTCCATGATCGCGATCCTTAAGGAGAACATCCAGGTCCGCCGCTTTGCCAGGTTCGAGCGCGGCGAACCGATATAGACTAGCGCCAGCGCCCCCACGGCCTGACTTAAGAACGCCATCGCGCGGACAGGGAGATGCCGACTCAGAAACCCGTCTACAAACGTATCCTCCTGAAGCTTTCCGGCGAAGCCTTGATGGGCGGGCAAGAGTTCGGCATCGAGCCCAAGATATTTCAAATGATGGCCCGTGAGATCCACGAAGTGCGGTCCATGGGCGTCGAAACCTCAGCGGTCATCGGGGGCGGTAATATCTTTCGGGGAATCGCACCTTCCGCCCGCGTGATGGACCGCGTGGCGGCGGACCACATGGGAATGTTGGCGACCGTGATCAACGCGCTCGCCCTCCAGGATGCTCTGGAGAAGCTCGGCACTCACACCCGCGTCCTCTCCGCCATCGAGATGCGACAGGTGGCCGAGCCCTTCATTCGCCGTCGGGCCATCCGTCACCTCGAGAAAGGCCGCGTCGTCATCTTTGCGGCGGGAACCGGCAATCCCTACTTTTCCACCGACACCGCCGCCGCTCTCCGTGCCATGGAGATCAAGGCGGACATCATTCTCAAGGGTACCAAGGTGGCGGGGATCTACTCGGCAGACCCCGAGCGCGAGCCGAACGCCACACTCTTCGACAACATCACCTACCTCGAAGTCATCGAAAAAGGGCTCAAGGTGATGGACACCACCGCTATATCCCTATGCATGGACAATCGCCTTCCCTTGATTGTTTTTGATGTGCGAAACCCGGGTAACATGAAGCGCGTCGTCTGCGGCGAGAAGATCGGCACCATGGTCCGTAGCTGATTCGCCGCCGCCGGCTGGGCACGGCTTCTGGAAGGAGGTCCGCACCATGTCAAAGGAAATCGTCGACGATGCCAAGAAACGCATGGACTCATCGGTCCAGGTTCTGAAGAACGAGCTGGTCGCTATTCGAACCGGACGGGCCTCACTGGCCATCCTCGACGGCGTCAGCGTGGATTACTACGGCACCCCCACCCCTCTCAACCAGGTGGCCAACCTGGCCGTGCCGGAGGGTAATCTCATTACCGTGCAGCCCTGGGAGCCGGCACTACTGCCGGTGATCGAAAAGGCGATCCTCTCCTCCGATTTGGATCTCAACCCTTCCAATGACGGGAAGATCCTGCGGATTCCCATCCCCGCTCTTACCGAGGAGCGCCGCAAAACCTTGGTGAAACACGTGAGCAAGATCGCCGAGGAGGCTCGCACCGCCATCCGACAGGTGCGCCGGGACGCCAACGACCATCTCAAGAAGATGCTGAAGGAGAAGAAGCTCTCGGAAGACGAAGAAGCCCGAACGCTCAAGAGAGTTCAAGAGCTTACCGATGAGCACACCAAGACGGTGGACGATCTAGCAAAGAAGAAAGAGCAGGAGCTCCTCACCGTCTAAGGAGCTCCTTCGCGCTCCCGCCGTTGGTTGCGAAAACCCACCGTAGATGCCCCCTACCCTCTTCACGCACCTGGAATGCTCTCGGTGCAGCCGGGAGCTCGATGCCGACGCGCCGCGAGGGCTTTGCCCCTGCGGTTCCCCTTTGTTGGCGCGCTATGACCTGGAGAAGGGCGGGCGTGTCTTCGGTAGTCCCTCTTTCCTTCCACCAAGACGCCGCGACCTGTGGCGGTACGAGGAAATGCTGCCGGTCAGGGAGACGAGATTCCGCGTGTCGCTCGGTGAAGGAGGAACACCGCTGCTCCCCGCCTCTCGGCTGGGGGCACGGATTGGCGCGGAGCGGCTGCACATCAAGAACGAGTCGTTCAACCCCACCGGCAGCTTCAAAGCCCGCGGGCTCTGCCTGGCGGTCTCGATGGCAAAACAGGTCGGCGTCAAGGAGCTCGCCATCCCATCGGCCGGAAATGCCGGCGGGGCGCTCGCCGCCTATGCGGCGCGGGCGGGGATCCCCGCCCACGTGGTGATGCCCCGCGACGTGCCACGGGCCAACATCGCCGAATGTCGAGCCTATGGGGCCGACGTCCGTTTGGTGGACGGCGTCATCACCGATGCGGGGCAGCTGGTAGGGGAGCTCTGCTCCCGCTTCGGATGGTTCGATGTGTCCACGCTCAAGGAGCCCTATCGCATCGAGGGTAAGAAGACCATGGGCTACGAGCTTTTCGAGCAGCTCGGTGGTCGATTACCGGGCGTGATCCTCTACCCGACGGGAGGCGGAACCGGTATGGTCGGCATGTGGAAGGCCTTCGACGAGATGGAGAAGCTCGGCTGGATCGATGGTCATCGCCCGCGGATGGTCTGCGTTCAATCCACCGGGTGCGCGCCCATGGTGCGAGCCTTTGAGGAGGGAAAGGAAAGCGCCGAGACGTGGCAGAACGCTGAGACCTTCGCCTCCGGTCTCCGTGTCCCACGAGCGATAGGTGACTTTCTGATCTTGCGCGCCATCCGGGAGAGCGGAGGCACCGCCATCGCCGTTACCGACGAGGCGATCCGGGAGGCGGTCTCGACCCTCGCCTCCACCGAGGGGATCTTCGCCGCTCCCGAGGGGGCGGCTTGCCTGGTTGCTCTCCGGCTCCTCTTGGCACGTGGCTGGCTCGACAAGGAGGAGACCGTCGTTCTCTTCAATACAGGTTCCGGGTTGAAGTATACCGACGCCGCATGACTCGCAAACTCTACCTGGGCGATCCCTACCGCACTACCTTCGAAGGCCGAATCGGACAGGTCTCGATAGAGATGCAAATCCAGGGAACTCTGGTAGCGTAAGAATCGTTACCTTGAGGGAAGTGACGCGCATGCCGCTTCGGCTGGTTCGAGCTAGCGTTGGTCTGATGTCACTCGTCTTTCTCGGTTGGCTCGGTTGGCCGGTGCGAAGCCAAGCGGAACAGGAGCGAGTGCCGGTTTTCTTCGAAGAACCCCTGAGCCCCCGCATCGCCAACTATCAGATCGACGTGGCGCTCGATCCCCAAAGCCGAACGCTGAGCGGCAAGCAGGTGCTCACCTGGTACAACAAGACCGGGGAGACGATAGGCGAGCTTCAGTTCCATTTGTACCTCAACGCCTTCCGGAACTCTCGCACGACTTTCATGCGGGAGTCCGGCGGTAGCTTGCGCGGCAACGCGATAGACGAGGGAGGATGGGGTTTCATCGAGGTGGATCGCCTGGCTCTTTCCAAACTCGAGGAAATGAACCCAGACCGTTTTCGGGTCTACCAGCCGGATTTGCGCGCCGATTGGCATCAGGTCTTCCGAATCAATGCTGCTTCGCGCACCGATCTAACCGGCGAGATGGAGTTCATTCAGCCGGACGACGGCAACCAGGATGACAAAACCGTATTCCGAGTGCCGCTGCCGGCACCTCTCGCACCCGGAGAGGCGGTGGCTCTCGATTTCGAGTTCCGGGCGGTGCTACCCAGTCCTCCCCTCGCTCGCACCGGTGCCAAGGAGGAGTACTTCTTCGTCGGTCAATGGTTTCCCAAGATCGGCGTCTACGATCGCGGGGAATGGAATTGCCACCAGTTCCACTACAACTCCGAGTTCTTCGCGGATTATGGCGTCTACGACGTGCGGATGACCGTGCCGGATGATTTCGTGGTGGGAGCAACCGGCCTGGAAGTAGGGGTGATCGAGAATGCGAACGGAACCGCGACGCATTATTACCACGCCGAGGACGTCCATGACTTCGCCTGGACGGCGAGTCCCGAGTTCCGCGTCTTTTCAGGCAAGGCGCAAGACGTAGAGATACGCGCTCTGCTTCAGCCCGATCACGTCGAGCAGGGCGAGCGGCACGTGGAGGCCGCCAAGCTGGCGGTGAGTTATTTCCAGGACCACTACGGCGACTACCCCTATCCCAACCTGACGGTGGTGGACCCGCGGCGAGGCGCGGGAACGACCGGTGGAATGGAGTATCCCACGCTCATCGTCGCCGGAACTTACCACAACCTGCCGGCGGGGGTGCGACTCCTCGAGCATGTCATCACTCACGAGTTCGGTCACAACTACTGGTATCACCTGCTCGCCAGTAACGAGTTCGAAGAGGCCTGGTTGGACGAAGGCGTCAACACCTATACCGACAGTCGGGTGTTCGAGGACCACTATGGGGGATATCTCATCGATTTTCTGGGACTCAAGCTGACCGTCGAGCAAATCAACCGCGCTATCCACATCGCCAGTCCCACATCGGATCCGATCTACCGGAAGGCCTGGGAAAACTATGACCGGTTCACCTATGGAGCGAACTCCTACGCCCGCCCGGGACTCATCTTGCGAACGCTCCGCAACCTCTTGGGTCCACGGACCATGAGCGAGGCGATGCGCACCTATGTGAGGCGGTGGCGCTTCCAGCATCCCCGGACCGAGGACTTCGTTCGGGTGATGAGCGACGTCGCCGGGCAAGACCTGAGCTGGTACTTCGATCAGGCGCTGTTCACGAACGCCGTACTGGATTACTCGGTCTCTTCCATCGAGAGCAGCGAACTGAAACAAACGGGGTACGACTTCGACCGTTCCGTGAAAGAGCCCTGGCAGTCCTGGGAAGAAAGCGCTGCCCAGCCGTCCAGCCCAGAAGCAGTTCCGGAAGGAACCGAGGCCGGTGCCCCGAAGCTCTATGAGAGCGAGGTGGGGATTCGCCGCCTGGGCGATTTCAGGTTTCCGGTCGAGATCGAGATCGCATTCGAGGACGGCGAGACCCTCCGGGAGAGCTGGGATGGTCAGGAGGTCTGGACGAAGCTCAAGTTCGTCCGGCCGGCGAGGCTCTCCTCGGCGACGGTGGATCCGGACAAAAAAATTCCACTCGACCGGAGCTACACCAACAACAGCCGCACCCTGGAGCCTCGCCAGCTCGGAGTCAACAGGGTCGTCACCCGGTGGATGTTCTGGTGGCAGTGCCTGCTGGATTTCCTGAGCCCATAGAGGTCGGGCCGAGGCGTCATCATGATCTGGATCACCTTGCAGTTGGGCTTGAGGCGGGCGTGGTCCACCAAGCGTCTGTTGCTCGTTTTCTACCTGGCCAGCCTTCTTGCCGGAGTGCTCGTCGCACTCCCCCTGCGGGAGGTGCTCTTGCAGTTTGCGGGCCGTTCCCTGGCGGCAAACGAGCTCATCCAAGGGGTGACTCTCGATTTCCTCTTCGAGCTCGTCACTGCCAACCGGGCGGCGGCGCCCGCGCTGACCGTCCTGTTCCTATTCGGGGCGATCGCTTTCTGGGTGTTCTCTCTCTTTCTATCCGGAGGCGCACTAGCGATTCTAGCTAGTGAGAGGGGATATCAGGCCGCTCAGTTCTGGGGAGGGGCGGCTAAGTTCTTCGGCCGCTTTCTCCGACTCGCGCTGTGGAGCCTACTGCTGCTGGCCGCGCTCTCTTTGTTGCCTCTGACCGCCAGGGGAGCGGAGCGGTTTCTCTTCGGCCCCGATCCCTACCAGTATGTTTCTTATTGGGGAGCGTGGATCGGCGCCGGATTCACCCTCATGGCGCTCTTCTTCTTCAGAATCTGTTTCGACTACGCGCGCATCCACGCCGTCGTTACCGATGAGGCGAAAATGCGGCGCTCACTCTGGAGGGCGGTGCGTTTCACCATCGGCAATGCGGTCCCGGTTGTGGGGCTCGCTCTCTCGGTCGCGGTAGCAGGTGGGGTTGCCGCTCTTTGTTATCTTCCGGTCTCAGACCTCTTCGACGGATCCACAGTGAGTCTGGTCACGGCGGCGGTAGTAGCCCAGCAGCTCTTCATCCTGTGGCGCGTCACTTTGCGACTCACCCGCTACGGAAGTCAGATCGCTCTCTACCAGAAGCTTTCGGGAGAATTCAAGGAGCCGCATCGCCTGGTTGCTCGCGAAGAGACCGGATCTCCCTGCCCAGCTCGTGAACCGCCATCGCGTAATAGGAGCTGCGGTTGTATCGAGTGATGACGTAGAAGTTGTTCAGTCCCAGCCAGTATTCAGGCCCGTTCTGGGTGCGCAGGCTGAAGAGAATGGCCTCCTCACCCCCTCCCAGCTCGTCGAGCGGCGCGACACCCAGCCACTTCCACTGCGCCACGATGTAGTTGAGCTCCAGTCCCGAGTTCGCGTAGGGCAGATAGTGCTCTCCGGTGACCCGAGCGCGCACCACAGTCCTCTCTCCATGACGCCAGCCGTGCCGGCTCAAATAGTTGGCAACGCTGCCGATGGCATCGGTGGTATTGCCGATCAGGTCCCGGCGACCATCGCCGTCGAAATCGACCGCGTAGTAACGGTAGCTACCGGGCATGAACTGCGCTATTCCCATGGCTCCCGCATAGGATCCCTTGGCGTTTAGGAGCCCGACGTGCTCCTCCTCTCGAGTCAGCAACAGGTATTGCTCCAGCTCGGCGCGGAAAGTCTCGGCGCGGGGCGGGTACTCGAACGCCAGAGTCGTGAGCGCGTCCAGCACGCGGAAGGAACCGGTGTTCTTTCCGTAGTGGGTCTCTATCCCGATGATCGCGGTAATCACCTCTTCGGGAACGCCGAAGACTTCCCTAGCCTTCGCCAAGGCCGCGGCATGATCGTTCCAAAACCGAACCCCGCGTTGCACGCGATCCGGGTTGACGAAGAGCGGCCGGTAGTCATCCCAGGTCTTGCCCCTGGCAGACTGGGTCATGGCTCGAATGATCCCGGGCTGGAATCTTGCCCGGCTAAACAGTCCTTCCAGGGAAGCCGGATCGAAACCGTGTTTTTCCGCCATGGAGTCTATGAAAAGCCTGAGCTCCGGCTTGTCGGCGTAAGACTCCGGCGGTGTCTCGGGCGCGCGCGCCAGCGCGGTTGCGACCGCAGCCAACAGAGCAAAAGCGGAGATCCAAACGCCGAGGGCAAATCCCCACGCTCTCCGTCGGTCTTTTCTTGACAGCGCCCGTTCTTGCTTGCTTGACCGCATTTCCACGCCTTCAGCTATTCAATTCACGTGCCACCGCTTGAGCTGAGAGACCCAGTCGAGGGATGCGCTCAAGGAGACGGCTCTCCTGTCTTGGCTCCCGGGGTCAGGATGATTATATACTTAGAAAAATCCCAAGGGAGTGCTCAGATGAAGCTTCGATTCTCGATAGGGGCTGCGATTCTGGCGGTGACGTTCGTCTCTTGCGACTCGGGTGGATCGAGCGAACCCAACCTGGGTGACAAGGCGGTTGCCAGGATCAACGACACCGCCATGCAGGTCTATTTCATCAAGATTCAATCGGCGGCGCAGAAGTTCCGAGCCGTTCGAGGTGTCGATCCGGCCGACGTCTCGGAGCTGGTGTCGGAGCGACTCTTAGATGGGCCGTCGGCCACGGACCCCTGGGGCAATCCGTGGGTGCTGGACACCAGCAGCGGCCAGCTGACCGTTATCTCCTATGGCGCTGACGGTCAGCCGGGAGGCTCCGAGGAAGCCCGCGATCGCCAGTCCCGCTGAGACTCCGGCGGTCGCATCGAGGCAACCTGGAAGACTCTGTGCGTCATTAGAAATAGTCTTCCCTGGAAACAGTCTCCCCTCGAGAAGCGGCGTCCAGCCGTCTGCGCCGCGTGGCATACTAAATAGAAGGAGCGGACTTGACGCGTCCATCTCAGCATTGTATGGTCGTCGCTCGATATCGTTGCAGCGACTGGAGTAACCGTGGCAAACTCCCTTTGTCCTTTTCCCGAGGTAGACTGATCAAAATGGCCGAGAAGATGCTTCCAAAAACATTGCCGTGGCTGATAGCGCTCCTTCTCGGGAGCGTGGCGGCGCCGTTGCTGTCCTTCCATCCCGGTGATAACGACTGGGCCGACTGGCGTGGCCCGGCCCGCGACGGTCGATCCCCGGCAACCGGCCTTCCCTCGAGCTGGTCTCCAAACGGAGAGAACCTGGCCTGGAAGGCTCCCTACGGAGGCCGCTCCGCACCCATCGTTCTAGGTGATCGGCTGTTCCTGCAGAACCACGCCGGAGAAGGCGAAACGCTCCAGGAACGCATCATGTGCTTCAATGCGGACACCGGCAAGCTTCTGTGGGAGCATCGCTTCAACGTGTCCCAGAGCGACGTGCCTCCCCACCGGGTGGGATGGGCCTCGCCAGTGGCGGATCCGGCCACCGGCAACGTCTTCGCTTTCGGCGTCGATGGCACCCTATTGTCTTTGAATGGGGACGGAAAGCTTCTCTGGGAGCGGCCGCTGGGCGAAGACTTTGGATTGGTGACCACCCATGGAGGGCGCACGGTATCACCTGTGGTGGAAGGGGATCGGGTGATCGTCAGCGGAATCAACTCGGGCTGGGGAGACCAGGCGCGCGGAGGCCAGAGATTCTTCGCCTTCGATAAGACGACCGGCGAAACCGTGTGGGTGAGCTCACCGGGTGGCCGCCCCTACGACACGACCTACGCGCCCTTCATAGCAGCCGACATTAACGGTACTCGCTTGCTGATCGCGGGCGGCGGGGATGGGGCGGTACACGCCCTCAAGCCGCAGACCGGCG
>Ga0209322_10000752_pt1 | contig 18952 bp, 16 predicted proteins | sample Rifsed19ft1_FD_184013 | JGI IMG/M metagenome (GOLD analysis project Ga0209322, IMG submission 184013) | Soil microbial communities from Rifle, Colorado, USA - sediment 19ft 1 (version 2) | ecosystem: Environmental > Terrestrial > Deep subsurface > Rock core/Sediment | place: Rifle, Colorado... | reverse complement strand
CATTATTTCACTTTCAAGTGGAGAAGACATTATTATGGATGAGAGATTAAGTTCATTAAAATATTCGTAAGCCGCTTGAGATGATTCCTTATTTATTCCGCCTATCAAATGTGGATAATAAATGAATTGGTCTTTCATAACTCCTTCATTATAATGTGTACCAAACATTGGAGAGTGAACTATTAAACAATCAGGTTTATTAACCGCTTTATATTCTTGAAGAACATCGGCTATAAAATGAGTTGTACGTGGTGGAACAGTAGAGTTTATTATTATTAATTTAGGTGTATATTTCTTATAATAACTTGAAATAATCTTAACAAATGATGCCATATCTTTACATGGTATACAAATATGCATAATATCAACTTCTAAAGTTGACACTTTAGAAATATTATCAGAACATTTAAATGCATCTGAATCATATCCGAAAACAGAATATTCACTTCTTTCTTCAATTATTTCATATAAAGGTCTTCCTATTTCACCCATACCAACTATCAATATATTTATATTCCATGGACTTTTATTGAACAATGACATCACCAATGACATACTTTTAATGGAAATAACATATATAAGTCTTTCGGTTAGATGGTTCTTTTAAAGTAAGTTTCTTTACCTTCTCTATGGTCTTCAAGGATTTGAGAGTTATTTAACATGTCATTATAGATTATACTTCTTGCTTTATCTTTAGGAATGCCTTGTTCACATAAATCATTTATCCATACACTAAAAGGAACACCATTAGGAAACATAAGTTGCAATTTCGTAAGCGATTCTTCTATAACTGTCTTCATTTCTCTCATATTTTTGGGTATGCCAGTTTCTTGACCTACAATATCGAACTTTATATCTCTTAGATACTCTCCAAATATCCTCTTAGCCGCTTCAGCATCAGAAACATCAACTTCATTCTTAAGTAATATTCGTGCATGAGCTTCAGCTATTCTACGTAGACCTTCAAGTTGACGATAAGTTATAGGAAACTTTTCCTCTTTAGATTGCATATTTCTTCTTATATCAAGGAAATAATCTTTAAGTATTTTCTCAGCTTCATGAGATATAGATGGTTTAATGCTTTTAGCATAAGCAAGATATTTCTTGAGTAATTCTCTATCAAGAGTTGACTCTTCTACTTTACAGGATAAAATTTGTGTAGCCACTTTCTCATCCAACTCTGTTTTAGTAGGATTATCAATAACCACAAAAATTAAGTCGAATCTGCTAAATAAAGTAGGTGGAAACTTCAAGTTCTCAAATACGGATTTCGAATTATCATATTTACCTAAAGTTGGATTTGCCGCCGCTAAAACTGCTGTTCTTGCTCTTAAACTTACGTGTCTTCCACCTTTATGAATTGTTACTGTTTGTTGTTCCATAGCTTCATGAATATGCATTCTGTCATTCTCATTCATTTTATCAATTTCATCTATTGTAGCTAAACCATTATCAGCTAAAACTAAAGTTCCAGCTTCTATAACCCAATCACCAGTTGCTTCATCTTTACTTAAAGCGGCTGTTAATCCAGCACCACTTGTTCCTCTACCAACACCAAAAATACCTTTAGGAGATAATCCTGTAGATGATTCAAGGATTTGACTTTTACCCATTCCAGCGTCACCAACAAATAAAGTATGTATATTACCACGGATTGTAATGTCACCTTTTGGTTTAGGTACTCCACCCACAATAGATAGTAATGCTCCTTCCTTACATTTCTCCATTCCATATATTGATGGTGCAACATTCTCAACTAATCTCTTATAAATATTCGGTTCTTGAGATAAAGCTATTATTTGTTGTTCTTCCTCTTGAGTTATCTCAATATCTTCAGGGTCTTTACTGTATTTTATTATATCATAAACTTCAATATAAGGAATATAAAATCGTGATGGTGATTTAAATCTATATGTTGGTACAAGTTTTATTATACCAGTTATCTCAACTGAATTTCCACAATAAACTTTATTAATAAGATGTTTCTTTGTTACAATCATCTGAATAAGTTGTGGGATTCTACCACATGAATCTTCATGATTCTCTTGAACACTAAACTCTTGACTATCAACATATTCACTTAACTCTTCGACTACACTCCACTTTACTATTTCCTTACATTGATTACATCTTTTTGATGGAGTAGAAAGTGTAAATGGATTTCTCTGTTGTACAATTTGTTTTACATCCAAAGCACCTTCATAATCATCAGCCGCACAGTTAGAACATATAAAAACAACTTTAGTAGCCATGGGTTTAATATCATGAGTTCTTGAAACGAGACCTCTTACTCTCACAAGTTTACCAACATTGGACGCTGAAATATCATGAATTTTAACATAAGGAATAATGGAACCTTTAAAACCAATCTCAAATTCTGGAATATTACCAATTTGCTTTTCTTGTTGAGCAACATATTTTAATGCAGAATTAATAAATTTTGCACCAGCTTTACTATGTTCTATAGTTTCATTTGCACGAGCCTTATTCCATAATTTAACTTCATCCAAATCTATAACTATAAAATCAGAACCATCAAGTACCTGTTTCACATATTTTATTCCTATTTCGCCCCCAAAAAATCCTATGAATGTATCTTTATTTAATTCGGACATTTAACCACACAAACTAATAATGAGTCTTCTCTATATAAATATTACGGTTTAAATTTCATCTAATTTATCCAATTTATCAAATAAAGCAATTTTATTTATTGCCTTGGAAGCTTTAATTTTCTTTCTTAATTCCTTTTTAAGTTCTTCTATATTTAAAACTAAAATGGAATTATTTTCACATAATGTTTTAAATGAATCAACATTTAACTCTACTTCATCTTCTATTAATTTTGAGATTTGAGATAATAACAGAGAAAAAGATGCATTAAAAACTATATTTGATTTCTTTAATTCAGCAAAGAATTCTTTATAATAAACAAGTTTCAAACCTTTTAATTTTGCACGAGAAATTTCTTCTTTTAAATAAGAGAAAGAATCAACCTTTAATTCTAAAAATATAGGTTGAAAGATATTAAATTGTTGCATATCCAAAGCATATTTTTTATCAACATAAATAATAGTTGGTTGAATACGTTTACGTCTTCCTTTAATAGTTACAATAGGTATAATAATGGCTACTTGACCGTATCCTTTCGTAATAATCATTTGGTCTTCACCATAACCTTGAGTTATTATGCTCATAGTGGTACTCTCTCAAATACGTCTTTTTCTGCTGGTTGACCTAATTTATTCTTCAAGTTGAATATCTTAAGCGGTATAATTCCATCTTCATCATAAATTATCAATTGATTGTTCATTATTTTCCAACGTCCTTCCTCAATCTTACGAATTAGATTAACTCTATCTGCTAACGTAGAACCAACTGTATGAATCCAAACAAGGTCAGCGATTGTTGAAACTGGAATATCCAAATTATCATTTAATTTTGTTTTAATTGGAGAACCAGTTTGTGCCTCTACTAAATTAGCTATATCTATTTTATCTTGTGATGTAACACCAGAACCAGTAACAGAAGAAATTCCTTGTGAAGAGACTTGAAAAACTGATTGAATAGCACCAGCTTTAGGACGTGATACTCTTTCTGAATTATCATCAGTAATTAATGTGCCTATAAAAGTAATTATATAATCACCTTCTGTTGGTCTAATTTTCCATCCATTTATAAGAATGAAAATTTTATCGGTATATGAACCACCACCTAATGATGCGTAACCTACAGCCATCATAGGAACATCGTGAGGCATATTTGATTGACTATCAATCCAATCCATAGTTAGATTATATATTTCTTGGCAAGTATAAGTTAACCTTCTTGCTAACGCTGGTTCGTTTTGTGAATAATCGCGTGTTAAAGTAGTAGTTAAATTAAATCTGCTACCAGACCACGACACATATTCATATACATCGGATTCTCCTTGATATGTTCCACCAATTATACCTAATGTAGTTAAAGCACATTCTGAACCATCATTTTCCAAGTAGAATGCACCAGTCTCTCCACAAAATGCAGTTTTATTTCTTATGCCAACACAGCATCCACTTTCTGTTATATAGGCTTCATTAATATATCCAAATCCAGCCGCAGAAAACTTGGCATTAATATGTGCAACTATAGCATTAATTGTTGGACAGTTTGCATCTAAAGTTATTGTAATAAGATTATCAAACCCAACTTGACCATGACATGAACCAGCAATTATTTTAAAATCTTGTGGGTCAGATGACCAATCGTAACCACCACTTACATCCTCTGCACCTTGAGCAGTAGCACATGATTTTGCTAAAACTAAAGTAGCTGATTGTGGAACATGAGAATCTATTACTTGATTTACATCTACATAATTATTTCCTTGAACTGCTGATAAAATAGTATAAGGAAAAGGATGAACGAAAATGAATTTTTTAGTAGGAATAAAAAAAATATCAGTTACGGCTACCATTTATATCACCAACTCAGGATTCATAACCACGAACTTCTCAAATGGATACCATTCAGTCCATACCCGACCAGTTCTACCAACTATTCGTACTTCAATATATGTTTTATCTGTAAGTTCTACGCCATTAACTGCATCATGAACTTTACAAACTACTTTTTTGATAGAATCAGCGTTTCGCTTAGTACCATTCACATCTATTATTTCCAATAGTATTCACCTTAGCATATCTAACTGAAATAAAAGGGGAAAGAAGTATTTAAATCTTACGGTTACTGCACGATTCCGTCAACAGTTCGAATTGCTGTAATTGGGTTTGCGCCAGATACTAATGAACCTGATACTTGGAATGGAATATATCCCTTAAATCGTACTCTTGCAACAATGTATTTAACTGAACCAGCGTACTTTACGATTACAGTTGCTTCACCACTACCGTTTGCATTTCCATCAATGTATGGGTTATATGCCCTGTCACCAGAATCATATGATTCACCAGTTGGTGCGGCAAGAATAAATTTGTCATTTGCACCGCTTCTATCAATTGATGTATAATTGTAAATGTCTTCACTTTGGGTAGATAATCCGTAATCAACGACAACTCTAACTACACCAGTTGTTGGAGCATCATCAGCGATTGCACCAGTTACTTCAATGTATGATTGGTTAGTTTGAGATGTTAGAGTGTACTGATTTTTCTTTATGATACCACTTCCTGTACCAATTGATTCGCAAACAAGAACCCTATCATTTGTTGCAATCATTGACACTACGGTTATACTTGCACTTGTTGGTGGATTTTGTGGGTCATTATTTGCATCAATTAATGAGTATTTTTCTGAATCTGTTCCAAGTATGTTTTGTATCCATATGCCTCTTGCGCCGAAGAAAGTGCCACCAGCGAATGTTCCGAATGGAGATGCTTTCTTGAACTGAGTGTATGTAGTGTTTGCTCTCTGATAGAATTCACCATTGTATGCATAAACTGTAGTTGTACCATTAGTTGGATAAGTTTGAATTGTTGAAGTTCGTCTGCAAAGTGCTTTAACATATTCATATAATACGGCTACTCCAAGACCAGCACAATCAATTATAACGTTATATGGAACTGCACCTGCACCGTTATCTAAGTCTTTATTTATTGTAGCCCCGAATGTTACTGTACTTGAAGTTGTTGCTGTAAATGTGTTAGTTACAATAGCACCATTTTGAGTAGCTGAACCGTTTGAACTACCTGTTAATGTATCTTCATTAATGAAGTTGCCAGCCACACCTGAAAGGAATAAAATACCTTCTACACCAGTTACTTCTGGGTCTTGTAAAACTTTTCGTAATACACCTGTACCACCAGATGTTGCCGTGATTGTTTGTCCTAAAGTTGTAAACAACACTGTTTGTCCATCGAATTTGACTTCCTCAAGAATTTCTATTACTTCACCGTTCTGGAATGTTCCTTCAATGTTTGCTAATGTGAATGGAGATGTAGTATTTAAAATGAATGCTGTTGCATGGCTTGTCTGTCCATGAATAACTTTGTTTGCTACAGCCGCATCGCCAGCACCACCAGAAAATGTTATTGTTCCATTAATGAACATTATCCTTATACTATCCATGTAGTTTAATGCTGTTGCTATTGGTGTGTCGTTGTCCAAATCATCGGATGTGGCAAGTGGTACGGCGTTACGACCACCATTAGTTAAGTCAATTTCATAGAAGTCATAAAGGTCTGTGTAAACTCTTGCGTAAACAGTTATAACAGCATTATCAATTTCTAAGCCGAATTCTTTTACTTTGATAAGAATGTCAATGTGACCAGATGACCACCATTCAGAAAGTTTTGAAACGAATTGATAAATGTAGAGGTTTGTGCCTGATTCAATAGTACCCAAAGTGTACACGTTAGCAAATAAGTCTTCACCAGTGTTATCAAATGCTGTGGCTGTTCCAGCCGCACTTGAACCAGTAATAGTTAAGTCTTTAGACGGTGAAAATGAAGCTGTAGTTCTAATCCACCATTTGCGAGTTGTATTATTATAAGCTAAAAGAGGTCCACGTTCAGTAGCATCCCATACAACTTGTCTTCCAATATCTGCAAAAGCACAATTCACATAGCCACCAGATTGACAAGTGGCAAGTGCAATTATTGTATCTCCCCTTGCTGTAACCAAAGCACCTTCCTTCAAATATTTATGGCTTTCATCGTCCATAAACCAGCCATTAATCATTGTGTAGGCATTTGGAGTTTGTGCGGACATAGGAACGTCATCGTCCATTCCACCTTGCTCATCAAACTCATTCATAAGATGTGAATAGAGTGCGTTTACAGTGTAAACTGTAGTTGAGCCACCTTGTCCCCAAGCATATTTATTCCAAATTCGTTTGTTAACGTAATCTATCGAGAAGTCATCACCAATAGTCATATTGTCACCTTAATATAAAGTAAATCAACACAAACTGATATATAAATGTTATGGTGTAACTTAACAAATTTGATGATTATGGAGTATAGTTTGGGTCAACTATCCATACGGCTTTAATATCGAGACCACTTGCAGGAACAGTTACGGTCACTTCAAATGGAAGATAACCTGTCTCTCTTGCCCTTACTTTCACTTGTATTCCAGTTTGTGTCCATGATTCAGATGCTTTATAATAAGTTGGATTTTGGTCATCAGCAACGCTTGCATCTTTATTCATTATTTCATAACCGTCAGATACTCTGTAAATTGCACATCGAACATATTTTGTTGGTTCGTTTCCACTTTTAACTCCACGAACTATAAGAGTAACTATATTATTAATAACAGTTGATGCACCAGCACCATTTCTCACAGTTGGTGTATCTCCACCACCAGTAATATTTAATGTAACTAATCCACCCGAATCGTTGAATATTGCGGCAGATGTTGTTCCATCTGCACCATAGTTATTGAATTTGTTTCCGTCAAATGTATATGTTCCTTGCAGAGTAATTCTTATTGCGTGACCTTTATTTATTGCTCCGTTAAATATACAATCGCTTATATCCTCTGGTGTTGCAGTCTGCATAAATGAATTTCCAGCATCAATGGAAATTGTATCTATTTCACATTCAGAAATAACTGAACTTCCATTCACCGTCAATCCACTACCAACCGCAGGCGCACCAGATATTTTACATTTTGATAAAATGCAGTCAGAAGCATCAATTGATTGGCAGTCAATAAATGACATCCTCAAAAATGTCATAATGTTTTTTAATGTGACTTGTGCCTTCACAACTATTGTTCCTGAAAAGTCCCATGATGCACCACTTGATGCAGAAGCATTAATTCGCCAATAATATGAACTGATAGAAGTAAATAAACAGTTGGTAAACTTTACTGTATCACCATTTTTACCATAAAATTCAATGCCATTTTGAAGTGCGTCAACATGATAATCTAATATTTTATTATCGTAATCATAATGTCTTGGAAACTCGAAAGTTCTAAGATTTATAGATATATGAAGTGGGTCTCCACCACCTATTTGTAAAGGATTCCAAACTGTAGCAACTGACCCGACTTTATAAAGCATTGGAAACAGACAAACACCATTAATAATAGCGTCTATCATTTTGTCGAAATCAAGCGGAAAAGCAGATTTTCCACCAGCTAATCTAATTGTTCCAGTTATCATTAGCATAGAAAAATTAATACTCATAGCACCATATGGTTGAACACAGAAGAAACCTATAGTATCAATAAGTGCCGCATTTAATGAGCCTTTAGAAAATAGAAAACTGTTTTCAGTTTCATCCACTTGAATTGCGAAAATACCCCTTCTATCAGAGAATGTTGTTTTTCCGTCTTTTGCTCCAACAATCCATGTTCGTGAATTATTGCTTGTATCCATCATATGTATAACAATTCCGAGTCTTGCAAGGAATGATAAATCAACCCAATCTCTTGGCGATGTAAATCCAAAAGTAAATAGAAGATAACCACTTGAAAGGTCTATACCACCCGAATAGAGTATCTCGTTACCAACAAGATTGTAGGCATGTGAAGTTTGAGTTATTTGTGCCACGTTATGATATGGATTAACTCCAAGGTCTGCTCCAGCAGTAATAGCATCATATCCACATCCTGCACCATCTCTTTGACCTTGTGAAAGAACACCAGCAGTTGTTCTTAAAGAAGTAACTCTTAATCTTACCCAATAATAAGTTTGACCATTTACATCATAAGCAGTCCAATTTGTTGGTGGAGTCCATTGATAACTATGAGCACCAGTCGCCGTTAAATAATCAGTCCAAATAGATATGGCTGTCCATGCTGAACCATTCCAATATTCCCAAACAGCCGTACCACCAGATGAGGCTGTACTCATATTTAGACCAAATTTACTAAACTTGGTATTTGAACCGAGATATAATGCTGAATTAACAGCGGTGAATAAAGCAACATCTGCTGTACCAACATCATTCATATCAACAGTTTCATCTGTCCATACTGGACCTGTTGCATTGTATGCCCAAACAAAGGAAAAATTATTTCCAACCACTAATGGAGAAACTGATGTTTGATGCGCCCAACCAAATAACGTTGCACCAACTAAAGGAGTTACAATCGTGCATGGTATTATACCCCTATCCACATATCCTTGTACCTCAGTATTATTTCCATCGTCTTCAATGACAATAGTATGAATATGTGTTGGAGCCACATTCCATCCCCAAAAAGTTGGATTGCCTATTGAGCCAGCAGATGGATAAAATGCCCAAGAAACACCAATACCATTAGCACCTGCATCTCCAGCGTAAATTATTTGAGCTATAGATGGATATGGTTCAACACCGATGCCAGTATCAGTTCCAATTCCATGTAGAACCAAGCAATTAATACTTGGAGTAGAAATGCTCTGGTTTTGCGTGAAAGGAATAGTAGAATCATCCGAACTTAGATAAGCAGTTGGATTATTAGTTGGATGGACATTTTTGACTGCCACAATTACGAAATTTGCAGTTTCGGAAGTCCATGTAAAAGTTGGTGGAGTTTCGTTATTGCTTGTGGCTCTTCTCCACCACATTCCACTCCAAGCCGTTGTAGTAATATCACCAGAATTAAGTAAAGTATAGAGACCAGTTGTTTCTGTCATTCCAGTTGTTGAGTCTTTATTAGCAAAAACTACTAAAATATCTCCCGACTCATGTTCGGGCATATCTGGAGTTGCTGTTGCAACGGCAGTAGTAACTTCTGTAACAGCAAAGTCTCTAATTACTGGCATCTTCAATCATCTCCTCTACGTTTTGTGAGCCAATACCCACTACCCATAGTCCAAGATGCCAATGATGCATCGCAGTTGTCTATATTTAGTATGTCTGTAGTTACTGTTCCAGCCATTTAAATCACCCTTGAATAACATAATATCCTTTAATTTCTATTTTATTTCCTTGAAGAACTATCTCATCTTTTACTGGAAATGTAAGTTCAATTTTAACTGGTTTAAGAGGATAAAGCCATGGATTCTCAATAGAAATATGTATTCTTTTATCATCAATAATCAATTCCGTAACAGCAAAATTATTATTACTATCATTCATCACATAAAATATTGCTTTAGCTACTTCTCCTATTTTATAAGCATTATCAAATGTGACTTTTTCACCTGTAATAAGAGTAATAGTTACACTACCCTTCCATGAAATCTGAGCTATTTCTTTAGTACAACTTTCATCAATAAAGAATTTTATAGCCACAGTATCCACTCATACATTCTTATACTATACGAGTATTTAAATATTTCGGATTTAAATGACATATTTATCATCAATCCTCAAGTGATTTTATCTTCCTTACAGCCAAAGATTTCTTTTTATGTTTTTCAAGTTTCTTAATAAATTCCTCAAAATCAAATGTTAAAGTAGAAATTTCCTTATTTAAAACTATTGTTTGAATATCTTGAAGGTATTTCTTTTCTGTTTCACTTAATAAAATATAACTTTTGTCCTTATATAAATCAATCATAAATTTCTCAAGTTTCGATACATTAATTCTTACCATTTTCAATTTTATAAGATAATTTTCCATAGTTACCTCTATAGAATTTACGTTCCGCTTTACTATATATCTTTCAAATATATTTAACTTAGCTAATATGACAGGGATATTTTCTTCAATATAAACAAGTGAAGGCAAACCACCAAGATGTGATGGAACAACAATTGTAACGTAACTATAAGTATCAACTCCACCTAAAATTTCAGTTATGGTTGCAGTTAATATAGAAAAGAACAAAGCTGTAAAGGTTTCATTATCATCTAAAACTACAGATTTTATTCTATTTGTACTACTATCTTCACTCCATTTTTGGAATAATTTGCTATTTACAGAATGACTTTCGGGCATAGTTATGAGTATTGATGCATCATCTTCTCTTAAATCGTCTTCTTGGTATGGAGTAATATATTTCTCATCAAGAATTATTGCAAAAGATTTAGGTTCATCTATAGTAATAGTTCTCGTTTTTGACGTTTCGCCATCATCCCATCTATTCCAATAGTATCGTCTCCAATAATCAACGGTTCCAGCACCATGAACGGGTTCGGTTTCAAAAAACTCTAAATCAACTTCTACATTTGGGTCAAATGCATCAGCAAATGGAGTTTCATATTCAACTCCATCTATTTTTACTGTTACTGATACTGTAGCACATGTAATTGTTAAGATATAGTTTCCTTCTTGGCTTCCCCATGCGCCGTGAGTAGGTTCTGGACTAATGTATTTTCTAACGTAAAAATCATCTGCATAATTTATTGAGTTAGCTATGAGAGCTTGAAGAGATGGATAAATTGTTCTATAAGCTGGTGTACCTGTTTTAGTACCAACTTGTGCTCCTAAGAAATCATATAAAAATAAAGTGGCATTTCCCGAAGCTGGTATATAATATTTATGATGATAATATGATTCAAGATTTATTATCACGTTTGTATCTGTTAAGTTTCCATTCAAATAATACTGTATTTTATTCTGGTCTGCTGATATATAAAGTAAGTCTTTACTTGTTATGCCTTTAGCTACTTGCTCAAAAGCAAATAATGATTGTTTATTAAGTAAACTATTTCTCATTTGAACTGAAACACAAACATCAATATAATTATTTTTTGTGCAAATAGGTTGGTTACTTGCATCACCAGCTATTTTAAGTCGTCCAGCATCTACATTATATTTACCATTATTATTAGATTGCCACTTGTTAGTCCAATCTATAGGAACAGAAAAATCATCGAAAAATATAAATACATCTACTCCACTTGAAGTAGTTGTAGCATCTGCTTTACCATAATAAACGTAAATAGTTTGAGAACTTGATTCTAAACTATCTTCTATTTTAACCCAGAAAACAGCATATTCGGGAGATGGAGTTTCCACTGTGAAATATCCTGTAGCTAAAACAGCACCAGCACCATCTACTCCTGAATAATATATTTTTGGAGTAGCACCAGTTAAATCCATATTAATATCGTCATGCATTACCCATGGAGTATCTACACCACCAGCATCCCATTGACCTACAGTACCTTTAGAAATTATTTCTCCCAAAAATTCTCTTGTTCCTACATGGAAAGTTGGACTTGTATCTCTAAATATTTCAAACGTTGTAATTGGGTCATGACGATGAGTAACTATGAAATAATAATAGTTCCCACTTTTATATACTGCGGCACAAAAATAGCCATTATATTCAGCAACATCTTCACTATAAAATGTTGGATTTGCAGGGTCTTTAGTCCATGTATGCAAATCTGTAGAGGTTGCTACACCCATCATTCTTGGAGTTCTATGATTTAATGTATCATAAAAACAATAGTAAGTAGAATCAACTTTAATTAAACCAAATGATTCAATATCATTTTCATCCCATTGACCAGCACCACCTGTAAGGACTGGATTTGCAGGGTCTTTAGTCCATATTGTACCATCAGTTGATGTCGCTAAACCCATAGCTATATAATAAACACTTGCTTTTCTTCCAACATAAAGCATATACCATGTATTACCTTCTTTCCATACCATAGGACACCAAACATCATAACTATCCCATGTACCAGCACCACCAGCAGATAGAACTGGATTAGCGGCATCGGGAGTCCAAGTTATTCCATCATTACTTGTTGAATGTCCTATATGCCATGGAATATTTCCATAAGCATAATAATAATGATAAACACTTCCAACTTTAAGAACTGAACCATAACATTGATTTGCACCTGTAAGAACTGGATTGCTTCCATATTTTACTCCTTGGAATAATTCATTAGTTGACTTTTCCATCCAATATTTTAATTCAGTTATACCATCCGTTTTAGTAAATCGTATATCTCCAAAATCTGATTTACATTTATCTTCTACATAAACTTTTCCTATAGTTAGGTCTTCATAGGATTCTGTTCCATCAACTCCTGTTCCACGAATTACTCTAACGCAGACAGGATAGTTAGTTCCAGCACCAGCTTGGGGATTAATAACATGTGATTTACGATAAACATAACCTGCTAATCTATCTGTCATTCTATACACCTACATCCAAATTAAATTCTGTTCCAACGGCAAGTGATGTAATTATTAATACAAAAGTTTTTCTGTAAGATGCAATCGCATTTATTGTTGATGTACCAGTAATTGTAATAATTCTCGTTTTATTGGTGCTTGCATCTTCCCACTCTTCAAAATAGTGTTTAACACCGTCAACCATAACTGGTTCAGACTGTGTTATTACAACTACTACACTACTATTCTTTATATAATCTGCTGTAAATGGAGTTATCTGTGGTACAGTATTAACAGTTATATCTATTGTTGTTGGTGGAGTAGAAGTTATTGATAATCGAATAAGTGTTATAAATGAATGTTCACTTCCATAAACCCAATTTCCAGCAGAAACTTGTTTTGCTTTAGCTCTAAAATAATAAGTTGTCCCTTGAGGTAATGGAGAAAGTGGGTGAGCAAGAGTTCCCTGTTCAAAAGTTCCGCTTTCATACCATTCATCAGTATAAACTCCGCTTTGTGTTCCCCAATCAAAACCACGAACTTCACATGCATCAATTGTAGCATTTAGTATAGCAGAAGAAATCGTTATTGATGTTGCATCATTTGTTACTACATTAAATGGCTCTTCTTGGTCTCCCCACGTACTATGAGCAGGTTCAGGGTTAACATATTTTCGTATATAAATATCATCCGCCCAAGATGTACCACCATTATAAGCTACCATTTGCCAATAAACTGTACGGTATAATGGTGCGGCTGTTTTTACGGCTTTTTGTACACCAGCTAAGTAAACATCCCATGTTGCATTACCTGAAGCTGGTAACTTATAGATATGATGATAGTAAGCAGAGTAATCAGGAGTAAAGTAAAAATCAGTTCCACTTCCATTTAAAATTAATTGGAATCTTGAAGTATTAGTTCCAGCAGTCAGAATAATGTAATCAAGGTCTTTGTTGGTCCAAGCCTTTGCAACATTCGAAAGCCATAGTAAACCTTGATGTGGGGCGACAGTTCCGACCTTTAACCTTATACTTACTGCAATTCCATTATAATTATTTTTAGTGGTAATAGAATTTGTAACATCCGCATTAGCCAATTTCAATTTTCCTGCATCAATAGAATATGAACCTTGACTATTACTTTGCCATTTGTTAACCCAATCTATTGCTGATGCAAAATCATCGAAAAATAAGAAAGTATCTGCTCCACTACTTATTGAAGTAGCATCTGACTTACTATAATATACATAGATACTTTGATTATTAAGTAAACTATCTTTAACTTCCACCCAAAAAATTGCGTATGAACCTGATACAGATTCTTCCATCCAATAATCGAGAAGAGTATCTCCATCATCGTCTGTGAAACGAATATCTCCAAAATCATCTCTACAATGAGTTCCAACATAAATTTTACCCATTGTAATTCCATCAACTACTTCTGTACCGTCAGTTCCAGCACTCTTATATACTTTAATAGCTACTTGATAGTTAGCACTTCCACCAGTCGCACCAGTAAGAGCATGTGATTTTCTATAATCCCATCCAGTAAGCCAAGTCATCAGTTAAATCTCCTCATGAACCTTGCTTCATTTGCACCTTAACAGTGAATATTATTTGGTCTCCACCATCCCAATCTAAAGATTTAACCGCAAAAACTTGTCTCATAAGAAGTATCCCATTTGAACCAGCATTAAGTACACCAATCTCTGTAACTGCTGATACACCAGATAAACCATCAGCACTTGAAAATGTGACCACTAATTGAGCAGTATCATTAGTATATCCTACTTGTGTAGTAACTCTTGATAATGTACCAACTTTTCTCTTAATTTCATTTTCTAAAATAGGGTCGCCAACATCTGCTGGTGTAGTTCCAATACCAATAGCAACATAAGTGAATGGGTCAACAGAACCAACGTCAATGAGCAAACCAGCCATAGCCGCAAGACCAGCTTTAGTTAGCAAATCTTTTTCGCAACCAGAAGCCTTTACGTTTCCATTCTTGTCTTTTATAACGAATTCAACACTGTCTATTATACTTATTCCTTCAAGTTTTGTCTTCATTTTTTCACCTATTTTTTCTCCTTTATTTTTTCATACACGTAATATCCTTCGATAATGACATCATTTCCTTTGAACATCACTTCATCTTTCACTGGAAATGATAATGTAATTTTCACTGGAATATTTGGATGTAACCATGAACTATCAAGTTTATACTTTATTCTATCGTCTGGAAGTTTCACGTTAGTAACACCATATTTAGTGTTTCCTTCATTTCGGATATAAAATTCAGTGATTGCAATTTCACCAATTTCATAAGCATTCTCAAAAGTTACTTTTTCGCCATTTGTGAGAACTAATACTTTATTTTTCCAATTGATTACATCTATAGGTTTTGTACATTCTTGGTCAAGATAAAATTTTATGGTCATTTCTAATTCGCCTCTTCAGTTATTTTTTCTATTGCTTCTCTCTTTTTCTCATGAGTTTTCTTTATTTCTTCGCTTTCAATCTTTAATCGCTGAGATTTAGCTTCATTAGCATCTATTTCAGCTTTCAAAGAATTAATATCTGTCTTCAATTTTTCTATTTCAAGAACAGTTTTTTCTTTCTTAGCTTTATTCTCTTCTAAAGCAACATCAGCAACTTCTTTTTGTTTTGCAGTTAATTCTAATTGTTTCTCAGTAAATTCCTTTTGTTTTTCGGCTATGTCCTTCATCATAGCTTCAAGAGCAGGAGTTTTAGATTCAATCTCAATCTTCTGTGGAGTAGATTCTGTTTTAACAATTACTTCTTGTGGCTTATACTCTGTTTTTACAGTAACTTCTATTGGAATCTTTGGTATAGTTACTTCTTTGTCTTCAGTTTCCTCAGTTTCTATTTCTTCACCAGTTTCATTAACGTTAACTCTTGGACCACCTAAACCTTTAGATTGACCTTTTTTACTTTGACCTTTATTTTTCATACCTTCTAATCGTTTATTCTGTTGGTCTAAAGTCTGTGCTTTAGGTTGACCCTGAGTTTTCTCTCCTAATGGATTACTTGTATCTTGAAGTTGTGCATTAAGTTTCTCTTCCATCTGTTTCTTAGCTTCTGCAAGTTCTTTAGCATATTCCTCTAAAGTTGGTAATTCTGTTATAACATCATCCCATCCTAAAACTTTGCATAACTCTATCTCAGACTTCAACTTTGTCACTGGATTAATTGGATTAGCAACGTTCTGCAAATCTTGGAAGAGTTTTATTCTCTCCTTTAATGATAAAAGTTCTTCTGTCTTTATTCGTGGATTTGGAATGAAAGCTTCACCTTCACTTCCACCTTGCTTAATCTTTTTATTACCATGAAGAGACCATACATGACGTTTAAATAATTGATTTTTAATTGCCGATAAGAGATTTGTCTTATATATCTGATAAGAAAATGATTCTTCTTCTCTTACTTCCACACCTAAAGTTTTAGCTGGACAATTCATGCCTTTAGCTATAGTTTTCAAGAAGTATTCAACAACATCTTTAGCATCGAAAACTGTTCCACCCATCTCTTTTATATCGAATCCCATAGGCATTGGAATAACAGACCAATTCTTCTCTTTAGATTCCTTCATCTGTTGGAGAACATTTCTGATGAATGGACCACCCCATGGTCTCTTTTCATCTCCCATTACAATGAAGTATTTCTTGTTTCCAGCACGATAAATTCCCTCTCCTACTGCTCCCAAGATTTTCTCAAGAATAAGAGATATTGAATAAACTGGTGCAATTATACTTTCTGCTTTTGCCCCGAATTCTTTTCTATTCAAAGCTAACCAGAAAAGTTGCCAATTATGCAAATATTTACCAGCTTTTGGATTTTGTCTATCAAATTTTCTAAATTGTGTTCCATTTGATAATTTTATTGCATCTTTACCAGTATTATCTACAATCCAATACTGAATCTCCCATGAATCCATGTTTCGTTGAGGGTCTATTCGTTTATAAGCATCTGGAATAATCTTTAATCTTTTTAATCCATTTAAACTTTTCCAATCTGGAATTTTAACAGCATAACTCACAACTTCAATATCTTTTTTATCAATTGTAACTATTGATGGTTTTTCAACAGTTGCATATTCCCAGAATGAAACATCTTTATTATAAGTTATTTCAGCCGCACCTACACCAGTTACGAGTGAATAATCAATCAAAATTGGAAGAATAATATTTAAACCAACAGTAATATCATCTTGATAAACGTTCTCAACGAGAACTTCTAATTCTTCCTTTATTGTCTTTTGTGGCTTATCTTTAGCATTTTTTATAATGACATCTATTCCGCCACCAATTAATTGTTGAATTATATAATCTACACATGAAGCGACAGGAGCAAAATTCTTTCTTAAACGCATATATTCTTCAATAGGGTCTTTAGTTGTCGCTTCTGGTTTAGCGAAGAGTTGACTTGCATCAATCTTGAGGTTAGCACCAGTTTCTTCAACAAAAACACTGAGCCATCCATCAGCAAAAGTATCATGAAGAATCTGGACATCAGTTTTTCCTGTTGCTTTCTTCATAGTTTCCATATAAGATTTAAAATCAGCCTGAACTTCTTCTGGTATTACAGAACCAGTCTTTACCACAGGAACTTCTTTCTTCTTTCTACCGAACACAATATCACCTATGTCACTGAAGTATAACAAACAAGTTATATATAAATATTATGGTGGAATTACTCATTTTCTATTAATTATTGATGTTTTTTAAGGTTTTTTAGACTTTTAATTACATCATTCCATGTAGCAAATGAATATCGTCCATATGGGTCTGGAAGTGTAACTTTTACTGGAAGGTCATAAAGTTCTACTGGTAATCTTCCTTCTTGAATCCAAAGTAATGTTTGATAACCACACATAGCATTCCATATTCCAGCCTATTTATGTAAATAATCAATAATTTTGGATATACCGACTATTTCAATTTGCCCAATCATAGTATTACAACGACTACACAACAATCCACGAATCTCTCTGGTTTTATGATTATGGTCAACAAATAAATTCCTACCTTTGGTTCTATAAGCAGTTTTATTCTTGCATAAAAGACAAACACCATTCTGTCTTTTCAACAATTCATTATATTGATTTAGAGTGATACCATATTTTTTTCGATAACACCAATCTCTCCCCATATCTCTAACTTGGTCTGGGTGGTTTTGTTTCCATCTCTTTTGATTTTCTTGATTTCTTTTTGGATTTTTTGCTCTCCAATCTCTTCTTTTTTTAGCAATATTATCAAGATAATTTATATTGGTTTCTTTTAATTGTTCATAATAAGTTTTATCATATTCCTTCTTTTTTTGTTTATCTCTCTCCATATTTGTCACCATTATTGTATGAAAATCACTATCATATAAATTAAAATGATTCCCATAAATATAATATAATGTGCAACTATTTAAGTCTTTTGGTTCTTTTTACTATATTCTCGTTCCTTTAATATTTCATGCAAACAACCCATTGCATTGAATATGAGTGCACAAAGAGCCTCTTCCTCTCCATCTCGACTTTCAAAACCTCTATTTTCAAGCCACCAATCCATGAAATGTCTCCACGCACTTTTCATATATTCTTCCTTTGGGATTCCTTTTTGCCAATTATCACTATCTCTAAGATTACCATCAGATTGTACTCTATGTTTACTCATATATTCCCCGAATCGTTTTATTACCAATGGAGAAAGAAATCCCTCATAATCAGGTTTATTTTGGTTTGTATCTCTGGTTGCACCAGTTGAGAAAGTTCTAATTTTCTTCTTTTGATTTTTCATCTCTGGTTTCATCTAAATCCCTACGTAACTTATTAATATCCTCTCTTATAAACTTTACGGTTGTATCAAAATTATCCATCTTTAATAATAGTTGTTCTATCCACATAGAAGTAGATTTCTTATCTCTCTTATATTTCCATTGTGGAACAAACTCAGGGTCTTTATTTATGGTCTTTTTGC
>Ga0209322_10000750_pt1 | contig 18972 bp, 21 predicted proteins | sample Rifsed19ft1_FD_184013 | JGI IMG/M metagenome (GOLD analysis project Ga0209322, IMG submission 184013) | Soil microbial communities from Rifle, Colorado, USA - sediment 19ft 1 (version 2) | ecosystem: Environmental > Terrestrial > Deep subsurface > Rock core/Sediment | place: Rifle, Colorado... | reverse complement strand
AGAGCATTGCCGTTCCCCCGCCTGTGCCTCCGCCTTTCATGCCATACAGTGGCCCCAGTGATGGCTGTCTCAGGGTGACAATCCCTTTCCTGCCAAGGTGCTGCATTGCCATGCCAAGCCCTATGGCAACCGTGGTCTTTCCTTCACCTGAGCCGGTTGGTGTGATTGCTGTAATGACAACGTATTTGCCGCATCGCTGAGAAAAGCGTTTATTGAGACCTGCTGGTGTGACCTTGGCTATGTATTGTCCGGATTGATCTATGTCTTCATGGGTAAGGCCTATGGAAGCGGCAATTTCTGATATGTATTTCACCTAAAAATACCCTTTTCACCGCAGAGGTCACAGAGGACGCAGAGGAAAAGATATAATTTCTTTATAATCTCTGCGAACTTTGCGTTCTCTGCGGTAAATTTTCATTTGAAGAGGAGGGGATTTTTCATTACCAGTTGCCGCCGGCGCCGCCGCCGCCGAAACTTCCTCCACCGAAGCCGCCGAAGCCGCCGCTGTCACTACCGCCAAAGCTTCCTCCGCCTGAAGAGAAGTCGTCCCACTTACCCCGCTGGTGGCGGCTTCCCATGGTTGCCAGTAAGAGTGCCATCCAGAAGGGGACGTTATTGTTGGAAGCAATACCCTGTGTCCTTTTTGCCTTTATGAGTATGAAGAAAAAGAATATAAGAAAACCAATGAAAAACCACGGAAAGCGGAAATAAATCGGCACGCCTGGTTTACTATGCCTGTCTGCGGTATATTCACCTTTTGTTAGCGCGATCATTGAGTCTGTCGCCCTGTTAAGCCCCTCGTAATAACTGCCCTGTTTGAAATATGGTTTTATGTCGTACTCTATGATACGCTTTGCAAGCGCATCAGGGATCACCCCTTCAAGGCCATAGCCGGTAGCGATAAAGACCTCCCGGTCTTTCATGGCTGCGACCAAAACAGCGCCGTTATTCTTTTCTTTTTGACCTATACCCCACTCTTCACCGAGTTTTACCGCATAGTCACCTATGGGATAACCATCTAAGGTTTCCAGAATGACTATGACAATCTGGGTTGAGGTAGTATTGTCAAACTCAACAAGTTTCCTCTCCAGTGCCTCATTTTCCTCAGGTCTCAGGGAATTAGTGTAGTCATTGACAAGCCTCGGAGGGGAAGGTCTCTGTGGAAATGTCTGAGCATATATTACGGCAGGAATGATAAGTATAAATAAAACTACAGCATAGAATAAGTGCTCATGTATCCTTCTGCCCGAATACAATCTCATCAGATAATTCATTCTTGTCTCTTTCATCATAGGGGAAGTATTGTTTAAGTGCTTCAGCAGCCATATCTATACCATTAATCAATCCCTTTGAATATTCACCCTTTCTAAAGTATTCAAGTGCGGTTTCTTTTATCTCATCCCAGAAGCCATGCTTGACTACTGCGTTGATACCTGCATCGCCAAGTATGGCGAACTTATGGTCGCGGATTGCCAGATAAAATAACACACCATTTCTACGGACTGTCTTGTGCATATCTAATTTCTCAAAGAGCATGGCTGCCCTGTCAAGGACATTTCCTTTGCATTTATCTTCAATGAATAGTCTTATCTCACCTGAGGTCTGCTTTTCTGCCTGCCTGATTGCTGCGGTGATATTGTCCCGGTCTTCTTTCGTGAAGTGTTTCACCTGAAAATCCCACCCTACCTGTTATTAGAACTTAACCTCAGGCACCTTTTCTGCACCTTTGTCGGCTTCAAAGTAAGGCTTTTTCTCAAAGTTAAATATAGAAGAAACAATATTGTTAGGAAAGGAACGGATGTATGCATTGTATAGCTGGACTATTTCATTAAACTTATTACGTTCAACAGCTATACGGTTTTCAGACCCTTCCAACTGGGCCTGTAATTCAAGGAAATTCTGGTTTGCCTTAAGCTCCGGGTACCGCTCGACTACTACCATAAGGCGGGACAAGGCAGAGCTCAAGCCTCCCTGTGCCTGCTGAAACTGTTGTAAAGCCTCCGGCGTTAATTTTTCAGGATTAATCGTGACCTGAGTGGCTTTGGAACGGGCCTCAATAACCTGTGTAAGGGTCTCCTTCTCAAATGTTGCATATCCCTTTACAGTATTTACAAGATTCGGTATGAGATCAGCCCTCCTCTGGTATACATTCTCCACCTGTGCCCATTGAGAGGTAACCCCTTCCTCCATCTTTACCATATTGTTATAGGGTGATACGAACAACCGGAAAAGGATTACCAGTGCTATGATAATAATGCCAATTATGATCCAGCTCTTTTTCATAAGTATCACTTTAAACAACATTCAAAGCCTTTGTCAACAAAAAATATCAAATCTCTTCTTTACAATCTCATCCCGAATGTATATATTTTGCCTGATGGTACATGTTCTTATAGATGGATATAACCTGATGGCCAAGATGGACGGACTGAGTGGAAACCTTGAGGCTCAGAGGGAGAGGTTTCTCCAGGCACTAAGTCAGTACAGAACGCAAAAATATCATGAGGTCATAGTTGTATTCGATGGTGAGAAAGGGGGATGGGGTACGGAAAGTCATGAGAGGACCATGGGTATTATCATCGTTTTCTCAAGGCTTGGGGAGAAGGCGGATGACATCATCAAGAGGATGGTAAAAGATGATGACGTAGAATATACTGTGATTACCTCTGACAAGGAAGTTGCATCCTTTGCCGAGACATTCGGGCATACTGCTATACCATCCGAGGATTTTATTCCAAAGCTGCGCATCAGAAGTAATGTAGCTCCAGGGGAATGGAAGGATGAGGACGACGATGATTACCGCCCTGTCACGGTAAAGAAGAAGGGTAATCCCAACAAGCTTTCAAAGGCAGCGAGGAAGCGTAAGCAGAAGCTTGAGAGGTTATAGAAAGGAGTAAATATATTATGAAAAAGTCATATCTTATAGTTGCAATCCTGATGATAGCTTTTATAGGAGGATGTGCCAGCACCAGGGTAGAGCGTGTTAAGCCCGAGGAGGCCATTGACCTGAGCGGAAGGTGGAATGACACAGACTCCCGATTAGTAGCAGAGGAGATGATTAAAGACTCACTCTCAAGACCGTGGCTTGACAGCTATGTAACGAAGAATAAGAAACAACCTACAGTCATCATTGGAACAGTAGTTAACAGGAGTCATGAACATATAAATGTCCAGACCTTTACAAAAGACCTTGAGAGGGAGCTGACAAACTCCGGCCAGGTACAGTTTGTTGCGTCAAAAGGTGAAAGGGAGGAAATCAGGGAAGAGCGAACCGACCAGATGATACATGCCACTGAAGAAACCGCCAAGGGTATTGGTAAAGAGATCGGGGCCGACTATATGCTGAAGGGTGTCATAAATACCATTCAGGACGAGGAAAAAGGGACTAAGGTCATTTACTATCAGGTAGACCTTGAGATGATAGATGTAGAGAGTAATATCAAGGTCTGGTTCGGAGATAAGAAGATTAAAAAGGTTGTTGAGAGGCGCCGCTTAGGTTTTTAGAATCAACAGAGGGGAAATTATTTGAAGAAAGGTCTTTTACTGCTATTACTGCTGCTTTCTTCCTGTGCCCCGTCCGTCCAGCATTACGCCCAGATTGACCGTTACCTGTATCAGGAACAGTATACAGAAGCAGATAATGTTTTAGAAAAATCAAGGAATAATTACGGTCTGAGGAATGAACTCCTTTACTACCTCGACCGCGCAATGGTTCTCCATCTCGCAGGCAGATATGCTGAAAGCAATGCTTTTTTGGATATGGCAGAATCAAGGATGGAAGAACTTTATACCAAAAGCATTACCTCAGAAGCAGGCGCCATGCTGACTAACGACAATCTGTTGCCGTATGAGGGAGAAGATTTTGAAAAGGTGATGGTCAATGTGATAGGGGCGCTCAATTATGTCTATATGCACCAGTGGGATGATGCCCTCGTAGAAGCGCGGAAGATTGATCACAAATTAAACGTATTCAACGATAAATATGAAAAGAAGAATGTATATAAGGAAGACGCCTTTGCCCGCTATCTTACCGGCTTACTCTACGAGGTAAAGAATGAATACAACGATGCCTTTATTGCTTACAGGAAGGCATATGAAACTTACGAGGTTTATGAACAGGACTACGGCACAGAGGTTCTTCCTCCCTTATCCGTGGATTTACTTCGTTTAACAGAATCACTGCACCTTGACGAAGAACACAGCTTTTACAGAAATATGTTTTCTGATACCTCATGGGTTACCCAGGAAGAAAGGTCTGGGGAAGGTGAAATAATATTTATCAGCCTTGATGGACATGCGCCGGTCAAAACAGATTATTTTATTGACGCCCCTATTCCTGACATCAAGGGGGGTATTTACTACCTTCGTGTTGCATTGCCTAAGTTTGTAATACAACCTGATGAACTTGATTATGTAGAAGTGAAATTGCTTGATTCAGGAGGGGCTGTATCCTCACAGGAGATGTTTCTTGCAGAGGACATTTCTGCAATAGCTGTTAAAGACCTTGAGGACAGGATAGGTCGTATTACTGCAAAGGCTATTGCGAGGGCTACAGTAAAATATCTGTTATCACTTGAAGTCAGGAAGAAGGTAAAAGATGACCCCTTTGCGGACTTTCTCGTAAAGTTAGGGACCAACATTTACACGATTGCCAGTGAACAGTCTGACAAACGGAGCTGGCAGACACTGCCGGCTCAGATCAGAATGGCAAGAGTGGCTGCACCACCTGGTTCTTATACACTTGTGGCAGAGTATTATGCAGCCAATCACAGGTTACTAATGAAAAAGTCTTATCCGGTTACGCTGATGGCAGGTGAGAAGGCGTTTCTAAGCAACCGATACTTAGGCAATTCACATTAATGCAGGTACTGAGTTGGCGCTCAAAAATGCCCGGTTGCAAGGAATTTCTTTACAAAAGGGGCAAAAAGGGTTAACATAAAATGCGGATTAAAGAAGAAAGAGGCGTTTAGAATTGTTTATACTTCCAATCCTTTTTGTCCTTCCCCTGCTACTCTTTTGGCCTGATGATGCATTTGCATGGGGGCCGGCCACACACTTGCAACTCGGCTGGCACGTACTAAGCAACCCTGCCCTGCTTATAGCCCCTGTAAGACCCCTTCTTGAGGCATTCCCATATGATTATCTTTACGGCTGTATTAGTGCTGATATTGTTGTGGGAAAGAGATTTACAAGGGAGTTGCATCACTGCCACAACTGGCACGTTGGGTTTAAGGTACTCGACAGGGCAAACAGCCCATCACAGAAGGCATTTGCATACGGATACCTGAGTCACCTTGCAGCAGATACTATTGCTCACAATTACTATGTACCGGAAAAAATGGTAACATCTTATTCAACACGATTTCTCCGGCATATTTACTGGGAGATGCGTTTCGACGCCTTAGCTGATAATATAGTCTGGGATCTCCCCCGGAAGATAATGAAAGATGTACACAAAGATAATGACCCTCTGCTGGAGAGTGTAATTGAGAATACACTATTATCATTCAGTACAAATAAGACTATATTTAACAATTTCGTGCTTATTCACCGCATGGAACAGTGGCATAAAATGATAAACAGACTATCATCATATTCTAAATGGGTTCTGCATAAAGAGGATGTGGATATATATTACCGAAATTCTCTTAACGCCATAATGGACCTTTTGCATCAACAAAACATGGCAATGTGCATCAAAGAAGATCCTACCGGCAGGAAAAATCTTGCAATGGCAAAACGTTTGCGCAAGAAGTTAAAATTCATGAAAAGAAACGGTATCGGTACAACAATCATCCCTCCGGTATTTCCTTTCAAGGAGGCATCACATCTTTCAGCGGAAATTCGGAAAAACAGGGCTTAACATATCACTACTCACATATGGGGCAATGCAATTACCTGATGTCGCTGAAGACCAGGCAGTTGCCACAGTCCACCGAGCAATGGAGATTGGGATAAATCACTATGAAACTGCCCGTGGCTATGCAAATAGTGAAGAACTATTAGGAAGGGCTCTAAAAGGCTTTGACAGATCAAGGTTTTTCCTTACCACAAAGATAACTCCGAAACATTATCAGAATTACAGGAAATATATAGAAGAGTCATTAACCCGTTTGCAGACAGACTATCTGGACAACTTTGACCTGCACGGCATAAATAATGATGAACAACTTAACTATACCTTCATGAAGGGTGGTGTTCTTGAGACTGTAAGAAAGGCGATGTCAGAAGGTTTGATAAGACATCTTGGGTTTTCATCACATGGTCCACTTGAGATAATCTTAAAGACTATGGAAACAGGTGAATTTGAGTCTGTCAATCTCCACTACTACTATTTTAATCAACGAAATCTCCAGGCGATAAAGCGGGCAGGCGAGTTGAAAATGGGAGTACTTATTATTTCTCCCACAGATAAAGGAGGTCAACTTCACAAGGCTCCGCAATATTTAATGGAACTTACCAAGCCGTATCACCCTATAACAATCAACCTCAGATTCTGCCTCTCAAATCCGGAGGTTACTACTGTAACGGTAGGGGCTGCACATCCTGACGAGTTTAATCCCCACATTGAGGCTGCAAAGTACAGCGGGGCGCTGACAGAGGGTGAACAGGAAATAATAGAGAGGCTTAACCTGCAATATAAAAAACTCGGTGGAACGTTATGCACCCTCTGCCATAAGTGTCTGCCGTGTCCGGAACAGATAAACATCCCTGAGGTATTAAGGCTCCGGAACCTTGCTTTAGCTTTCAATATGGTGGAGTTCGGCAAGTACCGTTACAAAATGTTCGAGAATGCAGACCACTGGTTCTGGGGGAAAAAGGCCACCTTTTGCACGCGATGCAATGAGTGTCTGCCAAGGTGTCCTGAAAGACTCAACATACCGGATTTATTAGCTCAGGCACACGCGATTTTCTCTCTTGATAAAGGTAAGAGGAAATGGAGCGATTAATTATTACCAATATAAAGCTAATATTAATTTTTATAGTTAAGAAACCTTTCTGCGACCAGGGACAATGCCGTATATACCCAATTTTGTCATCTTGTACTTCAGGGTGCTTAGAGGTATTCCTAACTCATTAGCCGTTTTCTTGCGGCTCCAGCCCAGGGACTGCATTATATTTATAATGTAATCCCTTTCAAATGCCTCAAGTGCTTCCGTTAGTTTGCTTTTTTCCTTTAACATCATAAACCACCTTCTTTCTAGAGACTATCTCGAGTAATCCGAGGAATCTTCTAATAACCATTATCGGGCGCTATGGTTCAAGAATTAAGCCTCTTTTATTTAATAATACCATGAATTCGGTATGTCAACAAATATTATTATAGTGTCTAACTATTCAATATTACACTTTTAATTTCAATCTAAGGTACTCTCCAACCAGAATTGCCGCCGGATACAAAACTTCCTCCTCTGTCTTTATATGTATGATAAGTTTTTTAGCAATAAAGGCAAATTCCATCCTGTTTTCCCTGGTTGACACATCAGCCAGCTTTATTAACGCCTCTACAATTGCCTGATGTTCGGAGAGCATTTGGGGCAACATTTCCTTTAAATGATCAGTGATCTTGAGTACAGCCTTCATCTCAGGCTTTATATCACCTTTAGATAGTGGTTCCAACAAACCAAGAGGCGGCATAGCATATTCTTCCTCCATAATAAAATGGGGATGCATAATGATTGCAACTTTTTTGGCAGCCTCGCCGATTGCACCTCCAACCTCAGTAATCCTTGCAAGTTCACGATGGAGCTCTTCATGCTCCTCATTAAGCGTTTCCGGTATTTTAAATTCCATAATTTCACCTCCTGCGATTTTTAAATATTTTAACATAGATGGATATTGAAGCAAATAATCATGTATGATATATTGAACAAGAAGTTATCCATACCTCATCCGCTTTTGGCCTATAGTGGGCAAGGCAATGATTAATAATAATACCGGGGGGAACATACTTAATCCTACGTACAGATTCAGCATAAGCAAGAATGAAGAAATAGTTGCTAATATTTCCGGAGGCAAAAAGCGTCAGATTATTGATATCCGCATACATTCAAAGACAAAAGATGGTGATTTAACACCAACAATAAAGGGAGTAGAAATCCCCGTCTCTATGCTCCCTGAAATTCGCAGAATGGTAATTCTTCTTGAGGAAGCCTGTGCTGTCCGGGGTCTCTCGGATGAGTTTGAAAATCTTGAGGATTTAAAGGGGGTAAGGGAGATTACCTTCGCCCATCCGAGCGAGGAAGAATTTGCAAAGATACTGAAGTTTTATCATATAAAATGGGAGTATGAACCAAAGACCTTTCCCATAAAATGGGATGAGGGTGGAAATGTAATAGAAAGTTTTACACCGGATTTTTATCTTCCTGACCTTGATTTGTACATAGAATTAACCACCATGAAGCAGAGTCTTGTTACAAAGAAAAACAGAAAGGTAAGATTATTAAAGAAATTGTATCCAGAAGTGAATATAAAGTTATTTTATGGAAAGGATTATAAGAGGTTAATCCGAAAATATGAGCATAAAGATAAAAAAATACCCTGAGTTTCAGGATCGTCATGTCCAAGAGGGTGTGTTCTGTAAGCTAACTTCTGACTTTCGTCAGCCTGCTAACTTTTCTGAACCTTTACCCCTCTTTGGGTCCCTTTTGATCACCTCCGGGGGACATCCAGTTGGACATTTGATGTATCCTTATGTCTCAGGGTAATATTATATTATCACTATGCAGGGGGGGGTGTCAAGCAATGAAAGAGCTGGAGACAGGAGAAGTAATTATCACACAAGATGACCTTCTGAAAAGGATTGCAGAGCTCGGAAACTCAATCTCAGAGGATTACAGGGGTAAAGACCCTGTTTTGATTTGTGTACTTAAAGGAGCTGCGGTTTTTATGGCAGACCTCATCAGGGTGGTTAGTATACCAATCGTCATTGATTTTTTATCTATATCTTCCTATGCAGGCAGGGGTGAGTCCGGGGCGGTAAGGATTATTAAAGACCTTGATATAAATATCGCAAATAAGGATGTCCTTATGGTCGAAGACATCATAGATACCGGCTTTACCCTTGGATACCTCTTGAGAATACTAAAGGCAAGGAATCCGTCTTCCCTGAAGGTTGCAGTTTTGCTTGACAGGCCGGCGCTAAGGATTGTGGACCTTCCTGTGGCATACAAGGGATTTGAAATACCGGATGAGTTTGTCGTAGGTTATGGGTTAGATTATAAGGAAAATTTCAGACACTTACCATATATATGCAAGCTAAAGACAGTTTGATTACCCTATCTTAAAAAACACATCATTGATAACCTTTCTGCCAAAATAATTATTTATATTGTTTACCAGCTCTTCTTTGTAGAAACTGAGTTCCTGAAGCCATACCGGGCTATCAACAATAATATACAGCTTTCTGTAACGAATATCAGATGGTTTTGAATGTGTCGCAATAATGCTGCCTGCTATAGTCTCCCATTTCTCAGCAAGAGTATATTCCATCATCTTGCCTTCAAGACCGTACTGCTTGAGCAATTTAACCAGTATTCCTGATACCTTCTGCATCTAAAATCTTTCCTCCCTACTTGCACTTACACATATTTTACTGTAGTATGTCAAATACATGGCCCTTTTTAAAAAGAATATATGGATACTACTCCTCCTTATCCTTGTTGGCGCCCTTCTCGGTAATGTTCTTGGAGAAATATTACGGGCAATCTCTCCGGAAGGCCCTGTTAGAAATATTTTCACCGAAGGATTTCATATAGGAATTACCCCGCCGGTTACCCTGGATCTAAGGATAATAACCTTCACCATAGGATTTAGCATAAGGGCAAATCTCCTTACCCTTCTTGGATCAATCCTCGGTATATATATTTACAAGTATGTTTGACTTTCTTTCAGTGTCTTTATCTTGTCCCTTAGCTCTGCTGCTCTCTCAAACTCCAGTCTTTTAGCTGCATCCTTCATATCCTTTTGTAATGACCTCAATAGCGCGGCTAATTTATCTTCCGGCAAATATTCTTCCGCGGCTTCTTTAACAGTAGGTATATTATAATAGTCTGCCTCGGATATTTCGTAAAGCTTCTCATGAATACCCTTTATTACACTTACCGGAGTTATGTTATGCTGTCTGTTATATTCCTCCTGGATAGTGCGTCTGCGGTTTGTCTCGTCTATAGCCTTCTTCATTGATGTTGTCACGGTATCTGCAAACATAATTACTTTACCGGCTACATTCCTTGAAGCCCTCCCTGCTGTCTGTATAAGAGATGTGTGAGATCTGAGAAATCCTTCCTTGTCAGCATCAAGTATTGCAACAAGTGAAACCTCGGGAATATCAAGCCCCTCACGAAGCAGGTTTATCCCAATCAGGACATCAAACTTGCCGAGTCTCAAGTCCCTTATTATCTCAATCCGTTCCAAAGTCTCTATCTCAGCATGGAGATAGCGTACCTTAATTCCCAGTTCGTGATAATATTCAGTCAGGTCTTCTGCCATCCTTTTAGTGAGTGTGGTAACGAGCACCCTCTCCTCCTGATTTACCCTTTCCCTTATCTCACCCAACAGATCATCTACCTGTCCTGTAGCAGACTTAACCACTATTATTGGGTCTGTAAGACCTGTCGGGCGTATGATCTGCTCTACCACTTCTCCCTCTGCTTTTTCAAGCTCATATGGCCCGGGCGTTGCTGAAACATATATTACCTGATTCACACACTTCTCAAATTCCGTGAACTTAAGCGGCCTGTTATCAAGGGCCGATAGGAGCCTGAAACCATATTCAATAAGGCTCTTCTTCCTTGAGTGATCACCCTCGTACATACCTCTGATCTGCGGTACGGTTACATGACTTTCATCTATAAGAAGAAGATAATCCTTTGGGAAATAATCAATCAGTGTGGGGGGCGGCTCACCTGGTTTTCTTCCACTCAGATGCCTTGAGTAATTTTCTATACCATGACAATAGCCTATCTCTTTTATCATTTCCAAATCAAAGTTGGTCCTTTGTTCAATCCTCTGAGCCTCAATAAGGTTATTCTTATCTTCAAAGTACCATATACGCTCTGCAAGCTCTTTCTTTATAGATTGTAAAGCCCTTTCCATACGGTGTGGTGGAATTACATAGTGAGTACCCGGGTATATCGCTATCTTAGCAAGGCGTTTTTTTGTAATACCGCGCAGGGGATCAATCTCTGAAATGGAATCTACATATTCACCGAACAACTCTATCCTTATACAGGAATCTTCTGAAGATGAAGGGAAGACCTCTACTACATCACCCCGAACCCTGAATGTCCCCCGTTGAAAGTCTATGTCATTTCTTTCATACTGTATCTCAACGAGCTTTCTGAGTATGTCCTCCCTCTCAATATTCATCCCCTCTTCAAGATATAGAAGCATGCCCTGATATGCCTCCGGTGAACCAAGCCCGTAAATACATGAAACAGACGCAACAATAATAACATCATTCCTCTGAAGCAGGGATGTAGTCGCAGAGTGCCTCATGCGGTCAATAGCATCATTTATTGAAGAATCCTTTTCAATATAAGTGTCTGTCTGGGGAATATAGGCCTCAGGCTGATAGTAGTCATAATAACTGACAAAATATTCGACTGCATTTTCAGGGAAGAAGTATTTAAACTCGTGGTAGAGTTGTGCTGCAAGCGTCTTATTTGGGGCAATTACAAGGGTGGGCTTTTGGATTTTCTCTATGACATTTGCAAGGGTAAATGTCTTGCCGCTGCCTGTTACACCGAGTAATACCTGATGTTTTAACCCCTGCTTAATCCCGTCGCCAAGGACTTTAATCGCTTTGGGTTGATCTCCCTGCGGCATTAAAGGTGATTTGAGACTAAATTGCATAACCTGCATTCCGCAATCCGAACTCCACATTCCGTACTTACCTACACCTTCGCCTCTCTCAGAAATTTTGCCGCCTCTTCCGGAGATGTAGGATTTATATAGAACCCGGAACCTGACTCAAAACCTGCTATTCTGACCAGCTTTGGCATTATCTCAAGGTGCCAGTGATAATACTCTTTCATCTGGCTGCGCAACGGACATGTATGGATGATATAATTATATGGCGGGATATTTAATACCTTATCAAGCCTCTGAAGTACATTCTTCAGTATCCTCGCTAAACTGCTGTATTCCCATGGCTGGGCCTCATCAAAACATGAGTTATGATTTTTCGGGATAATCCATGTTTCAAACGGAAACCGGGCTGCAAATGGTGTAATAGCAAGGAAGTGCTCATTTTCTGTCACACTCCGGTCTTCCGAGTACATCTCCTGACGTACAATATCACAATATATGCATCTCTCTTTGTAATTATAATAGAGCCTTGCACCTTCAATCTCTTCAAATACATGCCTTGGTATAACAGGCAGGGCAATAAGCTGAGAGTGAGAATGTTCGAGAGATGCACCCGCAGCCTCCCCTTCGTTTTTGAAAATCAGAATGTACTGAAACCGGACATCTTTTTTCAGGTCTACCACCCTGTCCCTGTAAGCCCATATAATATCCTCTATCTTCCTCTCGGGAAGGGTTGACATAGTAGTATCATGGAGTGGAGTTTCTATGATTACCTCATGCGCTCCTATCCCATTCATTTTATCAAAAAGGCCTATACCTGTTTTATCAAGATTCCCTTCAATTTTCAGGGCTGGAAATTTATTCGCTACAACGCGTAGACTCCATCCTGCTGTATTTGGAGCTGTGCCTGTCTCACGGTACGCCAATATCTCCGGCGGAGTAACCTTTTCATTACCAGCACAAAATGGACAAAACCCCCCTTTTCGCTTAGGGGGAGCCTCCTGGAAATCTGATGGCCTCCTTCCCCTTTCTGAAGATATTATCACCCATCTTCCTGTTACAGGATCTTTTCTCAGTTCGGACAAGGTACCCTCCTTAAATAAGTTTAAATTTTAAAATGAAAAATTACAGTTGAAAATTAAAATAACCAGTGCATTAATAAAATAGATAAAATCCTGCATTTTAAATTTTTATTTTACATTTTCTTCAATTCCCAGCATCTTCATTTTTCTATGCAGATTACTCCGCTCTATCATTAAATCTTCTGCAGTCTTGGTTATATTCCAATTATTTTCCCTTAACTTTTCTAATATAAAGTACCGTTCAAAGTTTGCCCGTGCATCTCTAAGTGAACCAGAACTACCATTAATAATGGGGGTGGAAATTTGTTGCCGATCTTTGGCTATTATTGCAAGGTCACCGGGATAAATCCGGTCTCCCGCTGCCATAATAGCTACCCTTTCCATCAGATTGCGAAGCTCCCTGACATTACCAGGCCAATCATATCCCTTCATTAATTCTACTGCCTGTTCCGTGAGCATCTTATTCTTTAAACCCTGTTCTCTTATAATTTCTTTTAGAAAATGCTTAGCCAGAAGTGGAATATCTTCCTTTCGCTCCCTTAAAGGAGGCATATGCAATATAATAACATTAATCCTGTAAAAAAGGTCTTCTCTAAAGTTCCCTTTTTTTATCTCATCTGTGAGATTCTTATTTGTCGCTGTTATAAACCTTACGTCTACCCTGATATTTCTTGTACCTCCAACACGCTGAAACTCCTGCTCCTGCAAAACACGCAAAACCTTTGCCTGTGTGTTTAAACTCATATCACCTATCTCATCCAAAAATATGGTGCCGCCATCTGCAATCTCGAACTTTCCCCGCTGAACTGAGGTAGCGCCGGTGAACGCACCTTTCTCGTGACCAAATAATTCACTCTCAATAAGAGTCTCAGGGATTGCTGCACAATTGACGGCAATAAAGGGCTTATCAGCCCGCTGGCTTGCACGGTGTATAGATCTCGCAACCAGTTCTTTACCTGTACCATTTTCACCTGTTACAAGTACCCTGCTGTTCGACCTTCCTACTACCATTATCTGCTCTTTCAAAGAACGTATTACAGGGCTCTCTCCAATAATCTCATACCACTTTTCAATCTTCCCCTTCAGTTGAACATTTTCTAATTCAAGGCGCTGCTGCTTAATTGCATGCTTTATAATTAAGAGCACCCTTTCCATGGACAGGGGTTTCTCAATATAGTCAAATGCACCTAATTTTGTAGCCTTAACTGCTGTTTCTATTGTGCCATGCCCAGACATAACAACAACTGTAATCCCGGGATGGGTATCTCTTATCTCCTTCAGTATTTCCAGTCCATCAATATCAGGCAGCCAGACATCAAGCAGAACTACAGATGGTGTGTCATCTTTTATCTTTTTAAATGCCTCACTCCCGGTTTCAGCCGTAGAGATAGTATAACCCTCATCATCGAGAACTGCAGAGAGGGAACTCAATATTCCTTTTTCATCATCTACTATGAGAATATGGTCTGACATCACACCGGCAGCTCTATTACAAACTTTGTTCCTGTCGGGACATTGTCACTGACCATAATCCTGCCGTTGTGGTCAGAAACTATTCGGTTTACTATGGCCAACCCTAAACCTGTCCCGCTCTTCTTCCTTGAAAAATATGGTATAAAAATCTTGTCTTTATCCTCAGGAGGAACCCCAGTACCATTATCTGTTAATTCAACTATCACGTTCTTATTCTTACTGTCATATTCTGTTGTAATTATTACCTGACCATTACCATTAATAGCCTCTACTGCATTTTTGAGCAGATTTATAAATACCCGTTTAATCTGCTCTCTGTCAATATTAATCTCCGGAAGGCCATCAAACAGGTTTTCAGTAAAACCAATATCCTTATGAGCGTTACGATATAACAATACAACCTCTTTTATGATTGAGTTCAGGTCATTGATTGACGGTTTTGCCACAGGCATTCTGGCAAAACCCGAGAACTCATTCAGCATCATTTTTAATGCATTAACCTCATTTATTATTGTGCCTGTGCAGTCGTCAAAAATTTTATCATAGTTCTCCGCCCTTTCATAATGTTTTTTCCTGAGCCTTTCCGTACAGAGCTGAATCGGAGTAAGCGGATTTTTTATTTCGTGAGCCAACCCTTTTGCCACCTCCTGCCATGCGGCAATCCTCTGTGCCTTGATAAGTTCCGACAGGTCATCAAAAACCACAACATTGCCTGAGAAATTACCATCAACATCATACAGTGTAGTCATCTTAAGCCTCAGTGTTATACTCCTGTTATTCATATTGAACTGAATCTCTTCATCTTTGATAGTACCCCCTCCTCCTCTAATCCTTCTAATAATATCCTTAGCTGCATCAGGAGGGATGCGACTTAATATCTCCTGAAAGCCCTTCCCCTTTATATCTTCCTTACGTATATCGAGGACTTTCTCTGCGGCACGATTAAAAGTAGTAATATCGCCATTCTTATCAATAGATATTACTCCGGTAGCAATATTCTCAAGTACTGTCTCCATATATGCCCTTCTCTGCTCTATCTCGATACTGGAATCTCTAAGTGAACTATATGCATCCTCCAGTTCAGATTTGCTCTGCTTAAGGTCCCCGGTCATCCTGTTAAACGAATTGATGAGTACCCCAATCTCATCTCTTGCTGATGTCTCTACTTTGACGTCAAGATTGCCTTCAGCAACAGCCTGTGTAGCTTCAGCAAGGCTTTGAATAGGGGTAGTAATATTTTTTGCCAGGTAGTAACCAAACCATATAGCTGAGAATATAATCAACAAGGTAATTATTAGAAATGAGAGTATATAACTGTTCTTAATCGGCCCTTTAAGTGAAACCATCTGATTGTATTCTTCAAAAAGCCTCGTGATCTCTACCATCTTTCCAACGAGACTCTTCTTAATATGAGAGATAACTATAATTGTACCTGCGATATCCCCTGCATCCGTTGGAGACAAATAAACCGGTGATATACCGATTACAGCATCACCTGATTCAATGGTCTTGACAACAGCAAGCTTCTCCCCTCTCAATCCTTTTTGCACAAGTTCTGCTGAAGCCCCGGAATAACCGCGTTTTACCAGCTTGCTGTCAATAGAGCGGCCAATAAGTTTTGCTTTTTCATCAAACACCTCTATACCTGAGAGCCTATGCTCCTTTTTTTTATCTTCTATTATCTTTATCAGATCAGCCTTATTCAGATCATCCCGGGTCAGGCTCTTTGCTATGATTTCTGCAGTATAAAGCGTATCTCCCTTCTCCTTATCATAATAACTCTGGGCAACATCGAGTGAATTCCTGAGGGATTTTTCTACCTGAATATTGAACCAGTTATTTATACTGTTGGTAATCAGGCCGCTTGCAACAATAAAGAGAAGGGCAGATGGGATCAGGGAAAATCCGACGAATGCTGCTATCAGCTTTGTCCTGAATTTATTGCCAAGTACATTCTGCTGCCGGTCAAAAATATACTTAACAACATTCCGCGAAAGGAGCAACAGAAGAACTACCAGTAATATAATGTTTATATTGAATAGCGTAAATATAAGGATATTGTTATGGAGGAGTGATGTGCCGCTCTTTGAAAGAATGACCTCCGCAATTGTAAGTGTTATAGTTAAGGCAAGAAAGATTGATATGATGATTATAGGCTTTTTCATTTCAAATCTTTTAACATAAATATACCGGAGTCATACCATTCAGTACTGAACCGGGAATAGGGAACGAAGAAAAAAAGGTAGCGTAAGAGAAAAGGAAGTTCCCCGGCCTTCATCTCTGCCTTTATGCTTACATAATATTGCAGTTTCTTATTGAGTAAATTAAGCGGCGTTATACTTATCCTGTCTACTCCGGATACCCAGGCAACCATGCTGTCATACGAATCAAATATCTGTTCTTCGGATAAATCACCTGTCTCCCTGGTAACAAGATACTGTTTTTTGAGGATATCGTACTTTATGGAATATTTTATTGTGCCCGATATCTTCTCTGCATCGAGCCAGTTAGACATCACCCTTTTAATGACTAAGTAATAGAAGAATTCTTTACTGACACCATTGATTATCTCCTTCTTAATCTCCGGGGTAAATCCACCTGTCAGACGGGCTGAAACTAACAACTCATTATTTCCCCGGGTAATAAGAATGTCAGAAATCCTTCCTGTCGCAGCCACTCCTGCGGATGTCCATAGGAATACACAGGTTGCCAATATGGCCAGTACCCTGAAAATCATTATTCCTTAACAGCATCCTTCCTGGACATAAAAGGGGCCAGCAGGTCTATAGGTAAAGGGAAAATTATAGTCGAGTTCTTCTCTGTAGCAATCTCTGTCAGTGTCTGAAGGTATCTGAGTTGCAATGTTGTCGGATTTGCGCTCATTATTGCTGCTGCATCAGAGAGTCTCTGTGAAGCCTGAAACTCACCTTCTGCATGGATCACCTTTGCGCGTCTCTCCCTTTCGGCCTCTGCCTGTTTTGCCATGGCGCGCTGCATCTCCTGAGGCAGATCAACATTCTTTATTTCAACATTAGACACCTTCACACCCCATGGCTCGGTATGCCTGTCAAGTATACGCTGGAGATCCTGATTTAACTTATCCCTTGCAGACAGCAACTCATCAAGGTCGGCCTGTCCCAGCACGCTCCTGAGGGTAGTTTGTGAAAGCTGGGAAGTGGCATAAAAATAATCCTCAACCTCAATAATAGCCTTTTGAGCCTCTATCACACGGAAATAAACCACAGCGCTGACTTTTACTGAGACATTGTCTTTAGTGATAATATCCTGTGTAGGGACATCAAGGACTAATGTCCTTAAACTTATCTTGACCATCTTCTGTATACCAGGTATCAGGATGATAAGTCCGGGTCCCTTTACCCTCCAGAAGCGTCCGAGCATAAATATGACGCCGCGCTCGTATTCTTTAAGTATCTTTATAGCACTGTAGAGGAACATAGCTGCTATTATTATAATTATAATCGGACTGAGGAAAAGCTCCATTATTGCACCCCCCTTTCTATTGTTTTCTTACTATAACCGTCATCCTGTCTGTCCCAATAATCCTTATCTTCTCTCCCTTGCTAATCTGCTCATCACTCCTCGCATCCCATATCTCCCCATGAACAAATGCCTTCCCCTCCGGGGCAATATCAGAAGCCGCTTCACCAAGCTCACCGATAAGTCCCTCACTGCCGCTCAGTGGCTGCCTCTTGTGCGCCTTAACTGCAAGCCCGATTGCCACGGCAAAGAAAAGGGCGGTCAGCAATGCTGCCGGGAGTATAACCAACCATGATATCCTGAAGAATGGCGCATCAACCTTCATCAACATGATAGAGCCGAGTACCATAGATATTACACCTGCTACAGACAGGAGTCCATAGCTTATGATTTTTATCTCTGCTATGAAGAGTATAATACCAAGTATTATAAGCGATAAACCGGCATAATTTACAGGAAGTGTCTGAAAGGCATAAAAAGCAAGGATAAGACATATCGCGCCAACAACACCAGGGAAGATAGCGCCGGGACTGGCAAGCTCAAAGAAGAGCCCGTATATACCAAGTATCATCAGTATGTATGCAATATTAGGGTCGCTGAGGGCATTCAATATCCGCAGTCTCAGCCCCATGGGAAATTCCTCAACAGCGGCACCTGTTGTCACAATCTTTACCATCCCGCTGTTAGTCGTCACTTCACGTCCGTTAATCAGTTTGAGAAGTTCATCCCGGTTCTCTGCAACAATGTCTATGACTTTGAGATCCAATGCCTCTTTCTCTGTTATTGATACACTTTTTCTTACGGCATCTTCAGCCCACTTGACATTTCTGCCTCGTTTTCCTGCAATAGCTTTAATATAGGCAGCAGCATCATTTTCTACTTTCTCCTTCATTGTATCATCCATCTGTCCACCGCCGACTGCAACAGGGTGGGCAGCGCCAATGTTAGTCCCAGGAGCCATTGCAGCAATATGTGCAGAGAGGGTGATAAAAACACCGGCAGATGCAGCCCTTGCCCCGGCAGGTGATACATAGACGATTACCGGGACGTTAGAACTGCTTATTTCCTTCACAATATCCCGCATTGAAGTATCAAGCCCGCCCGGTGG
>Ga0209322_10000746_pt1 | contig 19047 bp, 18 predicted proteins | sample Rifsed19ft1_FD_184013 | JGI IMG/M metagenome (GOLD analysis project Ga0209322, IMG submission 184013) | Soil microbial communities from Rifle, Colorado, USA - sediment 19ft 1 (version 2) | ecosystem: Environmental > Terrestrial > Deep subsurface > Rock core/Sediment | place: Rifle, Colorado... | reverse complement strand
TGCGGGTCGGTGCGGATCTCGATGGTCTGCCAACCCACGCCGCGCCAGCCCACGCCCAGCGACTTCATCACCGCCTCTTTGGCGGCGAAGCGGGCGGCCAGGCGCTGCGGCCGGGCCTGGCCGGGGCGGGCGCGGGCGAGCTCTCCTGCGGTGAAGAGCCGGAAGAGCAGACGGTCGCCCCAGCGCGCCAACGCCGCGCGCAACCGGTCCACCTCCACGATGTCCACGCCGATGCCGACGATCTCCGTTAGGGTGCCTCCGCTTCCTCGGCGAGCATGATGGGGATGCCGTCCCGGATGGGGTAGCGCCGGCCGCAGCGCGTGCAGACGATGCGGTCGCCGCGCAGCTGCACCGGGGATTTGTCCACCGGACAGGCCAGGATGCGCAGTAGTTCGTCGTCGATCCCGCCGACCGCCTCGCTCATTCCACCGTCACGCTCTTGGCCAGGTTGCGCGGCTGATCGATGTCGTGCCCGCGCTCCCGCGCCACGTGGTAGGCGAAGAGCTGCAGCGGCACGATCGCTACGACGGGCGCCAGCAGGTCGTGCACCCGCGGGATGCGGATGACCTGATCGACGTGGCGGCTGATCGACCGGTCGTCCTCGTACGCCACCGCGACCACCTCGGCGCCGCGCGCCTTCACCTCCTGGATATTCGACACCGTCTTCTCGTACACATGGCCCTGCGTGACCAGGGCGAAGACCGGAACCCCGGGAGTGACCAGGGCCAGCGTGCCGTGCTTCAATTCGCCCGCGGCCAGGGCCTCCGAGTGCACATAGGAGATCTCTTTGAGCTTGAGCGATCCTTCCATGGCCACGGGGTAGTCCAGCCCGCGCCCGATGAAGAAGAGGTGCTCCACGGCGCGGTAGCGGCGGGCCAGCGCGGCGACGCTCTCCTCCAGCCCCAGCGCCGCCTGCACCTTGCCCGGCAGGGCGCGCAGCCCGTGGATCAGGTCGGTGAGCAATTCTGGCGCGGCGGTGCCCCGCCGCTGCCCCAGGTCAATCGCCAGCATGATCTGCGCCGCCAGCATCGTCAGGTAGGCCTTGCTGCTGGCCACGGCAATCTCCGGACCGGCGCGGATGTAGAGCAGGTCGTCCGCTTCGCGGGCCAGCGTGCTGCCGACGACGTTGGTGATTGCCAGCAGCCGGGAACCGCGGCGCCGGGCCTCGCGGGCCGCCGCCAGCGTGTCCGCGGTTTCGCCCGACTGGCTGATGGCGATCGCCCAGGTCGTCCCCGCCACCAGCGGGTCCCGGTAGCGGAACTCGCTGGCCAGGTCCACCTCCGCGGGGATGCGCGCCAGGTGCTCGATCAGCCAGCGCCCCACCAGCGCGGCGTGGTAGGCCGTGCCGCAGGCGGTCATCCAGACCTTGTCCAGGGCTGTGACGAATTCCGCAGGCGCCTGGACCCCTTCGAGTTCCACCCGCCCCTCCACGTCCAGCCGCCCCATGATCGTGTCGCTGAGGGCCCGGGGCTGCTCGTGGATCTCCTTGAGCATGAAATGGGGGTAGCCGCCCTTCTCCGCCATCTCCGCGTCCCAGGTGATGTGCTGCACCGGGCGGTGGCGCGGCGTCCCCGACAGGTCGGTGATGGTGACGCGCTCCGGGGTGAGGATGGCCATCTCCCCGTCCTCGATGATCATGACTTCGCGGGTGTAGGGCAGCAGCGCCGGCACGTCGGAGGCAAGCAGCGTCTCGCCGCGGCCCCGGCCGACGATCAGCGGGCTGATCTGCCGCACGGCCACGATGCGGTCGGGATGCTCGCGCGCCAGCACCACGATGGCGTAGGCCCCCGTGGTCTGAGCGATGGCCTGCCGCACCGCGGTCTCCATCCTCTCGGGTGTCTCCGGCAGGCGGGCATAGGCCTCTTCGATGAGGTGGGCGATGACTTCGGTATCCGTGTCGGAGCGGAAGTGGTGCCCGTGGTCCTGCAGCCGCTCCCGCAGGGGGAGGAAGTTCTCGATGATCCCGTTGTGGATGACGACGATGTCGCCGGTGCAGTCGGTGTGCGGGTGGGCGTTCTCGTCGGTGGGGACGCCGTGCGTCGCCCACCGGGTGTGCCCGATCCCCACCTGCCCGTGCACCGGGGCGCGCTGGGTGAGTTCCGCCAGCCGGGCCAACTTCCCGGCGGCCTTGCGCACCACGATCTGCCCGTCCTCCAGCACCGCCACGCCCGCGGAGTCGTAGCCGCGGTACTCCAGGCGGCGCAGCCCGTCCAGCAGGATCGGGAGCGCGTCACGATAACCGACATAGCCGATAATGCCACACATAGAGAGACCTCCGCGTCGCGGCGTCAACAAAGACATACCCACATTGGTCGCCGTGGCGTCCCGGGGGGCGGTTTGGGCCGGCGTTGCCGCCGGAGTTTGTCGCCTCCCCTTTCCTCCGGTCTCCGTGGCGTTATGGAGTGGAGGCCGTGCAGGCCCGGACCAGGCCTAGGGTCACCCGCCGAATAGTTCGAGGTCCCCTCCCTCGTCAACCGGACGCTGGTCGCGTCCGGTTCAGGCGCTGCGGCACGATTCCCATCACTCGGTGGCGGCTCTCACCTCCTGCTCGCTTATATCTTCCGCCGGATGCTCACTTCGATTCTCATTTCGCCGTCCACCCGGTTCTGTTCCTGGCGTCTCGCCGCGCCGCGCCTGGCCGCCTCGTCCGCCGCGAAACCGTTCCCGCAGCGCGATGAGAAAGAGCGGCGGGATGGTCTTAACCACACTCCACCGCCACGGCTCGCGGACCATCCGGTAGAGCCACTCCAGGCCCGCGGCCTGCACCCAGCGCGGCGCGCGGCCCGTCCGCCCGGCAAGCACGTCGAGCGTCCCGCCGACCCCCATCGTCACCGGCACGGACAACGACGCCCCGTATCGCCGCATCCAGTCCTCCTGGCGGGGCGCACCAAAGGCGACCAGCAGGATATCCGGAGCGGCCCGGCGGATGCGCGCGAGCAGCGCCGGTTCGTCCTCCGGCGGGAAGAACCCGTGCGCGGTGCCGGCCACCTCGAGGCCGGGGCAGCGCTGCCGTAATTGGGCCGCCGCGGCGTCGGCCACGCCGGGGGCCGCGCCCAGCAGGAAGACCCGGCCGCGGCGCGGCGCGACCGCGGCGCAGAGCGTCTCGGCCAGATCTACGCCGGCCACGCGCCGGCGCACGGGCACTCCCAGGATGCGCGCCGCCAGCAGTACGCCGATCCCGTCGGGGATCACCAGCGTGGCGACGCGCACGGCGTCCCGCACCTGGGGGTCGCGCAGCACGCGCATCAGCAGCGCACCGTTGAGCGAGACCACGGTGGTCGGCCGCCGGCGCGCGATCGCCTCCGCCAGGTGCGCCACCGCCTCCGCCAGGGTGAGCGGGTGCACTGGTACCCCCAACAGGTCTACGGGCGCGATCGGTGGGGCGAGCGCGGACATCTTCGCCAGCTTACCCGGCCCGGCTCTCCCCGGCAACCGGACCGCCATGGCGCCGGGCGATGACCTCCGCCACCGTCTGGGCGACGCCGTCCGCCTCCTCGGCCTCCTCGGCCTCCACCATCACCCGCACCAGCGGTTCGGTGCCGCTGGCGCGCACCAGGATGCGGCCCCGCCGGCGCAGCCGCTCCTCCGCGGCATTGATGGCGGCCTGCACCTCCGCGTCCTCTTCCCACGCCCCCCGGTCGGCGACGCGCACGTTGCGCAGGACCTGCGGGAAGCGGTGAAATCCGGCGCCTAACTGCGAGAGCGGCTGCTCGGTCTCACGCATGATGTGCGCCAGGTGCAGCGCGGTGACCAGGCCGTCCCCGGTCGTCGCCCTGTCCAGGAAGATAAGGTGGCCACTCTGTTCGCCGCCGAGCGTGGCGCCGAGCTGCTGCATCCGTTCGAGGACGTAGCGGTCGCCGACCCGCGTCCGCTCCAGCCGGATCCCCGCGTCGGCCAGCACCCGCTCCAGGCCCATGTTGCTCATCACCGTGGCCACCACCACGCCGCCCGGCAGCGCGCTGCGCGCCGCCAGGTAGCGGGCGCAGATCGCCATGATGACGTCGCCGTCCACGATCCCCCCGCGTTCGTCCACGGCGATCACCCGGTCGGCGTCGCCATCGTGGGCGAACCCGACCTGCGCGCCGGCGGCGACCACGGCCTGCTGCAGCTGAGCCGGGTGCGTGGAACCGCAGCCGACGTTAATGCGCGCGCCGTCGGCCTCGGCGTGCAGCGCGATGACCTCGGCGCCCCGGGCCTGCCACAGTCGCGGCGCGATCCGGTAGGCCGCCCCAAAGGCGCAGTCCACGACGACGCGCAGGCGGGGCTGCGGGCGCAGGCTCAGGCCGAGGAGGTAGTCCAGGTAGAGGTCCTCCGCCTGCGGCAGGTCGCGAACGCCGCCCACCTCCGCGCCGGCAGGGTGCGGGCCGTTCGTCCCGAGGGCGGCCTCGATGCGGTCCTCCACATCATCCGGAAACTTGAAGCCGTCTGGGCCGAAGAGCTTCACGCCGTTATCTTCGATGGGGTTGTGCGACGCGGACAGGACGATGCCGCCGGGCCGTCCCAAGCGGCGCGTCAGGAAAGCCAGCGCGGGCGTGGGGAGGATGCCGACGCGTTCGACGTGGCCGCCGCCGGCGCAGATCCCCGCCGCGATCGCCGCCTCCAGCATCGGACCGGAGAGCCGGGTGTCGCGGCCGATCAAGTAAACCCCGTCGCCGCCCAGCGTGGCGACCAGCGCCCGGCCGACCTGCAGCAACAGTTCGGGGGTCAGGTCGCGGTTGGCAACGCCGCGGATGCCGTCCGTGCCGAAGAGCCGCGCGGCGCGGCCGCCTTCCGTCACGGGTAGAGGCGGCGCACCGTCACCACGATCTCCCGCGGCCGCAGCGCCACCAGGCGTACCCCCGACGGCACCAGCACCTGCGGGCGAATCCGGTAGATCCCCGGCGCCAGCGCGGCCCCGTCCACCACCGCCCGCAGATCAGCGGGGCGGAGCGCTCCGGTCAGCGCGGCCGGCCCCTCGACCTCCACGGTGACCACCGCGGGCGTAGCCTCCGCCCGCAGGCCGTCGGGCAGGCGCTGCAGTTCCACGGGCGTCTCCCGGATGAAGCGCAGGGTGGCCGGTCCGATGCGCACGTTCACCGTCACGGCGCCGATGGATCGCACGCCGGGGGGCAGGCGGAGTTCCACGGTGCGGGTGATGTCCGCCCGCGCGTCGCTGATGTTTACCTCCGCGGTGGAAACCGTGTCGATCTTCTCCAGGACCTCCATCGGCCCGGCCAGGGTCACCAGAGGCGGCCGCACCTCCACGCCGCGCACGGCGAATCCCTCCGCCGGCGCACCCACCAGCGTCGGCACGACCGGCACGGTGAGTAGGGCCGCTCCCGGCCGCCCGGGGAAAATGACCTGCCGCGTGCCTTCCTTGACGGAGAACCACAATCCCGCGGCGATGGCCAGGGAGAGCAGGAAGAGCAGCCAGCGCTCGCCGACGATGGTGCTCAACCGACCGCGCATGCTAGCGTCCTTCGGCCGCACGCCGCCACGGCCACCAGTGGGGCGACCGCACCGGATGCGGGCCGAAGAGGCCGAGCAGGTAGACCTTGAGTTCCTCCTCCGAGAGCCCTCGCCGCAATTCGCCCTCCCGGGCCACGGAGATCACGCCCGTCTCCGCGGAGACGATCACGGCCACGGCGTCGGTCTGCTCGGCGATGCCGACGGCGGCGCGGTGCCGGGTCCCCAGGGTCTTGCTCAGGGTGGGGTTCTCGGACAGCGGCAGCAGACACGCCGCGGCCAGGACCCGGTTGCCGCGGAGGATCACGGCGCCGTCGTGCAGCGGCGTGTTCGGGTAGAAGATCGTCAGCAACAGGGGGACGGTGACGGTGGCGTCGACGCGGATGCCGGTCTCGACGACGTCGGTCAATCCCGTGTTGCGCTCCAGGACGACGAGCGCGCCCGTCTTGCGGATCGAGAGGACGCGCGCCGCCCGGGCCACGTCGCTGACCAGCCGGATGGCCTCCGCCCGCCCCAGCGGCGGGCCGAAGGCGGTGCTCAGCACCCCGCCGCGGCCCAATTGCTCCAGCATGCGCCGCAGCTCCGGCTGGAAGAGGATAAGGAAGGCGATGGGGATGACGATCCCGACGTAGGAAAGGAGCCAGTTGACCGTGACCAGGCCGAGCAGCCGGCTCAGCGCGTAGAGGACGAAGAGGACGACCAGCCCCATCACCAGCTGCACCGCCCGCGTACCCCGGATGAGGAGCAGCAGTTGATAGATGAGGACGGTAACGAGCAGGATGTCGAGCAGGTCGCGCAGCGTGGGCATCGGTCGCCTTTCGTCCCCTCTACAGTTCCCCCTTTACAGTATCATTGCCAGCAGCGCCTTCTGTGCATGCAGCCGGTTTTCCGCCTGGTCGAAGACGATGGCCTGCGGCCCGTCCAGCACCTCGTCCGCGATCTCCTCCCCGCGGTGCGCCGGCAGGCAGTGCAGCACCACCGCCTCGGGGCGGGCCTGCCGCAGCAGGGCCGCGTTCACCTGATAGGGCCGGAAGAGTCTCACCCGCTGCGCGTGCTCCTGCTCCTGCCCCATGCTCGCCCAGACGTCGGTGTAGATGACGTCCGCGCCGCGCACCGCCTCCACGGGATCTATGGTCTGCCCGATGGTGCCGCCGTTGGCTTGGGCCTGCCGCTCCGCGTTCTGCACGATCTCCGGCTCAGGGGCGTGCCCCGGCGGGGTGGCGACCCGCAGGTTCAGGCCCACTTTGGCCGCCCCCAGCAGCAGGGAGTGGCAGACGTTGTTGCCGTCCCCGACCCAGGCCAGGGTGATGCCGCGGAACCCTCCAAAGCGCTCGTACACCGTGAGGAGGTCGGCCAGCGTCTGACAGGGGTGCTCCCAGTCGGAGAGCCCGTTGATCACCGGGATGCGGGCGTGCTCCGCCAGCTGCACCACGGTGCTGTGGGCAAAGGTGCGGGCCACGATGGCGTCCACCCAGCGCTCCAGGTTGCGCGCCGCGTCGGGGATCGTCTCCCGCGTCCCCAGCTGCGCGTCCTGTGGGGCCAGGTAGATGGACGTGCCGCCGAGCTGGTACATCGCCACCTCGAATGTGACGCGCGTGCGCAGGGACGGCTTTTCGAAGATCATGGCCAGCGTCCGACCGCTCAGAGGCTGCGGCCGGTCGGCACGCTCCCCGCGCCGCTTCAGGTCGCGCGCGAAATCCAGGACGGCCCACAGTTCCTCCGCGGTCAGGTCGTCCATGGACACCAGGTCGCGCCCCCGCAGGTCCATCATCGCGAGCGCCTCCCCCCGACCACCGGCGTCCGGGCGAGCCACTCCCGCACCAGGTCCGCCAGCGTGGGTGCGGTCCGTTCCTCCAGTTCGTAGGTCACGTGCACGATGGGCTTGTCCAGCCGCAGCACCCGGCGCAGGTCCACCGGCGTGCCGCTGACCACGACCTCCGCCTCCGCGCGACGCAGCGTCTCCTCCAGTTCGGCGACCTGCTCTCGCCCGTAGCCCATCGCCGGCACGACCCGGTCGAGGTGCGGATAGGTCCGGTAGACCTCCTGGATCGAGCCCACGGCGTAGGGGCGCGGGTCGATCACCTCCGCCCCGTACCGCCGCGCCACCAGCAGGCCCGCGCCGAAGGGCATTTCCCCGTGCGTCACGGTCGGCCCGTCTTCGACGACGACCGCGCTGCGGCCGGTGAGCGCTTCCGGGTGTTCCACGGTCATTGGCGAGGCCGCCTCGACGATGGTCGCCCGCGGGTTCAGCGCGGCAACGTTCCGCCGCACCGCCTGCACATTCTCCGGTGGCGCAGTGTCGACCTTGTTGATCACGACGACGTCGGCCATGCGCAGGTTCGTTTCCCCGGGGTGATAGTGCAGTTCGTGCCCCGCCCGGTGCGGGTCGGCGATGACGATGTAGAGGTCGGGGCGGATGAAGGGAAAGTCATTGTTGCCGCCATCCCAGAGGATGACTTCGGCCTCCGCCTCCGCCCGGCGCAGCACGTCCGCGTAGTCCACGCCGGCGTAGACCACGGTGCCGGCGGCCAGGTGCGGCTCGTACTCCTCCCGCTCCTCGATCGTCACCTCCGCCCGGTCCAGGTCCTTGGCGGTGGCGAAGCGCTGCGCCCGCTGTCGGAGGAAGTCGCCGTAGGCCATGGGGTGGCGGATGACCACGACTCGCCGACCCAGCCCGCGGAGCGCCGCCGCCACCCGGCGCGTGGTCTGGCTCTTCCCGCTGCCGGTGCGCACCGCGCCGATGGCGATCACCGGCACCGCCGCGCGGAGCATCGTCTCCGCGGGTCCGAGCAGCCGGAACCCGGCCCCGGCGGCGAGGGCCTGCGAGGCCAGGTGCATGACGTGCTCGTGGGAAACGTCGCTGTAGGCGAAGACCACCTGGTCCACCCGCTCACGGCGGATCAGGTCGGTGAGGTCCTCTTCGGCCACGATGGGAATCCCCGCAGGATAGCGAGGTCCGGCCAGGGTCGGCGGATAGACCCGCCCTTCGATTGAGGGGACCTGGGTGGCGGTGAAGGCCACCACGGTGTACTCGGGGCGCTCGCGGAAGTAGACGTTGAAATTGTGGAAGTCCCGTCCGCCCGCCCCGAGAATAACCACCCGCACCGTCACGACCCGTCCTCCCCTGCCGGCCCGCCGTGCCCCGCCGGTCCGCCAGCCTCCGCCTCACCCACAATAAAAGGAGGGTGGACCGAGGTCCACCCTCCCGCGGGGGAGACCCCGCTAACTCTACCGCTTGCTGTACTGGAATCCCTTGCGGGCCCGTTTGCGCCCGTACTTCTTCCGTTCCTTCATCCGCGGATCGCGGGTGAGGAGACCCTCTTTCCGCAGCGCGCCGCGCAGCCCTTCGTCCACCAGCAGCAGCGCCCGCGCTAGAGCGTGGCGCACGGCCCCCGCCTGGCCGCGCACGCCGCCCCCGTCCACGTGGGCCACGACGTCGAAGCGCCCCTCCGCCCCGGCGACGGCCAGCGGCCGGCGCACCGCCTGCTGCAGGGCGGCCGTGGAGAAGTACGTCTCTACCTCCCGCTCGTTCACCACGATGCGCCCGCTCCCCGGACGCAGCCAGACCCGGGCGCGGGCCTCCTTGCGGCTCCCCGCGGCGTGGGCGACTGGTTGGACAGCCATGGCCATTGGCGAATATCCCCTCTCTACTTTGCCAACCGCTTAAGCGCGCGCTTGGCCTCAGCCTTCTCCCTTTCTGCTTGGAAGGGATCAAACACTTTTGGCCGCTGCGCCGCGTGCGGGTGCGTCGGCCCCGCGTACACCTTGAGCTTGCGCAGCAGCTGGCGGGCCAGCGCGTTCTTCGGCAGCATCCCCCGGACCGCTTCCTGAATCGCCCGGTCGGGGTGGCTCTGCAGCAATCGCTCGTAGGTCATGGTGCGCAGCCCGCCGGGATACCCGGAGTGGCGGTAGATGCGCTTCTGCTGCAGCTTCTTTCCGGTCAGCCGCACCTTCGCCGCGTTGACCACGACGACGAAATCGCCGCGGTCCTCGTGCGGGGCGAAGGTGGGTTTATCCTTGCCCCGCAGGATCGTGGCGATCTGCGTGGCCAGCCGGCCGAGGATCTTCCCCTCGGCGTCGATCAGCCGCCAGCGGCGGCTCTGTTCCGTCGTGGAGACGGTGGGCGTCATGAGAGCGTGCTCGCTTTCGTTCGTCGGGATGCTGACAGACCGACCGTCATTGTACGGGGTACCCGCGGGCCCGTCAAGAAAACGGAGCGGTTCAGTGGGCAACCTTGGCCCGCACCATCTCCGCAATCTCCGCCGGCGGGTAGGCACGTCGTGTGGGGAGCCGCAGGATTGGCAGACCAGCCGCGTCGAGGACTGCGTTCACCACTTCATCCCGCTCGCGGCGGCTCTCTCGGGAGTGGCTCGCGTCATCCAGTTCCACTGCAACGACGGAGTGAGGGAGGATCTGGCACAAATGACGAAATCCACGTGTTTCGAAAGCACACGGTTAAGGAGCGCTTGTCGACCAGCTGTCCCTTTCGGTAGCCAAACGAGGTCCGCCAGACGAACCTTTGGGAAGACGATGAGTTCCTCCCCCACCGCCCGTTGAAGGACCTCGTAAAACGACCGCTCGGCTTCCGTGAGCAAGAAATCCATTTTCTTGAAGGCCGAAAGCCCGGGACCCAGTTGTGGCCGGATCAGACCGGAGCGTGAAACATAGACTAAGGCAGCAATGGCGAAGATTAGGGGGATCAACCAAAAGACAGAATCCATATGATGCCCTCAGGACCGATCAGGAAACAGATCCAATTCTTGCTCCTTCGCCCACCACAGTACCGGTCACCACGGCCTCTTCAATCGTCGCGCCGGGATGCACGATGCTGTCGCGCACCACCGCCCCGCTGATGCGCGCTCCCGGGCCGACCGAGACGTAGGGGCCGACCACCGAGCGGGTCACCTGGGCCTCCGGCGAGACGGCCACCGGCGGGACGAGCACGGCATCCGGCAGCAGCGGCGCCGGCGGGTCGTCCAGGGTCAGCAGTTCCCGGTTCGCCCGCAACAGCGCCTCGATCGTGCCGCAGTCGTACCAGTGGGTGATGGCAAAGGGACGCATCCGCTCTCCGGCGTCCAGCATCAACTGCAGGGCGTCCACCAGCCAGTACTCCCCGCGCTGCTGCCGGTTCTCCCGCACCATCCGCTCCAGGGACTCGCGCAGCAGCGGGGCGTTGCGGATCAGGTACAACCCGATCACCGCCAGGTTGCTCGGCGGCACCTCCGGCTTCTCCACCAGGCGAATGACGTAGCCCGGCGCGTCCAGTTCGGCGACGCCGAATCGGCGTGGATCGTCCACCACCTTTACTCCCGCCGCGCTCTCCGCCCGGGCGAGCAGGTCCGGCAGGTGCGCCCGGACAATGGTGTCGCCGAAGAGAATCAGCACCGGACCCACGCCGAAGTGCTCGCGGGCAACGTAGACGGCGTGCCCGTTGCCCAGGGGATCGCCCTGGTCGACGAACGCGGCCTCCAGGTCGGGGTAGCGCTGGCCCACCCACTCCCGCACCTGGTCGCCGAGATACCCCACGACCAGCACGACCCGGTGGATGCCCACGGCCGTCAGTTCATCCAGGATGTGAGCCAGGATCGGTTTGCCGGCGACATGTAGCAGCACCTTGGGCCGGGTGAGCGTGTGCGGCCGCAGCCGCGTGCCCAGGCCGGCCACGGGGATGATCGCGGTGACGTTCCCGCCGGTCCGGTCGGTCACGACAGCAGGGGATGCATGATCCGGCAGGGCACCCCGGCGGCGGTCAGTCGGCGCAGGTCGGCGGCGGCGACGTCGGAGATGTAGGAGTCGCCCCGGTTGACACTGGCCACGCGCCCGGGATCGAGGTCCAGCCCCACCACGGGGAAGTCCTCGCGGGCGAACTCCACGCACAGCGGCAGGCCCACGTACCCCAGGCCGATGACGCCGATCGCGGCCTCGCGCGCCAGGATTCTATTCCGCAGGTTATCCGCGACGCTCTTCTGGGTCTGCATGGGCGCTCCCGCTCATGGTCTGCCGGGTGGAGGCGATGACGCGTTCCAGGATCTCATCGAGCGTGAGGGTGGGGCGGTAGCCGATGGTCTGGCGCAGGCGGGAGATATCCGGCACCCGGGACCGCGCGTCCTCGAACCCGGGGCCGAAGACCTCCTCGTAGGGCACGTGCACGATGGAAGAGTGGCTGCCGGTCAGGCGGAGGATGCGCCGGGCCAGGTCGTTGATCGTGATGGCCTCCGCGCTGCCGATGTTGAAGACTTCGCCTACCGCCGCGGGGGTCTCCATCAACTGGATCGTCGCGCGGACCGCGTCGCCCACCCAGGTGAACGTGCGCAGTTGCTCGCCGTCGCCGTAGATGGTCAGGGGTCGGCCGGTGAGGACCTGGTGCACCAGGCGCGGGACCACCATGCCGTACGCGCCGGTCTGCCGCGGGCCAACGGTGTTGAAGTACCGTCCGATGACGACGGGCAGTCCCTTCTCCTGGAAGTAAGCGCGGGCCAGGTACTCGCCCAGGGCCTTGGAACTGGCATAGCACCAACGGATCGAGGTCCCCAGGATGATGTCGTCGGTCTCTCGGAAGGCGCCGTACCCCGGCAGGTCCTTCCCGTAGACCTCGGAGGAGGAGGCGATGAAGACCCTGGGCCCGTGGCGCAGCGCCGCCTCCAGGATCACCTCGGTGCCTGTGACGTTCGTCTCGATGGTGCGCACGGGATGGTCGAAGATTAAGCGCACGCCGACGGCGGCGCCCAGGTGGTACACCTCGTCGCAGCGGGCCATGACTTCACCGACCCGCTCGATGTCCAGCATCGACCCTTGCACAAAGCGGAAGGCGGGATGGTGCTGCAGGTGGAGCATGTTGTCCCGGCGGCCGGTGGAGAGGTCGTCCAGAACCGTGACTTCGGATTCACGCGCCAGCAGCACCTCGGCGAGGTGCGACCCGATGAAGCCGGCGCCGCCGGTGACGAGCGCCCTCATGCGCTGACCTCCGGGCCAATGCCGCGCCGCCCCAGCAACGTCCGGTAATAGGCGTCCATGTCGCGGGCCAGGCGTTCCGCGGCAAAGCGGGGGAAGACCGCCCGCCGCGCCGCCTCACCCATGCGGCGTCGCGTCTCCGGATCCTGCAGCAGCGAAAGGGTGGCTTCAGCCAGGGCGTGCGCGTCGCGCGGGGAAACGAGCAGTCCGGTGAGGCCGTCCTGCACGACATCGGGGACGCCGCCCACACGCGTGGCCACCACGGCGCGCCCGGCGGCCATGGCTTCAATCAGAGAGACCGGGGTGCCCTCGTTCAGCGAGGTGAGCATGACGACGTCGAGGTCCGGATACACCCGTTCGAGGTCTCTTCGCCATCCCACGAAGTGAACCTGCCCACCGAGCGCCGCCCGCGAGACCTGCCGCTCCAGCGCGGGGCGCTCTGAGCCGTCTCCCACAATGACGAAGCGCACCTGCGCCAACCGGCTGGCCATCTCCGCGGCGGCCTCGACGAAATACTGCAGTCCCTTGATGGGCACGAGCCGGCCGACCACGCCGATCAGCGGCACCTCATCGCCGACGCCCAACTGCCGACGCAGCACGCCCGGCGCGAAGGCCGCCTCCAGGAAGGGTTCCAGGTTCAGGCCCAGCGGGATGACCGTGATCTTCTCGTCGGGGGTCACGCGCAGCCGGCGGAGTTCGTCCGCCACCGCGTCGCTCACCGCGACGACGCCGTCCATCAGCCGGGCCAGGCCGCGTTCGAGCCACGCGAGGAACCGGCTCACCGACGGCCGGTAGTAGTCGGCAAACAGCGCCCCGTGAAAGGTCTCCACGACCAGCGGCACGCGGGCCAGGCGCGCGGCCAGCCCGCCCAACAGGCGGGCCTTCAGCAGGTGGAGGTGGACGACGTCGGGGCGTTCGCGGCGAAAGTACCGGTAGAGCCAGATGAAGGCTGCGATGTCGGCCAGCGGGCCGGCTCCATTCCGCAGCGTCGGCACCACCACGAGCGGGACCTCGTGCGCCGCGGCGAGGTCGGACATGTCGCCCTCGTGGGGATCGGCGCGGCCGGCCAGCAACCGAGAGGTCCACCCGTGCCGGCCGAGGTGGGCGGTGAGCAGGACGGCGTGCTGCGCCGGCCCGCCGATGTTCAGGCGGGTAATCACCCGGACGACCTTCCTCGCCCGCGGCGGGCCCGTACGCAGGGCGGCGCGCGCCGGCTCAGCGTCCAGGAGCGGGAACCGACTCACCGGTCGTCACTTGCCGACCTGGCGCGGCAAGATGGCGATGGCGAGGGAGTCTGTTGGCAGCAGAACCGTCTCCGCGAGGACAACGGAGAGGGAGTAGAGGCCCAGGGCGGGCACGGACATCATCCTGCAGGCCGGACAGTGGGATGCCGGACGCCTACCACACCGGACGCGAGATCTGGGGGAATCGCGCCAGCGCCTCCTCGATCGCCGTCTTGATGCGGGCCAACGCGGCCTCGTCTTTCGCCTCCGCCCGCAGCACGATCGCCGGCTGCGTGTTGCTGGCGCGAATCAGCCCCCAGCCGTCGGGGAAGAGCACGCGCGCGCCGTCCACGTCGATGACGTGGAACCGGCGCTGGAACTGCTCGGCCACCTGGCGCACCACGTCGAACTTCACCGCGTCCGGCGCCTCCACATGTACCTCGGGCGTGATCGGATAGTGCGGAATCGACGCCAGGAGCACTGACAGAGGCTCCGGCGTGTGCGTGAGGAGGCGGAGCAAGCGCCCCGCAGCGTAGACGGCGTCGTCGTAGCCATAATATTCGTCCGCGAAGAACATATGCCCCGACATCTCCCCGGTGAAGACCGCCCCCAGCTCCTTCATCTTGGCCTTAATCAGGGAGTGGCCGGTGCGGTGGAAGAGCGGCCGGCCGCCCAGCCGCTCCACCTCCTCCACCAGGGCCTGGGAGCACTTCACCTCGATGATCGCCGCCGCACCGGGGTGGCGCGGCAGGATCTCCCGCCAGAAGAGCGCCATCAGCGTGTCGCCCCAGACCATGTTCCCCTGGTCGTCGATGACGCCGATGCGGTCGCCGTCGCCGTCGAAGCCGATCCCCAGGTCACAGCGCTCGCGGCGCACCAGGTCGATCAGGTCGCGGACGTTCTCCAGGGCCACGGGGTTGGGCTGGTGGTGCGGGAAGGTGGGGTCGGAGTCGCAGTGCTGCCGCAGGACGTCGCACCCCCAGGCCTCGATGATGTCGGGCGCCACCAGGCTGGCCGTGCCGTTGCCGCAGTCCACGGCCACCCGCAGCCGGCGCGGCCCCAGGACGATCTTCTCCCGCAGCATCTGGCGGTACGCGGGGACGATGTCGCGGCCCTCCCCGCGCCCACGGACCGCGGAGAAGTCACCCCCTTCCGCCAGACGGCGCACTTCCTGGATCTCCTCGCCGTAGAGCGTGGCGTGGCCGTGCGCCAGCTTCATTCCGTTGTATTCGGGGGGGTTGTGGCTGGCCGTGATCATCACGCCGCCGTCGATCCCCAGGTGCACCCGGGCGTAATATAGCGCTGGCGTGATCACGGTGCCGATGTCGACCACATCGCCGCCGCTGGCGATAAGCCCCTCCACGACGGCGTCTCCCAGCTGCGGGGAGCTCTGGCGGTTGTCCCGGCCGATGACGACCCGCGGCGGTGCGCCGGCGGACCGCAGGTACGCGGCAAACGCCCGCGCGATGGTGTAGGCGATCTCCGGCGTGAGGTCCTGCCCGACGACGCCGCGGATGTCGTACTCGCGAAAGATGTGTCCGGGGACGGCGTTCACAGCCTTCATTGGATCCTCCGCACGATCATCTTCGGGTGTCCCGGCTCGACGCCCGTTCCTGACTTCGACCAGACGATCCGGGCGGCCCTGCCGGGTCATGGCGGGGGCGTCGTGAAGGTCAGGCGGTCCGACACCCCCAGGATGACATTGAGGGAGATCTCCTGCCGGACCTGCCGGTAGCGCACCGCCAGGGTGAGGCAGTCACACTGAAAGGTCACCGTGTAGTCCAGGTCCTCGAACGCCTGGGTGGTCAGGTTGTAGACGGCCGCCACGTCGAAGAAGACGGTTGGGGAAACGCGGAACCCGACGCCGCCGGAGAGTTTCGTCTCCGGCACGGCGAAGTCGTGGCTGACGCCCGCCTGCATCCGGAAGTCCGGGCGGGTATGGGCGACGGTGAGGGTGACGGTACTCGTCGGGTTCACCACATCGAAGAGGAAGGGGGTGGATCCCTGTACCGACGCCAGATCGTAGCGCGCCGTGACGGTCGTCGCCTGGTCGAACCGGTAGGTCAGGGCGAGCGCGCCGGAGAAGATCGTGCGCTGCTCGCCGGTTCCGTAGGCGGAGAAGCGGTAGGAAGCGGATGCGGAGGCCTCCAGGTTCGAACCGAAGGAGAAGGTCTCGGTGGACAGCGTCAGGGTGCCGTCCAGGCGGGTGGTCACCACCGCCGAGTCCAGCTCGTCGAACCAGCCGGCCGCCGCCCGTCCCGACAGAAAGAGCGGCAGTCCCGGGATCCGCCACGGCTTGACCGTGCCGGCGAGCTCGGCTGTGGTGAGCGCGTGCACCACGTTGTCGGGATCCTCGCGCTGGGTGCGGCCCGTGTCCAGCGTCAGGCGCCAGGCCGGCTGATCGTAGCTCAGCGTGTTCAGCAAGAAGAAGCCGGAGATCTGACCGTACTTGCCATACAGTTCGCCCGCCACGTTGCCAAGACGGTAGGGGTACCGGTAGTCGATCCACAGTCCGTCGGTGGGGTTGCTGCCCAGGCCGGGCAGGCGCGGCCCCCGCGGATCGCGCAACGACATCCGGTAGGTGGGCAGGGTCAGCACCCGCACCGACCCGAACCAGATCGAGGCGTCGTGGGCCACCAACTCCTCGCCGGGGATGATCTCTACCCGGCGGGCGGTGATGCGGTACAGGGGCCGCGTGGGGTCGCAGGTGGTGAGGGTGGCCTCGTCGACGGTGAGGCGCACGGCGGTCCCCTGCACCCGCTCCGCCCGGATGTAGACGCGGTCGACGATCGCCTCCGCGCGGGTGATGATCGCCTCCCCGCGCAAGATGGCGTAGACGACCCGCGTGCCCCGCAGTTCGCGGCCCTGCGCATCGATCAGCCGGACGCGCCCCTCCGCGGTGACCACCTGCGTCCGCAGGTCGAAGGTCATCGTATCGGCAAAGAGGCGAAACAGCGCGTGGGTGACGCGGACCCGGCCGCGCGCGGTGACGACATTCGTCGCGGCGTCGTAGGCGATCTCGTCGGCCTCGATGGTAATCGGGCCGCCGGGAACGGGCTGCGTGGTGGAAAGGGCCGCGGACCGCGCGGGGGGCGCCGGAATCACTCCCGCCGGCGCAGCGTGTCCCGGTCCGGCCGGGACCGCCAGCAGCAGCACGAGGACGAGCGGCAGGGAAAGTGTACGCAAGGCGGTATCCTGGTGATATTACAGATGGAAGCGTTGTTCTCCTATACCGACCTTCCTATAATGAACAGGCATAGATGGAACTTTCGCTGATCCTCTCCTACCTCCGACCGTACCGCCTGCACCTGGTGGGCGCCCTCCTCTCCGTGGCCCTGTTCACCCTGGTGCAACTGGTCGTCCCCTGGTACGCGGGATCCAGCGTCAATGAGATCATTCGGACCCGCTCCATCGGCGTGTTGGACCGGACGGCGCTGGTGGTACTGGCGTTCTTCGCCCTGCGCAGCCTGTTCATGTACCTGCAGGTCTACCTGACCCACTATCTGGCCCACCGCACGGTGGCCGACGTCCGGCAGGACCTCTTTGCCAGTGTCCAGCGCTGGTCCCTGGACCGCTTCGCCGCCTGGGAGACCGGCGACGCCATCAGCCGGACGATCCTGGACACGCAGTTGCTGCAGACCCACCTGTTGATGGGCGCCGCGGAATTCATCGCCACGGGATTGATGCTCACGGGGATCGTCATCGCCCTCTTCGGACTGCAGTGGAAGCTGGCCTTGGTGGTGTGCGCGGTCATCCCGCTTGTCTTCATCATCGCCCGGCTCGTGGGGAGAGAAATCCAGCAGGTCGCGGGGCGGGCGCAGCGCCATATCGCCGACCTTGCCTCCACGATTAAGGAAGCCTTCACGGGCGCGCTGGTCATCCGCGCGTTCACGCAGGAGGAGCGCCAGCTGGCGCGGTTCCGCGAGGAGAACCGGCAGGCCACCCAGGCCAGTCTGCGGATCAGCAAACTGCTGGCGAGCCAGGAGCCGGTGGTCACGCTGCTCGCCACCATAGGTGTGGTTGTGGTCATCTGGGTGGGCGGGCGGTTGGTCACGGCCGGATTGCTGACCGTGGGGGGGCTGGTGGCCTTCCTGGCATACATGGCCCTGGCCGCCGATCCGGCGGGACGGGTGACCCGGCATTACGCGGAGATGCGCCAGGCCCTGGGCGCCTTCCGGCGGATCCGGCAGATGCTGGCCGAGGGCACCGCCGTCGAAGATGCGCCCGACGGCGTCGAACTGGAACACGTCGCCGGCCGGGTGACCTACCGCCACGTCTCCTTCCGTTACACCAGCGGACCGAACGCGCAGCAATCGGTACTACGTGACGTGAGCCTGGAGGTGCCGCCGGGGGAGCGCATCGCCCTCGTCGGGGCCAGCGGCGCGGGGAAGACGACGCTGGTGCACCTCCTGCCGCGCTTCTACGATCCGACCGAGGGCACGGTGCTCATCGACGGTATCGACATCCGCCGCGTGCGCCTGCGCTGGCTGCGCCGCCAGATCGGCATCGTGCCACAGGAGACCGTCCTCTTCCGCGGGACGGTGCGAGAGAACATCGCCTACGCGCGCGCCGACGCCACGCAGCAGGAGGTGGAGGCCGCGGGCCGCGCCGCCAACGCGCACGAGTTCATCATGGCTTTGCCCCTGGGGTACGAGACGGTGCTCGGCGAGGAGGGGGCGACCCTCTCCGGCGGCCAGCGGCAGCGGTTGGCCATCGCCCGCGCGCTGCTGCTCAACCCCCGCATCCTCATCCTGGACGAGGCGACCTCGGCCCTGGACAGTGAGTCGGAGGCGCTCTTCCAGGAGGCGCTGGAGCGGGCGATGCAGGGGCGCACGACGATCACCATCGCGCACCGTCTCTCCACCGTGCGCAAGGCCGACCGGATCGTCGTGCTGGACGACGGGCGCGTGGTGGAAGAAGGGACGCACGAAGACCTGCTGCGGCGCAATCAGGTCTACGCCCGGCTGGCCCGTCTGCAGTGGACGGATCTCGCGGACGTCCCGGCGGGGGTGACGGCCCGGACGTGACCGGTCTGCCCCGTCTGCTCAGCGTGAGCAACGGACACGGCGAGGACCTCATCGCAGCGGCGGTCCTGCGCCAGCTCCCGGGCAGGGCTGTCGTCGCCTACCCGCTGGTGGGCCTTGGCGAGGTGTACCCCCCCCAGGTGGAGCGGCTTGACCCGCGCCGCACGTTCCCCAGCGGCGGGTTTTCCTTCCGCGCGGGAAGCCGTGGCCTTCTCGCCGACCTGCGCAGCGGCATCATTCGGTTCTGGTTGGCCCAGCGGCGCACGCTCGCCGCCCAGCGAGGGCGGTTCCTCCTCACCCTGGCCGTCGGGGACGTCTATTGCCTGAGCATGGCCATGCGGGCGGACGCCCCGGCGGTGCTCGTTGCTTCCGCCGACTCGGTGCTGGACGCGCCATTCCGCGGG